>Ga0190313_1001274_pt1 | contig 13698 bp, 16 predicted proteins | sample 4870071011_MG_FD_169989 | JGI IMG/M metagenome (GOLD analysis project Ga0190313, IMG submission 169989) | Hydrothermal vent sediment bacterial communities from Southern Trench, Guaymas Basin, Mexico - 4870-07-10-11_MG | ecosystem: Environmental > Aquatic > Marine > Hydrothermal vents > Sediment ...
CCTCAAGGATATGTGACCCACGGGGTCCTTTCCCTGCTGCTTCCTTACTTCAGGCGGCTCAATTCCGTGATCAATCGAATTCTTTATGAGGTGGATTATGGCCTCTCCCACAATCTCGAGAACCGGGCGGTCCATCTCGATGTTGTCCCCCTCGACGACGAACTCCACCTCTTTCCCCTGTTCCCTCGCAATGCTCCGCACGATCCTCTGAAACCGCCGAAACATGTACTTGGCAGGGACAAGCCGAAGCTCCATGGCCACACCGGTGAGCCGGGAGACGATGGACTCTATGTTGCTCGCTATATCGCTCAGGTTGGGTGAATGCAGAGAAGATGCGATGGTATTCAATCTGCCCTTCTGAACCACCAGTTCTTCTATCAGGCTCTGAAGTTCGTCGAGATGGGATATGGAGACCCGCACGCTCTGGAAATCGCTGTTCTGCTTCTTCTTCAAAGAGCTCGCGCCCGCAGGCGAGCGCGTTTCGTCCCCGGATTCTATGCTCACATCGTCTATTTCGCGTATGGCAAGAACCTCCTTTTTCAACTGCTCCGGTGAAAGGCGGCTTTCCAGTATGACGGAAAGATTCCCATCGAAATTCTCCGATTCCATTCCATCCGCAGAGGGAATCACCTCCTTTATATCACCGCACTTCCTCAGCCTTTCTATTACGATGACCGCTCTGGCATCCTTCATGAGGGATTTCTCCGATATCTTTATTTTCAGCGAATATCTCCTCACATCCACCTCAGCAGGCTGCACATCGGTGTCGGACTCGACGGGGGATGACGGGGCGCTAGCATCCGTGTCGGAGAGAGAGGCGGAGGATGCAGGTGTATTCTCAAGAGCCAGGCGAGCCAGCGGCGCAGCCGAGGGAGGATATCTGGGAACGAGTCTGGCCTCGTATTTTTCCATGAGCGGCTTCACATCCACGGATATGTCCCGCCCGCTGCCGATGATGCTCTCAAGCAGTTCGTTCAGGAGGTCGCTCCCTTCCATTAAAAGCTTGAGATCACCCTCCTTCCGCTGGCCGTCCCTTATCCTGGACATCAAATCCTCCATTTTATGCGCAAGGTCTGCGGTGATATTGTAGCCCATGGTGGCAGCCATCCCCTTTATGGTGTGCGTTATCCTGAAAACCTCGTTTATGCTCTCGGGGTCCTCCGGATTCTCCTTAAGTGAAGAAAGCGCATCTTCAAGCGCCTCCAGGCTGCTCCGCATTTCGGATATGAAAAGGGCCCTGTAGCCGGACATGTCGCTCATCTGATTACACCCCGCTCACTGCCCTGCTAATCGAATCCACAACCTCTTCGGCCTTGAACGGCTTCACTATGAAGTCGCACACACCGATCTTTATGGCCTCCTTCAGGGAATCCCTGCTGTCCATTGCGGTAACCATTATTATCTTTGCAGATGGATCGGACTCGAGGATTATCCTGGCCGCCTCTATCCCGTCCAGCTCCGGCATGACTATGTCCATGGTAACGACATCAGGTTTCTCCCGAGAATAAAGGGAAACGGCTTCTGTGCCGTTGGAGGCTTCGACCACACTGTAACCTGCCTCTTCCACTATATTTCTCAGGACAGCACGCATGAACGGAGTGTCGTCCACAATCATCACCTTGGTCATACTCTGGCCTCCAGTGCCTTCAGAATCCCCTCCTCGTCCAGCAGTATCAATGTGTCCTCCTCTTTACGGAGTATTCCGGAGAACATACGAATATCGGTTCCATTCCCCACCGGGACGGGGGAGAGTTCCTCTTCGCTGTAATCCACTATGTCCTCCACCTTATCCACCACGAGCCCTATGCTCTTCCCCTCTATGTTCATCAGTATTATGTCGGTCTTCCTGCTCCCCTCTATCTTCAAAAGTTTCCGCAGGTCAATCAGGACCGTGAGCGTCCCCCGTATGTTCAGGATACCCATCACATAATCCGGAGATCCGGGGACCGGAACAGGTCTCTTGTTCTCGATGATCCCTTCCACCTCGCTCAGGTCCATCACATACCTCTCACTTCCCATCCGAAACATGAGGCCTTTTCTCGAGGCAGTCGCTCCCGTCACGGAATCACCTCCATCAGATTCCCGCCACGAAGGGATTGCCCACGGCGATAGGGTCCGTTTCTGTGGAGGGAGCAACGCCCTTCGTCGAATCGCTCTCGGCATCCACCCGTTTCAGGCTCTCAAGATAGGCGTGCAGCTCATCGCCCGCGCTTACGAGCTCCTCGGAGAGAGCGGTTATCTCCTCCAGAGCAGTGGCCTGATCCCTGTTGGTCTCCGTTATCTCCTGTGCGGCTATCTTTATCTTCTTGGTCATCTCATCCGCTTCGGGTATAAGGGATATTATCTCCGATGCTATGGAACCGAACTGCCGAATCGCATCTCCTGCCAGTGTGGTCCTCTCCTTTACCTCTACCATCAGGTCCTGAACAGTGCGAATCCTGTCAAGAACGGTCTTCATGTTGACATTCCCTGCCTCAATGACCTGTATCGTCTCTTCCATGGTCTGTGTGGCCCTTCTGAAGTTCTCTCTGTTCTCCTCATTGATCGAGACTATATCCGCCGCAGCCGATTTCGATTCCTCCGCAAGCTTTCTGATCTCCCCAGCCACCACCGAGAACCCCCTTCCGGCCTCCCCGGCTCTGGCAGCCTCTATCGCCGCATTCAGGGCGAGCATATTGGTCTGATCGGCTATGCTGTTTATAACATCCACGGTTATGCCTATACGATCCTGACTCTGCACTATCACATCCATGGAGCCACGAAGGTCCTCCAGACCCTGCGCAATCGCATCTAGGGTGTGGCGGGTCTGCGAACCGAGGTCACCGAGTTCGGTAGCCGTGGAGTGAGTGTGATCAATGGCGTCAAGAAGCTCCGAGGTGTTCTCAATCATCGGGTCGAGCTCGTCACGGGCTCCCGCGGCCAGAGAGCTAATGTGCTCCAGCAGGTTGACATCCTTCTGTATGTTCGTGCTTATGGACTGCGTCTTCGAGGTGATCTCCTCGGCTCCAGAGGTCGCTTCTTCCATGGAAGAGGCCATCTCCTCGGCATAGGAGCGAAGGCGGTCCGCTAGCCCTTGAAGGGACCGATAATTCATCTCCGTAATATGCACAAGATGATTGAAGTTCCTCATTACGGGCGCAAGTTCACCCGGGCTAATCCGCATGACCTTCGCCTTGGAAAAAGAGCCGGCACTCGCAAGCTTTATGGCAGCGGACAAATCCTCTAGAGGTACGAGGACCTCCTTGACCATACTGGAATAACAGGCATAGAGCATGAGCACGGCAGCCATCGGCGGAAGTAAAAGCAGGAGCACCGCCGCAATATCCAGCGTTCCGAGGCCGGACGATGACATCCCCAGTATACTATTAAATATCATGGCTACACCTATGTAGATCAGAAGCACAGCGGCAGAGCCGCCAAGCACCATCAACCTGAGTTTTTTTCGCAGATCCATTTTCAAATTATCACCTCGTGATAGGTAAACAGTCCCCTCGGCATATATGAACATGACCCATTGATTATCATGCATGATAACCTCTGGCACCGGTTTTTAAAGGAAAAGGCGGATTGGAAACCGATAAAAATGCAGATGAGAAGAATACCCACAGGAATACCCGGCCTCGACAATCAGATCGGCGGGGGATTCCCCGTAAATTCCACCATTATTATGCTCTCGGAGGCCAGTAACTACACGGAACTGGTCCTGCAGCAATTCATATATCAGGCGTTGATAGACGGCTCCCCGGCCCTTTACATATCCATATCAAGACCTCCCGAGGTGGTGATGGAGAGCATGAGGCTCCAAGGGATGGATGTGGACAGATACGCGAAAAGCAGAAGGCTGATATTCGTCGACCTCTGCTCGAAGGTTGACTTCGCATTCGAGGAGGAGGCGCTTCCCACCGTGGAGGAGAACATCGTGAGCATACACAATATAGACAGCCCGGAAATGGTGATGATGGCGATTAACGCAGGGCTCGGGACGCTCGGCGACCTGACCAACATACGCATGGTGGTGGACAGCACGCCCGAGATACTGGCAGGACTCGACATGATCGAATTCCTCAGGTTCTGGAGGATGGTGAGCAATAACCTCTCTCAATACGACATGAACATTCTGTACAACTATCCGGCAGGGATCAAGGACGAATACTTCAAAGCGGCGGCGCACCACGCAGATGTCATCCTCAGGCTCGTATCCACCATGGAGGGGCAGAAGATGGAGACCTACCTGTACATAGACAAAATAAGGTTCACCCCGATGAGAGCAAGCAGCAGATTCCAGCTCCATCTCGAAGAGGGGCGGGCGAAGATACTGAACTACAACAAGATCCGCTGACACCCCTGAAACAGCAAACGGCCCAAAAGACTTTTTCCGAACTCATACTCCCAGAAAGACGCGCCGATCGTTCTCAGGATCCTCTCTCAAGATGTTGAACCCCCTGCCACGACTGTCAACATGCCTTTTGAGAATCTCAAGGGAGTGGAACACCTCGAGGACCCTGTCCTCCGTGAACGGTTTGACTATATAGTCCCAGGCTCCCATTTTCAGGGCCTTCTTTATCAGATTCTTCTGATTGAGGGCGGAACAGACGATTATGACCGCGGACGGGTCCTCGTCGAATATGCGGCTCATGGCCGTTATGCCATCCATCTGGGGCATCACGACATCCATTGTGACCACATCCGGGTTCAGCTCTTTATACATATCCACGGCTTCCAAGCCGTTCCCCGCCTCCCCGACAACCCTGTGGCCGTCAGATGCGAGAATATCGCCAAGTACCTTCCTCATGAAGGGCGTATCATCTACTACAAGGACATTCATTTTCTCTCCCGTTACTCTATGGTCGCAGGAAGTATTTATTCTTTTTGCATGGTTATCAATTTTGATTTTTTCACAGCAGGGGTATATAGAATAGCTAAAGGATGGATAGGCATGGGCGATTTCGTCGGCGAAACAGACCTCAGACGGATAATTCACATAATGAGACAGCACGGCGAATCGCTGAGCGCTTACAGAGAGGGGTTTTTGAGGCGGAGGATTGCGAACAGATTCAGAAAAACAGGGATCAAAAGCGTGTCTGACTACATACACCTGCTTCGCACATCTCCGGTGGAGGCGAGAGCACTCAAGCGGGAGCTTTCAATCAATGTCAGCGAATTCTTCAGAGACCCTCCTGTCTGGGCCGCAACGCAGGAGATAATAGAAGAATTCCTGAGGAAGAGCGGGAGAATAAGTATATGGAGCGCCGGAACCGCAAGCGGGGAAGAAGCATATTCTCTGGCGATCTCCTCGGTCAAGGCCCTGAGGAAGACAGGTCGTGCACCGAATCCGTTATCGCTCCGGCGAATAAGCGTTCTGGGAACGGACATCGACAGAAATAATCTCATAGAGGCGAAAAACGGGATATATCCGAAGATTCGCATACGAAACATCTCCCCTCCGGACCGGCGATACTTCTTTACGGAGAAAGAGCCGGGCTGGTATCAGGTAAAAGAGGAAATAAGAAGAATGGTCAGGTTTCAGGCGGACGACCTCAGCAGGACGGAAGTTTCAGAGGAGATGGACCTTATACTGTGCAGGAATGTGATGATATATCTGTCCAGAGGCATGATCGAAGAGATATGGAAAAACATCCGGGACATAACCGCTCCGGGGGCCTATGTCATCCTGGGCAGATCGGAGGCGATCGTTCCGAAAGAGCGGGAATACTTCGAGATAATAGACCCGATAAACAGGATATACCGCAGAATATGAAAAACCCGACAACGGGGAGAGAAAAAAAGGGGAGGAGGTTTATCTTGATGTGTGAGGATTACAATCCGAGTCCCGCAGCGACTTCTCTGGCGGAAGCGGAGAGCGCACTGTTCTTCTGAGGATACAACAGGGGAGCCATTATCTTCCCTATGGGCTTATCCACTATCAGAGTGTAAGCGGTGCCGAACACCATGAAAACACCTGTTCCGAGAGAGGTCGCAGCCAGTACCGACACAGAATATATCGGGCTGTAACTCATGAGTACGCATATGGTAATGACCGCGTATCCCAGCATTATTCTTCTTATCAGGGTTTTCATGTTCTTCACCATATAAGCTATGGGCCCTCCTCCCTTATTTAACCTGTCATACGGATATCGGGAGTGATTTTCCCCGATAAATATCATAAGTGATAGGAGCAGGGCTATCTTTATAAAAGAACACTGTCCTTTTAAATCGAGAGATATGGTGAAGGATAAAGTAAAAGAGATTCCGAGGCTGCTCGCAGACGCATATGCGGAGATAATTCTGTCGGCCACATACCACTCCCCGAAAAGCGTACAGGAACTCACGAGAACCTACGACATTCCTATAGCAGCGTGCTACAGAAAGATACACGATCTGGAAGACGCCGACCTCATAAAGTGCGTTGGCGAGATAAAATCTCCGAGAGGGAAGGCGATAAAGCTCTACCGGGCAAACATCAAAGAGGCTCACCTCACATTCGAAAAAGGGGAGTTCAGGATCAAACTTCAGTTCAAAACGGAGAAAGAGGAGCGGGAGTGGCTCACCGTAAAACTCCACCCGCGCCCGTAAGTCGCTGTCGGTCCGGGGAATAAAACCTAATTCTCCTCCTCTTTTATGAGCTTCTGAAGCGAATGGGTGTTTCGCTGGAGATAGGCGAGCTCCTTTTTGCTGAGGGTTCTTTCGTCAACCGGTACGAGAACGATAGAATCGTGACTCATGGCCATGTCGTTTATATCTTCAATCATTCTCAGAACCGGGAAAAAACCGTTTATGTTTATCAAATACTCGATCCCCTCGAGGATTACGACGCTTCGCTTTATGCCAGCAATGAAATCGGAGACAGTCTGCTCTATCACCCTCAGCTTCTCAGGGTTTATGGTGTAACTACCGTGAATGGAGCTGAGCCAGATTACCGGAGTGGTCTGAAGATTGAACTCCTTCCGCACGGCCGCCGGGTTCTTCCTGCATATGACAAGGCCTCCCGGCCTTCCCTTCTCACAGGTTCTGCACGGACAGGGCAGCGTACAGGAGGAGCAGGAAATGCTCTCGCACACAAAACTGTCGTCCCTGTCGCAATCATAGCACCTCTTTCGAACGAGGTCGGCGAATATGCGGAAAGCGGTCTCTCCCCTCGGCTCCAGACTGAGATAGATATATCCCCACGGTATGTTCAGGGACATCTTATCCCCGGAGCTCGTGACCTCGCCCAATCGCGCATAGGGCCTTGCAGGTATCGCCTTGAAAGCCGGTTTCTTCAGTTTCTTCAGGAACCTCATGGTATCTCCTCCCTTTCTTCGTCCGAATATGACTGGACAAGCCAGATATGCATGGCCGTACCATCTTTGCCGCTCTCGACCCAGATACTTCCGTCATGTCTTTCCACGATGAGTCTGACTATAGCTAGCCCCATGGCTCTCCTTCCCGGCTCGTGTTCCCGGAACTCCTTTCTTGCATAAAACGGCTGGAATATGGACTTCCACTCGCTGCGCGGGATTCCGGGCCCGTGGTCCCGAACCACCAAATGCAGGCCTCCGTTCTCAATCTCGGCAATAACCTCAATCTCCGAACCGGGCGGGGAATAGTGGGACGCATTTTCGAGCAACTCACGCAGAGCCCTCGTAAGGAGAAGACGGTCGCCCTTCACCGTTCTAGCCCTGAGTTTCTTCCTGACCGTTTGAGACTGTTCCTTTATGGAAGGGACCTTCTCAACGGCTTCGTCCACCCACTCCTCAACCGGGAATGTTTCCATCGTAATATCATAGCCCTTCTTTTCGAGGCTGAGGAGAAGAAGGCTGTCATTCACCAGAGAGGTCAGGCGCTCCGTAGCCTTTCGCATGGCCGCAAGCCTCTCCTTGAGCTTCTCGTCCGCCCCATCTTTGAGGAGTTGCCGCTCGAGAATCTGCTGGTTCCCGTGAATGGTGGTCAGAGGGGTGCGCAGTTCGTGAGCCAGCATATGGAGCATCGCCTCCCTAGCCTCTCCCGCTCTCAGGGCTTCGTAATAGAGATGGCGGATCCTCTCCGACTTCTCCGTAATATCGTTCTGAAGTCGGGTCAGATGGGCGTTGAGAGAGGCGGAAATCCTGTTCTGCTCCCGGAGTTCGTCCATATCGGCCTTCAATTGAAGGCGCATGAGTTCGAAAGAGCGGGCAAGATCGGCCACTTCAGAGCTTCCTTCCACCTCCACTGGATGGTCCAGATCCATGGAAACCTTATCCACCTCATTCTTCAGGGAGATAATTGGATACACGATGGAATCGGCGAATACGAGCGATAAGGAAACTGCCACGATCCCTATGAAAACGGCAAACGGAAAGATTGTAAGAAGGAGTCCTGTTCTGGATCTCTCTATCTGCGAGTCGGTATAGTTCCCGAACGAATCCACCGCGGACATGAAAGCATCCTCCATAGCGTGCACCTGCTCCGCATCCACGGTTATAACGAGCATCCAGTCGGTCCCGTTTATAGGGATATATGTGATGTAAAGGCCCCCATCGGGACAGGGGCAGTACTCCTGACCGCACCCTCCGGCGGTTATGTTCTCGAGGGTCCTGTTAAAGGCATCGCTGGTGGGCTCCAGTTCTGCGATATTGACCGCGGGAATCTCATCCTCCCATGTAAGATTCTTTTCCTCCATGAGCGATTCCAGAAACGGCACAAGAGAGGGGTGGCTTATCAGATGCCCCTTTTCATCTATTATGAATGTCTCCCGCACGGGAAGGGTTGACGGAGAGGGGGTTACGAGAGATAGGCTGGAAACGGGAACATCCATCGCCACAACCCCGTATTTCTCCCCGTTAACATAGATGGCACGATTGATGGAGACCTGAAGGCCGCCCCCGGAGACGCCGTAATACACATCGGAGAAGGAGACATTGGCCGTGGAATTCAGATACCAGTCCCTCGTTCTCGCATCATAATCGCTCGCATAACCGCTATGCCACGGATAAGAGCGGTGGACACCGCTTTCGGTGGAGATGTAAAACCACAGAAGCGGAACCCCCACGCGGTTGTACATGGAAATCCAGAGGGGATCCATCAGCGCGGTGAGATTTATATCGCGGGCAGCGAGAGAGGGAGTCACCGGAGGAGAACTGGTGTTATACGGGTCCGTGTGCGGTGCCAGATGATACACGGAAGAGTCAAGAGAAATATTCTGACCGTAAAAATCGCTGTAGAAACGGTCGGACGGAGGAGAATCCTGGGTGTAACTCTCGACTCCGGAAAGGCTTATGTTCCTCTCTATCATGTACTCGATGTAATCCGCCTGAATGTCTATCAGCTCGGCGCACCTCTGAATACGGCTCTCAATGGGGGTCGCATAAGAAACCCCAAGGTCATACATGTACGAATCCACGAGGGCCGTGATGTTCTCCCGAGTCATGTTCTGAAAATCCTCGTGAAAGTCCCCGAGTCCCGTGGCCATCTTCGAATACTGGGTGTCAATGGAGATATAAGAAACATAGCTCATCAGAATGAGCGGAAGAAAGGAGAGGATCAGCGACAGGGCTATCGCCTTACTGCGAAGACCCATACCTTTCTTTCGGATCACAGATACCACCCTCTATTCCTCACAGGACGAGAGCTACACGAGGCCGGTTTTTTCAATGGCCTTCTCCACATCCGCTATGTCGAACGGTTTTTCTATGAAATCGACCGCTCCGAGCTCCTTCGCCCTGGCCTTCAATCTGTTCTGGAGAAGAGCGCTGATCACAATGATCGGGACCTTTTCATCCATCTCCCTTATCTTCTCCATCGCCGTGAGACCGTCCATTCCGGGCATTAGGATGTCCATGCTTATAAGGTCGGGCTTCAGCCGTTCGTACATCCGTATCACCTCTTCTCCGCTGGTGACCACGCCTGCTATCTCGAAGCCCTTCTCCCGGAATATGTCCTGCAGTATGTCGGATATGAACTCCGAATCTTCCGCTATCAGTACGCTCCTCATAGTATCAATCAAACTATCGTTACCGAGATAATAAAGGCTTCCAGCCGATTATCAAAAGTGATAATACAATTACGGGGCTATGACCTCTGCAAAACGCTCCAGAATCGCTCTTTCCCTGTCATCGAGTATATCGGGGTCCACGGAATATACGAGAATTCCACCGGAAGTGGTGATGACATCGGAGAGGTGGTCGAGAAGCGTTCGGACCGCATCGAAATCGTTGCTTGCAATGAGGTACTCAATGCCGTCGATGTAAACCATGGACCTTTCACCCACGAATTCGGAAACGAGGCCTGCGATTCTGTTCAAAGACTCGGGCGGGATGTTGTTGTCCCCCCTCCGTCTGGTGAGCCACACAAAGCTCGTATTCTTCAGATCGTACTTCCGCCTAATCCGCTCGGGGTTCTCTCTTGTGAAGCAGAGGCCGTAATCGAATTCCGGGCTTGACTTCAAAACATTGAACAGTATGTCGAAACCGATGTCGTGACCCTTCTCGAAGACCACATAGACTCCTCCGTTCCGAAGGGTGTATTTGGGCCGTATGGGAAGTTTTTCTTCCTGCTGGCGAGAAATCCTCATGACCGCCCCGGTCCGCGCAAGACCCACGGGCAGAATCCTCCAGCCAGTCATGCCGTACCCCACACCTGAATGATATTGCTCACGACGATCTCGTTGGTCGGCTTTATGATAAAGTCCACCGCCCCCGAATCTATCGCATCAAGGATCATCTTCTTGTTCACCATGGAGCTCATCGCTATTATCTTAACATCGCCGTCCTCCCTTTTGAGGGCGCGAACAACCTCTATGCCGCTCTTTCCCGGGAGAACCATATCCATGAAGACTATGTCCGCTCCCTTCTTTCTGTAGAGCCTCACGGCCTCCTCGTAATCCCCAGCTTCGATAAGGTCCGTCACACCCACCCTCACCAGAATGTCCCGCATAACCGCCCGGAACATCGGAGAGTCATCCACCACCATCACACGCATGTTTTCACCGCCTCTCAATTCGCGTCCTGACTTATAAGAGTCTCGAAATGATTATCTCATCTGATAATCTCTTCCCTGTATGAATCCCCCATTCCGCAGAAACCTCACGGATAATCCGAGGCATTGTCGTCCATAAGCTCATCGATCCGCCTTGCGATGACATAATCCTTCAGATTTATGCTCAGAGGGACATCGTGTACCAGTACCCAGCCGTTCTTTACCATCGGCCTCTCTTCCTTTTCGGGAGCGCTTATTTTTACCACATTTTCACCGTCCTTTATACCTCCGAATCCGGCGGAGCGTTAATATACCTCTCTAGGCCATTACCAGCCATGAGTATCTTCTTTGATTCTCTTCGGTGACTATGAAGAAAACAGATCACTTTCTCAGTCTTTTTACCGCATTGATAAGCTGTTCCATTCCAAAGGGTTTGAGCAATACCACCACATTACGGCCGGTCAGCACGCTGTCCTCCACATCATCGGCCGTTGCAAAAATCACGGAGATATCCGGTCTGATCCTCCGTATCTCCTTTATGGCCTGAAGACCGCTCATTCCGGGCATTCGGTGGTCCATTATTATCAAGTCCACTGCGCTCCCGGATTTTATCATTTCCACGGCTGAGGCACCGTTATCGAGAGAAGCAATCACTTCCATACCGGCAAGGGAAATCGTCTCCAGATAAAGCTCCCTCAGGATCTCATCATCCTCCACTATCATTGCCTTTCCTACAACATCACCCCCTTTTCAGAAGGACGACGAAAACGCTCCCTACCACCTCGCCGTCCACTTTAAAATCCTCCACCCAGAGATTGCCCCCGTAATTCATAACTATCTTCTTCACCAGCGTAAGGCCCAATCCGCTCCCGGAAGCCCTTTTGCTGAACCTCTCGAAGCGGTTGAATATTCCCTCCTTATACTCGTCCGGAATACCGCCCGCCCGATCGATAATCTCGAACCTGTAAAACGACGGATCCTCATCCCACACATCAGCGACCACATCGACGACCACGGGGTCGGAAATGGTGTACTTGACCGAGTTCCCCATGATATTCAGGAAGACATCGAAAAGGAGATCATCGGCGAGAACGGTGTGGGTCCCCATCTTCACCTCGGTATTCACCCGGATCTCCCGTCTGGCATATGTCTTTTTAAGCTGGGAAATCGCTTTCATAAGGATTATGCCCGCATCCACAGGGACCGGCTTTACCCTCCTTTCGTACAGACGAGAGAGTTTTCTGGCGTTCTCCAGAAGCTGGCTGGCCGACTGCATCTGTGCTCTAGCCATCTCCAGATACCGCCTCTGACGAGGAGAGAGGGTATCGTCGGCAAGGAGCATGTCTATGGCCAGAAGAGCACCCTGACTGTAATTCCCCATGTCGTGGGTTATAAGGTCGCTGAACATCATCAACCGCTCGTTGTCCCGGGTGAGCTTTCTCTCCATCTCCTTCAGCTCCGTAACATCCTTCAAGAGATGGAGTACTCTGACTATTTCACCGTCCTTGCCGAATATGGGGGCGGTATTTACCATGTAATGCCCTTTCAGATATGGCGGGCCCACCAGAGCGGACTCCATATCCCCTTTGAGAAGGGTCTGTCTCAACGGACATGCCGAGATGGGGGAATCCGTATGATGGAAGATCTCATAGCACTTCCTTCCTATTACATCCTCTTTTTTGAGACCTAGAAGGGTCAATGCCGCTATGTTCGCGTCCAGAATGGTGTAATCCGGAGCATGAATGGTTATGGGCTCGCTTATGGAGTTGAACAGCTCCTCAAACACCTCACGGGACTCCTTTCTATCATTCTTCACCATCATCAGCGGCGTAATGTTTCTGGTGATGTGGAGAAAGAGAGAAACACCCCTTTTATCCACAGAGAACGGGCGGACCGTGGCATAAACGGAGAGCCCTCTATGGTTTATCACCCTCGAATTAGGGGAGCCTGTGTTCAGGACCCGTTTCAGAGGGCAGTCCTCCGGCGGGGCTCCGGACCTGCAGAATGCCTCGTAGCAGTATCTGCCCGTCACATCCCCCATATCCTCCAGCACCTTGAGATTGCAGAACTCGATGACAAAGTCCCTGTTGATTATCATTATATGCTGGTCTATAAGGTCATAGGCCTTCTTCACATCGTCCGAAAGGGCCGGCGACGAGGTACTGGCTGTCGGGGCGGTCTTTTCTGCTTTTATCTTTGCCATCGTAGCTCCTCCACCATGACCTCCACTATATGTTTCCCTTTTATAAATGGCTTTGTCCTGTTATCAAAATTGATAACGACGCAGAGAGCAAATCTTATTTATACAGCCCCCAATCCCGTATTGATGCTTTCATACCTGAAGATGATGCGGCCCCTCAACTCGGTGATGGCCACGCTGGGTGTCTTCGTGGGCGCGCTTGTGGCGGGAGGCACGGCCATACTGAGCACCGGGGGGATGGCCCCCGTGCTTCTGGCGATGCTCAGCGTCTTCTTCTTCATGGGGGCCGGCAACTCGTTGAACGACTATCTCGATGCGGATGTGGATGCAAAGAACCACCCGGAACGGCCGATTCCGGCGGGAAAAATCAGCAGAAGGTCGGCCCTAAATTTCTCCGTACTCCTTTTCATTCTGGCTGCGGCTCTGGCCGTCCCGATAAACATATACGCCGTTGCGGTGGAACTGCTGGCCACATTCTTCATGGTCTCCTACGAGCTCTCTCTGAAAAACAGGGGGCTGCCCGGAAACCTCACCATCGCGTTCCTCACCTCCACACTGTTCCTCTA
>Ga0190313_1001275_pt1 | contig 13675 bp, 23 predicted proteins | sample 4870071011_MG_FD_169989 | JGI IMG/M metagenome (GOLD analysis project Ga0190313, IMG submission 169989) | Hydrothermal vent sediment bacterial communities from Southern Trench, Guaymas Basin, Mexico - 4870-07-10-11_MG | ecosystem: Environmental > Aquatic > Marine > Hydrothermal vents > Sediment ...
AACAACAAGCAATTTACCTTCAGCATACAACTTCCCTTCAACAGACACCTTATCTTTTACAATTACCGTTTGTCCTTCAGGAATCTGGTATAAAGAATCACTAGGAATCGTGAGCGATTTTCTAAGTGAAGCCAGCGAATCGAGTCTGTTTGTAAACAACGCCAGTAGATCGTCAAATTGTAGCTTGTCGGTTTGAGCTTTTATTCCTTCAACATCAGCCTCAAGCGTTGAGAAATCTTTGTTGTCTGTTCCTTTAAGAGCATCCCTCAAATCCGAAAGAGTAATGTCGCTGACTACATTTCCTCCTGAGTCAATTAATATAACCTTGATCTCTTTATTTTTCGAAAGCTCTTTTATAGCTTCAACAATTTGCTCGATTGTTAACGCCATAACATCACCTTATCTTTTTCAAAATCCCCTCATTTACAGCTTTTCGAATTCCATCTAACCCTCTCAAAGCTGGACACCAGATCATGCAACCCGGAGGTCTTGGAGGATCGAGCCTTTGATGCATTTTTGCCAGTCTAGCATCTATAACGTGCTTTATGTGAGATCCTTCTACTTCGATTTGCTTGCAAATGATACAAGCCGTCAATCTACCTCTAAGATCTTTAATCGGTTGTCCTGCGTACTTGCAAACGTATACTCCGTCGAGGCTCATTTTTTCTCACCGATCAGTATTTCTTCTATGCATTCTGATACGTCTTCACTCCACCATTTTGCCAATGGTAAACCTATCTCTTCATAGTTGGTTCTGTCATAGTTGGTGTAAAATACGAAGCTTGAGTCAGTAGATGTGTTTTCATTTTCAACGTAGACTCTAAATTTCCTTTTAGGAATCTCAATGTAGTATCTTGGCTGTTCTGGAACGTTTGGCGGACAAGGCTCTTCAACAAAAGGAGTTTTGTTTCTCCATTCATCTGGTACGTCTACTGGTTCTTCGTTAACGTAGACGGTCAATATAACATCGTTTTCAAGTTTTGCAGCGAATTTACACCAGTAGCAAAGGCAACACCATTCTGATCCAACTAAATCAACCTCATAGGTGAAAGATCCTCCCGCAGGCACAACCGTGTCAATGCGAATAGGATATTTTTCAATGTATTTCGTTGTCGAATATAAAGCGTTGAGGCACAATGTCCAATTTGAGGCGAGACTAAGATGTCTCAAGCTCTTTAAAACTTTTAACATTTCATTAAGAGTTTCTTGCCATTCGTTTTCTACGGGTTTTGGTAAAGGCAATTCGGTCATTTTATTCCCTCACTATCTCGATCAAGGCGTTCATGTACGAAACTGCGGCGGTTGCCTGACTCCACTTGAACTGAATTAGCGTACCAGTCCCCGCACCTGAATCGTATGGATTTCCAGAGATCGTTACAAGCGGTCTGCTCCTCTTTTCAATAGTTAAATTGCCTTTGTTCGATAAACTAATAGTCTTGACCTCTTTGTAGCTTGACCCACCGTCGTGCGATACGTATACCGTTACATCGCAAGCCTCTCCACTAATTTCAAGGCTCCAGATCTTGGCTTTGAACCCCTTTGGAATTGCGATTGCATCTGGTGTGTTCGTGAAAGCATCGCTTTGCAACGTGAAAGTTCCAGTAGTACTTGATCCATCTGTTTTACCCCAAACGTTAATAAGGTCTCCTTCAACTTCTTTCCTCGTGATCGGCTCAAACCCGCCCTTAGCGTATTTTAGGAGTTCGTTTGGCCACAATGTATAGTTTTCTTTAATGACCTTCTCGACAGTTTCGTGAGTGTTTATGTATGGTAGAGTTATTATCTTTGCAAGCCCTTTCTTCAAGACATCTATTACGTCGTCTTTGTCCTCGACTTGCTTAATCTTGTACTCTGCATAGTAGATCTTCATGTAAGTTCTCAAGTTCATGTTTGTCGGATTATGGGTTCTAAAAGCGACATGAACTTTTGGTAAAGTTAGATACTCGATCTGGCCGTAGAATACTCCAAAGTCACTTGTTGGGTTAGGTACTTGTTCTTGGAATGAAACTTGAGGCTGATTTGCTGGATAGAACAGTATATGCTTAAGCATTCTTGGCCAAATGTCAAGTACAACGTGGAATATTTTGTCTTCCTCGCTATGGTAAAAGATATCGTCTTTAACCTCGCCTCTAATACCTTCAAGTCCTTTGACTCTGTCTCCAGCAGATGAATAGTATGCTGCAATCTTCCAACCAGACGTGACTCCAGATGGATAGGTTGTTTCAGCATTGACAACTCCGTCGGACGTGACTGGCAATGGCCCGTAATCGATTTCTTCAAAGCCTCTATTCATTCTCCTTTGTACTTGGAACATTAAAAAGCCATTTTTCGCAGGTAGAATTGCGGCTATGTACTTACCCTCATTAACAAACCCGTATTTATCTACGACCCCCAACATGGCGCTCCCTCAAAGATAATACGAGCTAAGAATATTTAAAATACGCTATAATATTGTAGAATCTTTACACAGTAGAACGAAAAACTGAAAAAGAAAAAATTAGACAGCTAAAACTATTACTTCAAAGGTTACGCCGCTTAAATCGGTTGCATCAGTTACTTCAATTGCACTACCATCCGCAGCAGCGTCGTAGTCGTAATATCTTACCTTGACCGTTAATTCGTTGCCACTAATTGAAATTTCTGCTGGATCAACCTTGTATCCGCCGTTGTTTGAAGCACCAATTACAGCCTTGACTTCTTTAGCACTATTGATTCTTAGAGTGAAACCACCTGCTGAATAAGATGCTGGCCCACTAGCTGTTGCCTTTATAACTTTAACTTCGCCAATGTGTGTGATTAGCTCCTCAGCCATCTAAATCACCTCTTCTTCAGGTAATTTTCAATCTCTTCTAATAGCTCACTAAATTTCTCTTTATCTTCCACTTCAACGAAGTGTTCTTCTGTTGCTGCAACTACAATGTATTTCTTTACAGCTTTGTTAAACTTGTCAAATAGCTCCTTAGCCTTTTTGTCCTTCTGAGAGGCCTCGTTCAGTTTTGATATTAATTTTGGATCGACCTTAACCTCTACCATTGCCACCACCCAAAAAATTAGGATTAGAGTAGGCTTGCTGCTGTCACATCGGTGTAGTAGTCTCTCTCGAAGAACGCCATTCCAAAGATGTAGTACTTTGCACCAGTTGCCGTTCTTTCAGGCATTACCTTTAGCATTGAACCGCTCCTTGGCGGCAATAGCATTGGGGCTGGAGTATAGCTTGCGTAGATCAATCTGTCTTCTTCAAGGCTCTGCTCATCGACGATTGGAGATCTCCAAGGATAGTATGTGTTTTCTTTACCGATGAACCAGAACTGTTCTCCGATTGGCTTTTCATCGAGGTAAACAATTCCGTTCTTCATTACAACGATTACACACCTCTTGTTTACAGTTGTGCTTGGGGTAAAGTAGTTTGTACCGTCACCCCATAGGTATGCTGCGGTACCCTTTGTTATGTTTACTGTAAAGTCTGTCTTACCAAAGTCTTCTGGGATGATAAATGATCCACAAAGTTGGCCAGCCATGTCGTCAATTCTTGCACTTGAGAATGTCTTTTCACCACCTGTAACAGCCTTTAAAACAGCAGCACCTGCTATGAATGCTGGGTAAGTATCTCTCCACCATCTCTCAAGCTTTGTGCTTATGGCTCCAATCTTCTCTGCGATCAAGTCTAACGTCTCGTAGATTGCTGCCTCTTCATCCCCTGTTAGATCCGCTACGTCAATTTCTTTTACTGGTGTAATTAGCTGTGGTATGTCAAACCTCCTAACTAATTCTTGTACCTGCATATTGAATTGTTGCTACGAAAGCTATATATACGATTGTAGAAACATTTTACGATGAAATACTTGCACAGTAGAAAGACAGTTGGGTTGCATATCAGAGCATACCAAGAGGATAAGAAAAAATTTATGGATATTGCTTACCAGATAAGAAGGGACTACGGGAAAAAAATCACAGAAGCAGACTTGTTCAAGGAAATGGTCAATTTTTTAGAAAAAAATAAAGATGTTATTGTAAAAAGGATACTTATGCGAGGTGTTTAGACACCATATAGCTTTCTTTTTCCTTTTTCTATTGGAACTTCCTTTACCTCTTTTACCTCTACTTTTTCAACTTCAACCTTCTCAGTTTCTGTTTCAACAGGAGTGACTATAACTTTTATAGGGCTTGGTGACATCGAAGCAAATATTTTATTTTTGTCCATTTCTTTTACTCCTGTAGCAAACTCCTTAACGCTGCTTTTGATCTCAACGTGATGCATAAACAGGTCTTTAACCCACTCATAACCGCAATATGTTCCAAAGTTTACAGCCTCTTTTGCCAATCTATGGTCTCCTTTTGTCATGGCTTGTCCAGCTACACCCCATCCAAATATCCATCCTACAAACTTTAAAGCATTCCTAAGCCAACCACCAGTAAACTTGTCAATTCCGTAATTAACTAATTTTCCAAGCCCGATTCCTGTTACGCTTGTAGAAATGTCCTCTGCAGCTCTGTCAGCCTTTACGATTCTTGCTATAGGGGTTGTAATCTTCTCTACATATTGAGAGATCGCCATGTTAATATGTTTGTTTGAATTTAAATAAAGTTTTTGTTCACAATATTTAGTCCTTGACCGCTTGGATCCTCCAACCTAATATGCCGCCAACTATCGCTCCAATGATAACGCCTAATCCAACGTAATTTAAACCATACCAGTCGTAATCGCAATTATTACAATGGTAGTACCAAATAACTGGAAATACAGGTGAGGTATATCTGATCACACTTTTTGAACCACATTTAGGGCATCTCATAGGGGCAAACCTTATCTGTACAATTCAGAACTGAAGTATGCCATAGTAAGAGCTATTGGAGCCAAACCTTTTAGGAAGAATGCACTCATTTTAACATATTCTTCTGACAAAGCCCTTATAATATTTTGGATTTTATTGGCAACTGTAATGTATTCAGATCCCGCAAAAAGCAACCCTACTATTTCTTTATGCTCGTTTACTATGACGCTTCCGCTATCGCCTGCTTTTGCAAAGGCAGGTTTCATGACTATGCAATCTCTAAATATGGCTGTACCAAGTCTTCCGTATTCGATCTTCATGGTTGCATTAGTGTCAATAATTGTTGATTCAGTTAAACCAGTAGTTCTGCCAACCTTTGTCACCATTTGATCTAATTTTGCTTCTCCGAATCCTTTAACCTTTCCAATGTCCAAGATTTCCATGTCTTTATACTCTACTGTAACTTTTGCAATTGCCGCATCTGCTATATTTGTTCCGAAAAAGTTTATGTCTGTAAACGATTCTAATTCAGCAATGACATCTGATTCTGTTCCTCCATCAACTCTCGCAGGCTGAACTATTTTAGTCCCTTTAGGATAGCGTTCACCTGTTAACATATCAAAGCCAATGACATGGGCGTTTGTAAGCAGATAGCCATTAATGATAATTCCTAAAGTTCCAGCCCATTTTGCGTTTAAAGGTGATATAGAAACTCCACCAACTACGGGGCGAACCTTACTGGTGTATGTCAGTTGCAAAAGGGGTAATGCCTTTACTCTTCCTACCACAATTGTTTCGACCGGATAGCCTCCAAGGACACGAGGCATCATTTTAGCATCTTCCTCTGTTGCAACATATATTCTAAGTCTCGGCTTTGAAGATATGTGGCTAAAACCAATTACGTTTTTACACTCGAGCAAAAACGGTTCGATTTTAGCCCTTACTCTCTCAATCATAGGACTCTCACCTTTCCTATTACAACTTTCCTTACTGGTACTCCTTCAATCTCATCTGGCACTTGAACATCCTCGCTTTCTATGTAAACCACTAAATCACACTTTGTAGCCCTTACTCCTACGACACCGGGTATTTTTAGGAGTTCAAATTCGTACTTCTCTTTAACTTCTAACGGAGTCATAAAATCACCTATCTACTCTTTTACAATAATTACGGGAGCTTGAGAAGGAGTTCTCGCTCTTGTAAATGATTTTATGAGGACAGCACCCACTATCATCGCCCCTGCAATGATGATGTATGGTGTCATACCTTGATAAACTATAGGCTTAACCTTGAATTTTTCCATTTCTTCTTCGTATTTTTCATGCCATTCTTCTTTAGGTACGATCTTTATAGTGTAAGATTTTGCGTCGGTTTCTTTCCACCATGCGACTGGATACCCTGTAAGTTCGTAAGCTGTTACAGTAAGCGTATGTCTTCCAGTAGGGATATAGCCAATAGTAGTAATTACTGGATGCCCGCCACCTGAGGTTGGTATTTTTACAGGCTCGGTTTCGTATACTGTCTCATTTATTTTTATTTTAAATTTAGTAGTGCATTCCGAAGGAATTATAGGTAATATAGACCAAAGTTCACAGTCATAATAAATAGTAACGTCGTGAGAGTGTCTTTCAGGAAGAACTATTTCGCCTACCTCAGGTATTTTGAAATCGTCTATGACAACGGCTGTTATTTTCCCCATATTACTCCCTCGATAATATTATTAAGGCTCCAACTGCACCTGCGGCAAGTATGGCATATTTGGCTAAGTCTCTGTATCTAGCCACTCCTACAATTTCTTCTTTTTCTTTCTTCTCTTCTTTCTCTTCTTTTTCTTCTCTCTCTTTAACAGACACAGTTATACACATCATGCTCTCTCCTGTTTGGTAATTTCTGCACAAATCTTATAATCACCAGGCCTGTTGAAAGGCCCTATAGCTATAGCGACTGTACGCTCTTCACCCGCCCTTAAAACTACATGATCTCTGTGAACTTCACTTCCATTTACAGTAATTCTGTACCATGCTCTTCCTCTAGCGTTGCCCTCGTTCTTAAATCTTACTTCAAACGTAACGGCTTCTCCGACATAAACAGTTTCCGGTTTGGCTTCTACATGCTTGACCACAATATTTGGTTTGGGCCTTTCTCTAACATGAACGGTTACACACCACGCCATACATTATTCATTTAACAATTAACTTAATAAGTTTTAGTAGCATCAAATTATATTAATGAGAGTGATTGAGTTTGCTGTAACAGATCTTGAAGTAGAAAGAGCTTACATAGCAGCTGGAAGGTGTGGTTATGCACTTATTACACTTGGTTTAGTTCTTAGAGCTACGTTTTTTGCACGATATGAGATACCCAGATGGACTCACACGGATGCATTTCACATAAAGGCTAGATGCGACTGTTGCTCCAATCCGTTTAGATATATAGATATAGCAAGAATAACGGACAGCAACCCATCCGACGAAACACGAATAAAGGAAAAGACTGTCTCGGAGAGTTTTTCAGTAGAGTTTCCATTAGGGGGGCCTGATAGTTGCTTTGATTATGGAAACAGATCACAATGGATAGATTTGCGTTTGGTATTTTATACCGATGCTGGCGGTTCCAATCCCGTAACTATCAGATTCTATTGGGATGCTAACAGATGTACAGTCTCAGATGTTTCAGTTCACGGATTGAGAAAGCCTAAACCAAAGCCAAAAGGCCATGCAAAGCCAAAGATAACTTACGTAACTATACGCTTAAACGGTAGAGAGTGGACAAATCCGCCAGGAAACATAGAAATTGAGGCTGAAAAAGGTGCTAAATGTGAAGTATATGTGTGGATTAAAAATGAAGGCGATGACGGCGAGGTAGCTATTCAACTGTTTGATTTCAAGAACTGGGAACAACTCTACTGGAATTCCTTCTTTATGAAGAAAGGCTTTCAAGAGTTACGCAGAATTACGTGGACGGTTGACAAGGACAGATGCATTGGTGTCGTTACGTATTACAAACATGATGGAAGATGGCATGAGTACGACGTTAGAGGCTGCTGAATTTAATTTTTTAGAAAATTAGAGTTTCAAGAATTTCTTCTCCTTTAACTTTTAACTCTTCAACCTGTGTGGCGAACCATTTTAGCCCTTGCACTTCCACTTCTAATTTTGGCATTTCTCCTTTTTCAATTGCTTCTAACACCTTTTCCAATGTCGCTTTTTTCTCGGCAACAAGCTCATCCATTGCTTCAACAATTACTTCTCTTAGCATTTCTTCGTTGCATTTGGGAAGTCCAAGCTTTTCACAAAGCTCTCTTAACTTTGCCGCTTCGATTATCTTAAAGTCGATTTCATACAGTGTCTGAACGTATTCTGGAACTTTCGGATAGAAGACAATTGTATAGTAGAGATCTGGCCTAACATTTCGCAACCATGCTAGTAATGGGTCAAAGTACATATCGAGCGTCAGCTCTTTGTAGACCTTATACACGGCTCGTCCAAATGGACTTCTCAAAGACCCTTTTATTTTATCCGGAATCCTTTCCTTTATATTCCTCGGAATGCCCTTAAAAATGTTGTAGTTGTTTCTGATCGCCAAAAGAAGCTTTATTGGTGTAATCTTAAATGGCTGAATCTTTTTGCCACAGTTTTTGCATCTCGTCCATCTCGGAACTTCTCTCGCATCGCCTAAATAAAATCCACATTTAGGACAATGTGCTCCGTTGAGCCATGTCTCAATCCAACCGAAAAATACTCCTGAAATCAAATCGACTTCAAGCATTCTCGCTCCTGCTGCCATCAACATTTGTCTTATTCTGCTTAGGGCCTTGTTTAAATCCGTCTTGCCAAGGCTTTCGACGATTTGCCTGAGATCCATTATTTATTACCCTCCTCCTTTTTCTTTGACTTGCTCTTCTTCTTTTCCTCTTTCTTCTCTTTACCTTCTTCTCTTATCTCAAGCCTTGTTTTACATCCAGGGCATTCAACGATTCTGGCGTCGAGAGGTGCTTCGAACTCAGTTCCGCATTTCGGACAGACGATTATGTATTTATCGCTCGTTTTCACGACGTTCTCGTATGGCTGTTGAAGAACGTTAGCGAATATGCTTGATCCTACGCCTCTGCCAAAAGTTCTAACTGCTTCCTGAACAGTCTCCTTGAGCTGCTTTGCAGCATCCCTAATTGCATTAGCTCTAATCCTTTCTTTCTCTTCCTCTGTACTCAATTCGAGAACCCTAATGTATCTGTCATCTATCAACGAAGAACCCTGAAAGGGTGGGCTATTTAGACGCTCTTCAATCGTTTTGAGTCTGTCCATTAGTTGGCTGATCTGCTGTCGACTTAGAGCGTCTCTTAGATTTCGAACTTCCTCTCTTAGAGCGTTTAGTTCCTCCTTGTAAAGGTTCAGTAAAGGGTTTTTTTCTTCATCCTTTGGAGGATTTGTAGCAAATGCAGCAATTCTTGCTTCAAGTGCTGAAATCTTGGCTTTTATCTCGTCAAGTGGGTTCTGCTTTTTTTCTTCTTCGCTTTCGCCTTTCTCAAGCTTCTCTATTTTGTCGTATAAATGTCTTAACATCGTGTAGATGTCTTTAATCTCCTCCTCAATGTCTTTTTTCTTCTTCTCCTCTTCAAGCTCTTTGATCGTCTCCTTGACGATTCTAACTACATCCTCTTCAGTTAATGGCTTCCTTTGATGCGGATAAGGATACTGCGGTTGCGGATAAGCCTGACCCCAATTCGGATAGCTGTACGGGTTGTAGTTGTATTGCGGCTGATAGTAATTAGGCTCATAATATTGTGGTGCTGGAGGCGGCATATAGTATTCTGGCTGAGGATTCGGCATCGGTGGAGTTGGAATCATTGCTGGCCTAATTAGAGGCCTAAAAGTCTGATCGATGTAGTTCATAATCTCCAAAACCTCACTTATAACAGTTCTCGGTACACGGTATTCCATTAAAAGCTTCTGAAGCTCTGCTGGATTGTCTCTGTAAACTGGGTGCAGAGCTACCCTTCTAATTATCTTGTCGATGATCTTTTGCCCGATAGATTTCGCTGGAGAAGACATTAAGATGTTGCGTAAGGTGTGAATCTTAATTTGGTCGAGACCCTCCTTTCCGAATTCGCTTACAAGCTCGTGCGGCGTGTATTCATAGCCCCTGTACTTTATCTTGGTTGGGATTTCAGGATACGGATGCTCAACTGCGAGATCCTCATCTCTAAGCTCTATAACCTCTGCGATCTCTTCTTTTCTCCTTCTCTCTTCTTCTCTTTTCTCGGCTTGAACAATCATCCTTCCAATCGTTGGTGCTGGAATCTTCAAGTACTCTGAAATCTCTTTGACATCATAGCCCGCATCACGTAGATCCTTAACAAAATCGATTCTTCTTCCTTTTTCGATTTGATCGTACTCTTCTACGCCGTACTTCTCCTTTAGGATTTGCTTAGCGACCTCTTCGATGGGGGGCTTTTCCGTAACAGTAACCTCCTCAGCCTTAACATCGTCAGACATACTAACACCTCCTTAAAGCTTGGAGAAAAGAGTAATCACACACTCTCGAAAAAAGTTAAGTAGTTTCAGATATAAATCTTTCTATGCCTAAGAGACAGAGGAGAAGTAGGAAGGCTGCTAACACAAATCAGCAAAATGAAAAGCCAGACGCCATGTGGTATCTCGACAAGGCGAGAGATATAATTGTTGGAACACTCACGGACGTTGAAATCGCAAAGGATACGGGGTTTAGCACGGGTGTAAATATATCCACAATTGTAAACATGGGTAGAAGAATCCTACAAGGAAAGGCTTCTTTGAGGGAGACGGTTGCAACAGCATTAAACGCTGCTCACGTAATCGGTGGAGCTATAATCGGCCATGAGACGTTTAAAGAGATGGAAAAGGCCTTCGACTCGAAAGAGAGTGTAAAGGAGAAGGCCAAGCAGAAAATAAAGGAAGAGGTGGACGAAAATGCTTGATCGCTTAATCGGATTGGCAATTGACTATATTTTTTTGAAAATTACGCCTTCCGAAGAAGAACTGCTTGAGAAAAGGATTCAAAGGTTGAGAAAGCTCCGAGAGGAGCTTAAGGATGAATTGAGAGAGACACAAAAGGCAATTGAAGAGGCTTCGAAAATCGAGGATGTAGAGGCGGCAATAGAGCATTTGAAGCAGGCGGCAAAAAAAGTAACTTGTCCTGTATGTAAAGGAGTCCTTTTAAACACGATAGAATATTTCCTCGAATACGATTACAAAGCTAAGCTTGCGGAAGAAGGAGTCCCAATGAGCAAGCTCAATGAGGAATATGAAAAGAGATACAAGGCAAAAGTGGAAGAAATGATTCAAAGATTAAAGAGGGAGCTTTTGGTAAGCGATTACGACTTTAGACTTGCGAGAGAAAAGTTTAAAGAGATTGCAATTAAGGTATAAATATGGGAGAGGCAGCTCCAGATAGATGCGAAATCGCATGGAGTGTTCTTGTAGATTTAATCTCTGCTGAGTGCACACCTGAAAAGCTTGGAATTCTAATGAAAAAACTACTTGGATTAAAAGACGATGAGGTAAATCCTAGCGAGAAATGTAAGCTAGTTCTTGAGACATTTCAAGATCCAGAAAAGAGAAAGGAGATTTGTAAAGACTTTAGAGGATACAGAAGGGTTGTAATGTGTAAAGCTTTCGAGCTACTTGAAAAGGGAGAAGTTGCAGGATTTAGCGATGCAATGGACAAGGCATGGGATTGGGTAAAAGAAAAGTGTGCTGAGGTAGGAGTGTTTATCTAACATGGCTCGCAAGAAAAAGAGCGAGCTTGATATAAAAATCGAGTTAATAGACAAATTCAGGGAGCGAATGAAAGAAAAGATAGATGAATTTGTGAAAAAAGGACAGCCTATAGAGTATCAGGTTTACCTTCTTGTTTCTCCAGCTTGTAATAGCTGCCACGACGCCATAAAACAACTAAAGAAGGACATAGATGTAGGAGACATAGTGGTTCTCGAAACCACAAGTGAATTAGGTAAGAAAGCAATGAAAGATGCCGGAGTGGAGTACGTTCCAGAGTTTGTTATTTATGTTTCTGGTCGATTTTTGAAGCTTGAAGAGTTTCAGATTGTTGAGAGAAAAGATTGACTAACTCTTTGTCTTTAATCTTACCTGTAACAACCATTCTACATAAAGCGGAAGCTGGGATAATATATCCCTTAGTTGGATGCCTTACAACTCCTTTTACCTTACACTTCTTGCTAATCTCTTTTAATTTCTCTACTCCTTTCTTCACACCTTGTGGAGCTTTTTCAAAATCACCAGTCCAAAATTTGTAGCTTAACATACCTGCTTTTGCCAAAGCATTAACAACTTTAAGGAATGTCTCGGCTCCAACTTCATCGATCACAGACTTAAGGGTTTCTTCGACCTTTTTTGGCAGTCGATTCATACTATAATATCCTCAAAAACCTTTATAAACTATTATAGCTAACATTAAAACATGGGAGTCACTAGGAGATTGGCAACTTCACTTGCTCTTGAGAGGATGGATCTCAAGGACTTGAATGAAGCATTCAAAGATCCTAAGATCTCTGTAAGTGCAACACCATTCGGTGCTACTAGCAGAAAGGATGCCGTTTATGTAAAGGATGCTGTACCTTGGAAGGGCTTAGTCACCAAAGATCTTACCAAGTTCACAGAAGCTATCAGAGAAATGGGTTATCCTGGCGTAGCTGAAGGTCTAAGCAAGGCTGTTAGAATCTCAAAAGAGTGTGCTGGTAGAAGAGGAGTTGCAAGGCATCCAAGATTCGGTTACTACGTTCCAGCAAAGGCTGTTTGCCAGTTAGAGCTAAAGGTTTCAAGAATTGGATATCCAAAGGTTAGAGTTACACAACTCTAACTACCATTCAGAGAACGGAACAATCTGTAATACTGAACCATTTTTCCATGCTTCCAATTTTTTCATTCCGTCTGTTTTCTTCCAGATTGTAAAAGTCTTGTTAGGATATTCTAAAGACCATACACTTGCTTTATATCCAGCCTCTACTTTGTCAGGCGTAGTTAGCCAAACCTTACCAGTTTCATCAGTTACAACATAAATCCCTGGAACAGCCTTTTCAATCTCTTCAACAATCTCTTCAGCGATTTTCTCAGCCAAAACTTCAGCTTTTATCGGAACTCTTTCTAGCTTATGGATCCTCTTTATTCTTTCTGTTAACCTCTCAAGATATGGTCTTAAAGCTTCCACATATTCTTCTGGAAGCTCAACTTCTCTTTCAACTGGAGTGACTAGCACAAGCTCTGGTGGTTTCGCTTTGCTCTTCGCCAAAGACCTAACAAGTTCTAAGGCTCTTTCTTGCGTTAATCCTCCTTCAGCGACCTCTCTTGCGAGAAGTTCAATGTCTCTTTTATCCATCTCGAAGCTCTTTTCAACATCTTCATCTTTCATTCCAGTAGCAATGAGATAAGTCTTATAATTCGAAGCTAACTTCTCAAAAACCTCTTTGAATTTGCGTTCTCTTTCTTCTCTAACGACTTCTTCAAGCTTCCTTCTCAGCTCTTCCTTTGTCGGAATCTTAACCTCTGCAACTCTTGTAACTACAAGACCTTTTGTAGCATGAGGCTTAACTTCGATCTTCTTCTCCCTTGCAAGCTCGAATAAAATCTTATTCATCTCGCTTAATGGAGTTCCAAATTTCTCTGCGAGATCGTACGATGTAACTTCCTCTCCTTTTTCTACAAACTCTTTAATTACGTTGAGAACTTCCTCTTTAGAAGGAAGTTTAATTTCCTTACGCTTAGGATCGTCCATAGTGTCACCTACCTAAATTTAGCCTCAACAACAAAAAACTTTTCCACAAGCGAAAAATATAAAAAACCTCGATAAAAATCGGAGAAAAAATAAAAATTTTATGCCTTACGACGCCATGCCGGTTTAGCCTTTAG
>Ga0190313_1001277_pt1 | contig 13664 bp, 13 predicted proteins | sample 4870071011_MG_FD_169989 | JGI IMG/M metagenome (GOLD analysis project Ga0190313, IMG submission 169989) | Hydrothermal vent sediment bacterial communities from Southern Trench, Guaymas Basin, Mexico - 4870-07-10-11_MG | ecosystem: Environmental > Aquatic > Marine > Hydrothermal vents > Sediment ...
TGGAAAGATTCTGGCTGGAATACGATAGACACAGATGGAGATTCGATAAGATTTACGATTTCATTTTATGGTACAATAACAGAATACACGGTGCTCTCTGGCTTGAAATGGGTGAAACTCCTTCCGAAGCTTTTCTTAGAAAAGCTCCTAAAGAGTCCCTATAGAGACTCTTTTTCTCAATTTCAAAAAAGAATGAAAAAGGAGGAATTAGCGATGTGTTTAAGTAAGCGAAAAAATAACTGTACTCAACACGTTCTCCCCGCAAATACTTTATACCGGGCGATAATTCCACAATCGGTGTAAAAATGTCTGGTTCAAGGATTCCCGGATTCTACAAACTCTCTCCCGAGGAGAGGCTGACAAAGGTGAAAGAGATAACAGGAATGAATGATGAGGAAGCGAATGTTATATTCAACGGAGATGTTGATATAGAACTTCTGGACAAGATGGTCGAGAATGTCATAGGCAAATTCCCTCTGCCTCTCGGAATCGCCACGAATTTCCTGATAAACGGGAAAGATTATCTCATACCCATGGCCATAGAGGAGCCCAGCGTCGTTGCGGCTGCCAGCAATGCGGCGAAAATGGCGAGGGTGAAAGGAGGATTTCACACCAGCATGACCGAACCGATTATGATATCTCAGATACAGCTCACGGGAGTCAGGGACCCGTGGACTGCCAAAATGAAGATTCTCGAACACAAGGACGAAATAATGAAAATGTGCGATGAAAGGGATTCGGTTCTGGTGAAGTTCGGAGGCGGGGCCCGTGATGTTCAGGTAAGGGTGATAGATTCCGATTCCGGTCCGATGGTGATAATACATCTTCTCGTGGATACCAGGGATGCCATGGGTGCGAATGCCGTCAATACCATGGCCGAATATGTTGCCCCGTATATCGAAAAACTCACGGGTGGAAAGGTATATCTCAGGATACTCTCGAACCTTGCTGTATTCAGGCTTGCCCGTGCCAGAGCAATTTGGGACAAGGAGGCCATAGGCGGAGAGGATGTGGTTGACGGCGTTGTCCGTGCATATCACTTCGCAAAGGCGGACCCATACAGGTGTTCCACACACAACAAAGGGGTTATGAACGGGATAAGTGCCGTTGTCATAGCCACCGGGAACGATTTCAGGGCGGTTGAGGCGGGAGTGCATTCCTATGCCGCAATAACCGGAAAATATCAGCCGATAACCCACTGGGAAAAGAACGATGAGGGGGATCTCGTCGGAAGTATAGAGGTTCCCATGGCCGTCGGTCTGGTGGGCGGGGCTACGAAGATACATCCCTCCGCAAGGGCGAACGTGAAGATTCTGGGTGTCAAAACCGCCAGCGAACTCGCACAGGTAATAGCCTCGGTGGGCCTTGCACAGAATTTCGGGGCGCTCCGGGCCCTTGCAACCGAAGGAATACAGAGGGGGCATATGGAGCTTCATGCAAGGAATGTGGCCGCCACTGCCGGTGCGAAGGGCGATGAGGTGGATGCGGTTGCGGAGCGCATGGTCTCCGAGAAGAACATCAAGGTAGAACGAGCCAAAGAGATACTGGCCGAGATAAGGGGTTAAATGCACCCGAGCAACGAGATCAAGGGAATAAAGGACGATGCCCTCGCAGGTAAGAGAATAGTGCTGGGCATAACCGGAAGCATAGCGGCTGTCGAGACCGTGAAACTGGCCCGTGAACTGATAAGACGGGGTGCAGAAGTATATCCGGTGCTCAGCCCTGCGGCTACGAAGATAGTCCATCCGGATTCACTGGGATTCGCCACGGGTAAGAGGCCGATCACGGAACTCACCGGAGCGGTGGAGCATGTTGCCCTCTGCGGCGATGTGGAAGGGCATGCGGACCTTCTTCTCATAGCGCCATCCACGGCGAACACCATATCGAAGATAGCCTGCGGGATAGATGACACGCCTGTAACTACCTTTGCCACCACTGCGCTCGGCACCGGGATACCTCTGATGATAGTCCCTGCCATGCACGCGACGATGTATGACAACCCCGCGGTCATGAGGAATGTGGAGCGCCTTAAGAAAATGGGCGTGGACTTCGTGGGGCCGCGCTTCGAAGAGAAAAAGGCGAAGATCGCCGGAATTTACGAGATAGTCTCCGCTGTTGTGCGCAGAATAGGGAAAAAGGACCTTAGAGATACCCGTGTCCTTGTGATAGGGGGCGCTACATCGGAGCCCGTGGACGATATGAGGGTGATAAGCAACCGGAGCTCCGGAAGGACCGGTATAGAACTTGCGGTAGAGGCCTATGAAAGAGGTGCCGATGTCAAACTTCTGCTTGGAAAAGGCTCGGAAAGGCCGCCTGAGTGGATAAAAACAGATTATTTCACGGATGTGGAGTCCCTAATCTCCATGCTGGACGAACCGGACTACGACATGATACTGGTTCCTGCGGCAATATCCGATTACACACCGGAAAGGAAAGAGGGCAAGATACCTTCGGGCATGGAAGAACTCGTTATCCGGCTGAGGCCGACACCGAAGGTCATAGAGCACATACGAAAAAACTACGAGGGTATTCTCGTCGCGTTCAAGGCGGAATCGGTGGAAAGCACCGAGGAACTCATAAAGAGGGCGGAGCGCAGGGCAAAGGAGTCAAGTGCGGACATCATCGTTGCGAACAGGCTGTCCGATGTGACTCACGATTCGACAAAGGCGTTCATCATAAACGGATCAAGCGTAAGAGGATTCGAGGGAAGCAAGAAGGAACTGGCGGGGGCCATAATGGACGAGGCTGTTTCACTTCTTTAATCCCATATTATGCCTTTTTTTTCAAGATTGACGGCATATGTGCGAGAGCCGAGCCTTTCTATCCTTTTCTTCACTTCGTCCGGTTTGTCCGTCAGGACCACGACACTGCCGCCTCCTCCCGCTCCAGTAAGTTTTGAGCCGAATGAGATGTCTTTGACGGCTTCACGGATTTCCTCTATTTCCGAGCAGCTTACACCGAGGAACTCCAGCATTCTGTGGTTCCTGTTCATAAGTTCGCCTATCTCTTGGGGGTCTCCGCGGCGAAGAGCGCCCGCTGAATCCCTGACAAGTTCTCCTATGTCATCTATGACCTCCATTCCAAGCGGGCTTCTCTCAACGAGTTTCTTCACCTTCTGGACCATGAGCTTCGTAGGAGAGTGCACATTGGTAACGCCCACAACAAAGCTGAGCTCCGGAGCGTCTATACGGCCTATGCTCCATGTCCTTCCGCCTCTCGATATTCTCCATACCGGGCTTTCCTGCTCACCTCCGACCATGACAGCGCCGCCGAGGGTTGATGTGGATGTGTCCGTAGGACTTGCGCCTCCCTGCACCGTGTATTCTATATCGAACGCTTCTTTCGCCACATCTTCGAGACTGAGATTTCCATCAAGTGCGTGGAGAGCGCCGACCATTGCAACGGATAAGGCTGCGGATGAGCCAAGGCCGGAAGACGGAGGAACCCCGCTGTTTATGGTGATCGAAACAGGGTCTCCTTTCCAGCGCCGCATTATCTCCTTTATGTAATAGCTCTTTACCTCCTTCAGAGGAAGTCCGTCCACTGCCGTCCTTTCGGAAAATACCGCTGTAGCCGCTGTTCTTATGTCTATCGCCATGGCTATCGCAGGCTTTCCATAAACCACTGCATGCTCTCCGAAGAGTATGAACTTTCCCGGTGCTGAGGCTGTGGGCATATCAGAGAACAAAGTCTTTCGGCATATAAGTTTTGAGGAAAACCTTAATTTAACAGCCACAATATCCTGTCATGGGCGAAAGCAGGCAAAGGCGGATGACAGGGCTTCTTCTTTTTGACCCCTTCGGGATAGTGGGGCTCTTCTTCCTGATGCTCGGAATAGCAGGTGCTTTCATATATGGTGTTCTGGTGGCTTACGAGCGCATATCGATATACAACTGGAAGCGTGGCTCTACCCACTACTTTTCACATGTGTGTCCTTTCTGTTCCTGTGGTTTTCCTTCTACAATATGAGGCGCTCGGGACAGCGTTTCATACAGGAGATAAAAAGGGAAGAAAAAGCTCTAGAAAAGTGTATAAAGTATCTGGAACAAGGAAAATGCCTGCCGGATACCATCGATGCCTCAGAGTTCGGGATAAACAACCTTGACATAGAGGTGGAACAGATGGTGAAGGAGAGCGGCGGTTTCGTTCCGGTACTCAGCGAAGAGCTGAAAGAATCCCCATTCTCTCACGAACAGGCCGTCAGGAGCCTTGCGAAGCTATCATTTTTGGGATATGTTCGAGTTCCGGAAACCGCAACTGGTCTTAAAATAACTATTACTAGCAAAGGTCTCGATACACTAGAACTGCCTAGGATAACATTTAGCACAAAAATACCTGAAGATATAGCACTGATGCTGGGGTATGCACATGCGCTTTACAGGAACAATGAATTCGAAACTGCGATAGGAAAATGCTACAATCTGCTTGAAAGGGCTCTAAAAGTGCATCTTATACCCTCTATTGATGATTGTCAGAGAAAGTGGGATGAAACTCATGAGAACAAATGGAAAGGCTCTAAAACTAAGATAGCTTTAGACGCTCTTATTACATTTTATAAAGAAAACAGCAAAATAGATAAAGAATCCTATAAATTCATAGTTGTATCTGTAAAGTATATTTCGGAGATTAGATCTAGATACTCTCACGACAAACCTCGTCCTAAACGGAAAAATGATGCTATACGTGTTCTTAATCTTACAGAAATTGTTCTGGGTCTCCTATTTGAAGATATGAAAAAGAGGATCGACATTCTATCAAAATAGTGCGGGGGAAGGGATTCGAACCCTCGAAGGACTAACCACAGGGTCCTAAGCCCTGCCCCTTTGGCCGCTCGGGTACCCCCGCATACAGATTGCATAAAGATGGCATATTAATGCATTGTGCGGCCAGATGGCCGCTGGAGCAAAATACTTTGTATTTTGCGACCAGACCTTCCGAAGGAAGGTCGTGCGGGTACCCCCGCATACATCCGGAAAAACAGGTTTCTTTTAAGGAACTTTCGGAAAGACTGCTGCTGTGGTCATTTCCCGGTTACTTAACTTTCTTAACCCTTTTGCTTCCCTCTTTGCAGACATATACATCGATATCGCATTTCCTTAAAGCCCTGATGAACTCGTCCATGTCCGGAATTACTTTGTGCTCGAAATCGTTCTTCAATCTGTCTTTCCACGGTATGGAGAAGAAGAACTTCTTGTAGTCGCTCAAAAGCTTTTCGTCGATGTCCATGGGTGGTGTGTCCTTTGTTTTTATCGTGGCCCATTTCTCTCGATTCAAATCTATGAATACGAACTCTATCTTCTCTTTCGGTATGAACCTGCCACTCAAAAGCTGTATGCCATCTTTTCTTATTTCGAAGGTAAGTTTTCCGTTTTTAAGTCTTCTAAAATTTCTAAAATCTAGACAGATTCCTAAAAACAAAACAATTAGTATAAATATGATAATCATCAGAACAACTGTTTTTTCGAAAGGTCCGACAAAATATTCAAACAAAAAAATTGACAAAAATAAAAACATTATTACATTCATAGCTATAGTGAGTTTTAGTATATGTTTCTTTATGATAGAAGCAGGTGCTCTCCAAAGTATTGAATGCTCCGTATCGCTCCCCTCAAATGTCCGTTCCTCCCCTGAGAGCTCTGAATTCATGAAGGATGATGTCTTTTATTCTTAAAATGTTTTTGGTCGCTCGTTTCTTCATCAGCAACCTTTAAACCCTCGTTCCTTTTTGCATTCCCATGAACCCCACGCTCCGCACCATCGGCTTCTTCGCGCTCCTCACCGCCATATTCATGGGAATCGGAGCGCTCTTCTTCTACTTTTACCCATACAATTTCGCACTTGGCATGGGCCTTTTCTTCATCTTCATCATGATTGTCAACATAAGCGTTTATTTTACGGGAGATAAGATAGTCCTGTGGAGGTACGGCGTGCACGAGGTCAGCGAAAACGAATATCCCGAACTGCATTCCATCGTCGCCGAGATCGCCGAAAAGGCGGGGGTTCCCAAGCCAAAGGTGGGAATCATGCAATCCCGGACACCCAATGCCTTCGCTACGGGGCGGAAGCCCGAGAAGTCGATAGTCGTTGTGACCACAGGCATAATGGGTCTTCTGAACCGCGATGAACTGAGAGGTGTCATAGCCCACGAGATGGCACACATAAAGGACAGGGACATATTGCTCGTAACAATAGCCGCCACACTTGCGTCCGCAACCGCATTCCTCGCACGCTGGTTCCTGTGGACCAATATGTTCCGAAGGAGGCAGAATGGCGTGGAACTTCTGATGATGGCCTTCGCTCTCGTAGGTGCGGTCATAGGAACGATTCTCATCAGACTTGCGATATCGCGTCAGAGGGAGTTCAAAGCGGACGAGGTCGGTGCCAGAACCATCGGCGACCCGAGACCTCTGGAGAGTGCCCTCCTGAAACTTGAATCCGCAAACACCAGATGGCCGCTGAAAAGGGGAAATCCGGCATCTTCATCTCTTTTCATAGTCAATCCGTTCAAAGGAGGTATGAAAGGGCTTCTTTCGACACATCCGTCCACGGTAGCGAGAATAGAGCGCCTTAAGGAACTGGAGCCAAAACTGCTCGGATATGACCTTTCGTCTGCAAAGTCGGCTGTGGAAAGCTCACCGTATAAGATTAAATAGTTGCAAAAAATAAGTGTGTGATAATGTGATATCAAGGCAGTCAGCTCTGGTCTTCATGAACAATGTCTTCGCAGCCATCATCGGATATGTGGCGATGTTCTTCGTGATACGATATATGGGCAAAGAAGCTCTGGGTATCGTTGCTTTCGCCATATCTTTTGTCGGGCTTTTCAGTTTCATGGCGAAATTAGGCTTTGACAGTGCCCACACGAAAAGAATATCCGAAGGAAAGGATCAGGCCAAATGCAACGGGACATTTTTCTCCATAAAATTTCTGCTCATCGGACTGTTCATCTCCATAACGATTATCTCGATATATATCTGGAAGAACATTCTCGGAAACGGTTTTGAAACACCCCTTCATGAGTCAGCGATATATGTGGCACTTGTCTATTGGGCGGCCTTCTCACTTGTTACCGGATTTGTAGCCACTTTCAACGGAAGGAAGGAGATTGCGAAATCCCAGAGCATACGCTTTATGAATGATTTCGGCCGGAATGTAATCATGATAGTCGTCGCATTGGCTTCCCTTGGAGTGCTGGCCCTTGCGGGAGCATATGTGGTGGGCACACTGCTTGCCTTGGGTGTTGCCATATATTTCTTCAGAAAGCTTCCGATAGGAAAGCCGAATATGGAATACGCCCGTTCATATATAAGATTCGCTCTTCCTCTGGCAATATCTTCATCCGTGCTGGTTATCGCATCCAATACGGATGTTGTGATGATACAGTGGTTCTGGAACTCGGCCAGTGTGGCCGACTATTACACTGCAAAGAAGATAGCCATGATCCTTACGATGATAAGCATGGCAGTCAGTACTGCCCTCTATCCCGCTCTTTCATCGTACAGTTCCAAAGGAGAGATGAAAAAAGTTAGGGAGACCACCATATCTGCGGAACGATATATGTCCATGCTCATGTTTCCCGTGGCAGTGTTCATCATCGTATTTCCGGAGAACATCATACTCATGCTCAGTAAAAGCATGCTTAGCTCCATCCCGGTCCTGCAGACTCTGACCGTGCTGTATGCCCTTATAGTTTTGAACTACCCGTACAACAATCTTATTGCAGCGATGGATCGGACATCGATACTTGGAAAGATAAACATGATGCGGGCACTACTGAACATAGGACTCAATCTGATATTCATACCCGTATCGTTCATGGGAGTCTCCATGCTGGGGATGGGCGCGCTCGGAGCTGCGATAGCTACGCTCATAGCCTTTCTAATAACGACGATAAGCCTGCGCCTGTCCGCATATCGTCTCTCCGGTGCGGTTATGGACCCCCGTATAATCCGCCATCTATCCGCCGCACTGCTCACATCCATAATCTTCTATTTTCTGGGGGCCTCATGGGCGGTCAGATGGTATTCTCTTGCACTGTTTGCCATGGCATTCATAGCGGTTTATTTTGCCATACTCTATCTGATGAGAGAATTCAAAAAAGAGGATTTCGATATGTTCGCCGATGCCCTGCACCCGAAAAAAATGGCCCGTTATGTCAACGGCGAACTTCGCGGGAAGGACTGATACTTTCATAAAGTGAGATCAGCCTTTTCTCCATGGCATCCCATGAGTATCTTTCTCTCAGTTTTGCCATATTCCTTCCCATGGAATCGATTTTTTCACGGTCAAGGCTTCGTACCGCCTTTTCAAAGGATTCCGGGGAATACTCGCATATGATGCCACCCTTGTATTTCCTAACGAGGTCTGCCGTGAGCTCTCCGTTGTCTGCAACGAGCAGCCCTCTTCCGGCTGAGACCGCATCGAAGAATTTGGTCGCTATCCTGTCGGTCTGAACCTCTTTGTACATGGCCACTATCATGTCCGCTGCTGCGGAATAAGGGATGACATCATCAGGATGGACAAGCCCGAGATATATCAGAGACTCGTTTTTCTCGGCCTTTTTTGCTATATACTCTCTCTGAGAGCCGTAACCTCCGATTATGACCTTGACATCCGGCAGTTTTCCTGCAAAGTCCGCAAGTTCTCTCACAAATCTCTTTGGTTCGAGCGCCCCGATATAGATCAAGGATATCTTGCCTTCGAGCCCCAATCTCTTCCTCATCTCAGCTGCCTTTTTGGCATCCTTGAGTGCGGGTTTTGCGTTCATTATTATGACTATTCTCTCTTTCGGAAGCCTTTTCGAGTAGAAATAGAACTGATACTCGTTTACGACTATCACCCTGTCGACTTTTTTCAGATGACGGTCTTCCAGTAGCTGTACGAACGATGCCACGAATGATGGCACATCCAAACGAATCATCTCCGAGTATATCTCGTGCGCATCAAAAACGATGGGGGCCTTCCTCTTCTTCTTTATCTTCACTGCAAGAGGCAGGGTGTCGAAATCATTTGCATGTACCACATCGAATTCAAGGCTCTCCGATATGCGGAGGGCATTCTTCCAGAATTTTCTGATGTCCGAGAGAAAATGCCTCTTTCCTCTGGCTTTGGGGCCGGTACGAATGACCTTTATCCCCTCCATGATCTCTTCTTCCGGCCGATTTCGCTCCCTATCCCACGCAAGCACGGTAACAGTGTGGCCGTTTGCCGTAAGGCTTTTTGCCTCACGATACACCCTTGCATCCGGGAGATAAGGGTTGGAAAGAAGCATCAGTATCTTCATTTCAGCATCTTCCCGTACTCAAAGAGGTCTCCCGCACGATATATGTCCATCTGGACCTTTGACATGGGCTTTGCCCTGAAAATAGGTGCTCCGTCTCTCTTTATATCTCCTGTTTCAAGGTCGATCTCTATGACATCTCCACTTTTCAGCCCGGATTCGAATATGTCCGGTGCCTCCATAAGGGGCATTCCGGAGTTTATCACATTCCTCTTGTAGATGGCGCCAAAGGACTCTCCGATTATGGCTTGAACACCGAGCGTTCTGAAACAATCCACGGCCTGCTGGCGTGAGCTTCCGGCACCGAAGTTACGGCCCACAACGAGAATGTTCCCCTCCTTCACCTTTTCAGGGAAGTCCTCCCAACCGGGCGTGTTCCCGAAGGCGTACTTTCCCATCTCGTTGATGTCCGTGATATACAGCCATTTGTTGTGGAATATCATATCAGTGTCTATGTCGTCGAACCTCTTTCCGTTCTCATCGGTTATCATCCATATCCTGCCTTTAAGCACTGTGGGCTTCACTGCATCACCTCCTCCGCGCTCGTCAAATATCCTTTAACTGCACTCGCTGCTGCCGTCGCAGGGCTCACCAGATATATCTTTCCCGGCCCCTGCTTTCCGGGATAATTTCTGTTCGTGGTCGAGAGTTCAACTTCGTCCTTTCCCACAAGCCCTGGCATTCCCTCCGCACATCCGCCGCATCCCGGATTCGTGAGAACAACGGCACCCGCGTTCAGGAATATGTCTATCAGCCCTTCCTTTATCACTCTGGCCCAGACCTCCTTGGTCGTCGGAGTTATCCTGAGATTCACGCCGTCTTTGACCTTTCTCCCCTTCAATACACGGGCCGCGGCCAGCATATCCTCATACCTTCCGTTCGTGCATGAACCTATGAAAACGGAGTCTATCTCCATCCCTTCCAGTTCCGAGACGGGTTTCACATTGGTAGGCTTCGGAGGCGCTGCCACAAGTGGTTCAAGGCCCTCGACATCCACATGGACCTCCTCGGAGTATGAGGCATCGGCATCGGGATATGTTCCCTTCTGCGGTTCTCCGGTGCGCTCTTCAACAAAATTCAGAACCTCTTTGTTCGGCGGTATGAACGCGATTATCCCGCCCATCTCTGTGGTTTGAGAGGCAAGGGTTATCCTTCCGTCAAGGCTGAGACGGTCTATGGCGTCGCCATAATAATCCGCGGCCTTTCCGAGCATGCCCGCAGAGCCTATCTCTTTCATCACCGCAAATGTCAGGTCCCTTGCGGATGCAGGCGCTTTGTAATCTCCTTCCACGGTTATCTTCATGCTCTCCGGGACCTCGAACCATGTCTTTCCTGTCCTGAAAGCGAATGCGATATCCTTATCCCCCATCCCCTGTCCAAAGGCGCCTATGGCACCGAGTATGTTGTAGTGTGAATCAGTTCCCACGGCGGTGCTTCCCGGTCGGACCGTGCCATTTTCCATAAGAACATGTGTCCCTATCCCTGCATCGACATCGAAAATCCTCATATCCGTCTCCTTTGCGAACTTCCGGCATATCTGCTGGTTTATGGCGTATTTTATGGTCTTGGCCGGAACGCTGAGGTCGAAGGTGAAGTATGTCTTCTTCGGGTCATCGAGGTAATCCCCTTCGTAATGTTCCCTCAGATGCTTCACGACATTCGGTCCGCCGAAATCCCTTGCAGTTCTCACATCAAGGTCGAGCCAGATTATGTTTCCCGGTTCCACTCTGTCCTCGGAGTGCTCCGCAAATATCTTCTCCACTATGGTAGGCATGACTGGAAAAATGAGAGGGAGTATTAAAGGGTTTCAGAGACAGGTTCATTCCTTCTTCAGGTGCACATCCAACTGTGGGAACGGGACCTCGATGCCTTCCTTCGCATATGCCTCGTATATCTTCTGGGTTATACTGCCCTTGACATCCCAGTAATAGTCCGTCTTTGTCCATGCCCTGAGCTGGAGGTTCACGGATGAGTCCGCCAGTTCCGTTATGGCAACAGAAGGTGCGGGTTCCTTGAGAACCCTCTTATCCTCTCTCATAACATTCATGGCTATTCTGACCGCTTTATCTACATCAGTTCCGTAGGCGACCCCGACGTTCACATCCACCCTTCTGGTCGACATCTTTGTATAGTTGACTATCGGACTTCCCCATACCATCTTGTTCGGGATTGTTATGAACGTGTTGTCCGGTGTCAGCATCTCCGTGGACATTATGCCGACCGCGCTCACCTTCCCTGTCATCCCCTGTGTGCTTATGACATCGTCCTTGTTGAATGGCCTTATGGAGGCTATCCAGAACCCGGCTGCCATGTTCATGAAGCTGTCCTGCAGTCCGAAAGCCAGTATCAGGCCTATCACCGCTGACAGGCCGAGAACGACGGAATCCACATTGAATCCCAGAGTGCCGGCGAACGCCAGTATCACAAAGATATACAGCATGGCGCTCATGAACCTTGCAAGGAACTCAACCAGTATCGGAGGCAGTTTTGCCTTTTTCAGGCTCTTCTTGAAGATGTACAGGACTATCTTCACGATTGTTATGCCTATTATCAGGACGACGAGCGCCCATATTATCTGCATAGGTGTCAGTCCGAGATAGGGCAGTGGTTGGTTCAGGTCAATTGCAATTTTCTCACCGAAGGGTGGGAGGCAGGACATTCTATATAAAACGATGGTGTGAATTCTGATATATCATGAATACAGAGAAAATTACTTATAGCGATGAAAGAATATCATGCTGGTGAGCGATTGAAAGGTTCAGGAAGAGAGGACATCGGCCATTGCAGCTACGGCCTTGGGGATGAGTTCATGGGGGTCTTTTATGGATAAGAAACGGCTTCTTTACAGTCTGTTGATAATTTCAGTATCGCTTATTCTTCTCTTCATCTCCATCTTTGTATATACTCCCGGAATCGATTCTCAGCCGGAACAGAAAGCACCGGAGATCACGGCAATAGATGCCCCTGATAGTGCGTTGATATATGAAAACATAGAGGTGAAGATAAATATTGCAGGAGAATCGATAAAAGAGGTCTCCCTGAGGTATGAATCGGCTGATGGCATGGCAGGTACCATCCATATGCTCAGAGAGAATGAAAGCACCTATGTGGCCTGCATCCCTTCCCAGAACTTCACCGGCAAGGTCTTTTACTATATTTCCGTGGAAGATGAGTATGGGAATGTCGAGAAAACATCGCTATATCAAATAGAGGTAACTCCGAGGATTGACATCACGGAGGCCGTGTCCATGCTGTATTCTCAGATAATAGAGCCTGTGAGAGGAGAGAATGAAACAGTTATGTATGTATATTCGGATTTTCCGGAGAATGAATCTTCTCTGCCTAAAGCGAAAATACTGGAAAATAATGAGAAGATCTCCGATTCCGCCGAAGTTCTGTTTATCGCCGATTCGCCTGTGTGGTTTTTCTATGTGCCCAACCTTTTCATATCGAATTCGTCGAACACACCGGAAGCCTGCGTGTTCATAGACCAGCACGGCGATATCAGTGTGCGCCCCTGTGTAAGCCCCATAAAAATCGAGGATGCCCCTCTTTTTGAGACGTTCTTTGACGGAAACATACCTGTGACTGTATTTCCGATACCCGATGGAACCTCGTATCCCGCGAAAGAATCCCTTGAGAATGCAACAGAAGATGCCGTGACATATCTGAAAGCGTCTTACGGAAACAGCACGGGAAAAGCACTCATAGCCTGCGAAAATCCTGTGATTTACAGCACAGGGAATGCGACGGGTGCATACTGGCTTCTTTATGCTCCTGACGCGGGTGACGGCTTCAGTCAGGGTCTGATATGGAATGTGGATTGCGATACCGGCAAAACGAGCTATTCCTACGGCATAACTTCGTTGGAGCTACCATATGGCTCCGAATACAGATTCTATATATCGGCATCTCTGAAAAATCCTTCATGGAATGATTCCGTGGTTATATTCTACGGTCTGCCGGAAACGGAAGACCGATAGGTTCCGCACTCAAAGTTCAGTGCTGTCCTTAATCGGAAATTACTTATAGCGACGAAAGAATATGGAAGTGGTGAGCGCGTGAATTTTCCTTCTGAGAAAAGAACTGATGATGAGGAGAACAGGCCGATGGTTTATGTTAAACAGAACATGGAAACCGGTGATGAAGAAAAACCGGAAGGAAGTGAGGCGCAATCCGACAGCTGGCGGTTCAGGAACCGAAGAAAATGGTTGATGAATTCTTTAATATTAATGATTGTTTTGTCCTTGGTGGGAATGATTTAATTAATATACCCCGCAGCTTGCTGCGGCTGGGACAGCATAGGCAGATAACAATATACTTTGGCATGTTCTATAGCCATGGAAATAGAACATGCTTCACACTGCACATATCGAATAAGATA
>Ga0190313_1001281_pt1 | contig 13658 bp, 9 predicted proteins | sample 4870071011_MG_FD_169989 | JGI IMG/M metagenome (GOLD analysis project Ga0190313, IMG submission 169989) | Hydrothermal vent sediment bacterial communities from Southern Trench, Guaymas Basin, Mexico - 4870-07-10-11_MG | ecosystem: Environmental > Aquatic > Marine > Hydrothermal vents > Sediment ...
CATCCTGCCTGACTGCGTTACAAAAGCGTAGCAATATCTTGATATTCCTACACTTTCGCGCCTTGCCAGGCAGGCGCCTCAACACTTAAAATTGCGAACTTATTTCGTCCCCGTTCCTTATTTTACTGATTTGTTTTTTTGACAGAATTTAAGGGCACCCCTGTAAATCCTGTCAAAAAACAAGCACTTCTATTTTCCTGCCATCATTGCTTCTATATCGGCTTCTACTGTATCTATGGGTTTAATGTCGAATTTTTCCACCAGCACATTAATGACATTTGGCGACAAGAAAGCCGGCAGAGTCGGCCCAAGACGAATACCTTTAACACCAAGAAAAAGGAGCGCCAGAAGTACTGCCACTGCTTTTTGCTCATACCAGGCTATATCAAATGAAATCGGCAGGTCATTAATATCGTCCAGTTCAAAAACCTCTTTGAGTTTTAATGCAATAACTGCAAGAGAATAGCAATCGTTACATTGTCCGGCATCAAGAACCCTTGGAATACCACCGATATCACCAAGATCCAGTTTGTTGTAGCGGTATTTTGCACAGCCTGCTGTTAAAATCACAGTATCTTTCGGCAGCTTTTCGGCCACTTCAGTATAGTAGTTTCTCGATTTATGCCGTCCGTCGCATCCTGCCATAACCACAAAACGTTTGATTGCCCCTGATTTTACTGCATCCACTACCTTGTCGGCAAGGGCAAGAACCTGGTTGTGGGCGAAGCCGCCAATAATTTTGCCGGTTTCAATTTCAGTTGGAGAATCACATTTTTTTGCCAGCTCAATAATTTCGGAAAAATCCTTTGAACCGCCTTTCGGCCTGTCTGCAATATGTTTTACACCGGGATACCCTGTCATTCCGGTGGTAAAGATTCTGTTTTGGTATGTATTATTTTTTTTCATTGGAATAATACAGTTTGTAGTCATAAGGATTGGCCCGTTAAAGGTTTCAAACTCTTTATTCTGTTGAAACCAGGCATTACCGTAGTTACCTGCACAATGATCATACTTTTTAAATGCCGGATAGGAATTGGCAGGAAGCATTTCGCCGTGGGTATATACATCTACGCCGGTGCCTTTGGTCTGTTTTAAGAGTTCTTCCATATCCTTAAGGTCATGGCCACTGATCAAAATTCCGGGATTTTTTCCAACACCGATATTTACTTCAGTGATCTCCGGATTTCCGTAAGCAGATGTATTTGCTTCATCCAGCAGAGCCATTGTATTTACAGCAACTTCTCCGGCTTTCATTACAAGGGCGACCATATCATCCACTGATAAATCTTTTGTTGTGGATGCCAGGGCATCCATGAGAAAATCATAGATCTCTTCTTTCTCACACCCCAAAAGAGCTGCATGATCTGCATATGCGGCAATCCCCTTTAAGCCGATGATTAAAAGTTCCCGTAAAGATCGAACATCTTCATTTTCTGTTGAAAGAACGCCTACGGATTTTGCTTTTTCGTCAAAGTCGGCAGAATTATCTGAAAACCATGTTGCTGAATGATGCAGATTTTCATCAAAATCTTTTCCATTTTTTTCTTTATATGCAGCTATAAATTTGTTTTTAAGTTCTTCTCTTTGCTTAAAAGCCTCTTTGATCATGGCGGCAAATCGGTTGTTATCCCAGTTGGCATTGGTGATTGTTGTAAAAAGTGCCTGTGCAACAAACAATCCTGTTTTTTTATCATGTATGCCAAGATCTTTTGCTTTTTCACCATAAACAGCTATACCTTTTAAAGTATAGATTAAAAGATCCTGCAAGTTTGCGGTTTCTTCAGGTTTTCCGCAAACGCCCTTTACCGTACATCCTGTGTTCTTGGCTGTTTCTTGACATTGAAAACAAAACATAATTGCCCCCTTTAATTAATGGTTGTTTGAAAATAATTTTTTTCAATCATTTGTTGCGTTGTTGGTTATAAATTACTGCATAGAGCATTTATTTGCTTTGACATAAGTCAAATTTTTTTAAAAAAGTATTTTTTTTAAAAAATATAGGTATGAATCAAAAAAATGATTCCCATTTAACACGCAAAAATCTAACCGAACACTACTGTTTTTAACTCCAAAAATGCCTATTAATCCAGAACCAAATAACCAGACTGTGGGTGGAATAGGTATATTCGCTAAATTATGATGGTACCAATTCAATATATCATAATAGTAGGGGTCCAGGGTACCGCCATCTAATGTTTGCATTAGACCCCCCGTATTAATAAGCCGGGTGATTGGATCAACTGCTCCGCCAGGATATTCATCCCACAATCCGAACATATGGCCAGCCTCATGGGCAACTATCGCCTCTTGATACTCATCTCCCCATCCGTTGGCATCCATGGTGTTCCAGGTAGTCATATTGAAAGGGCCTGTATTACCATCATGAATAATTACAATTTGGTCATAATTTTCAAAAACCCAATCAATGTTAAATGAAATTGGTATTGCAAACCGATTGGTTGACCATATCTGTTCTATACCGCTCTCCCATCGATCAAGCAGGGATTGAGCAGCAGTAGCGCCTTCAAGCCTGATATCCAGATCAATCATAAGCGTATCATTAAAGAACCCGATATCGTATGAATAGTTCCAGCCGAATTCATCGTTGGACATTGAGCCTGATATGGTTTCCCACGGAATGTTCGCAGCCGGGGCTTTGGTGTACATTCCGCAAAACATCAACAGGATTAATAATTTTTTCATATTGTTGTTTGGTTTTTAAAACACATAAATTTTTATCGATTTTTGTAAACAAGGAGGCATCTCCCCATGTTTTCATGTAAAAGCAAACTGTGCAGAATTTTTGAAAACAGGAGAAAATCAGAGAGCGCAGGTGCGACAGTAAAATTTCCATATTGACTTAGGGCTCGTTCAAAAATAACTTTACATTTTAAGCGCCGATGCATCCCGTCTGGCTGCGTTCCGAAAGCTCAGAAATATCTTGATATTCCTGCGTTTTCACGCCTTGCCAGCCAGGCGCCTCAACACTTAAAATTGCTAATTTATTTTTGAGAGAACCCTTACAGTACAGGTAGTAAATTATATATTTCAATACGAAATTTTTTTCAATGGAATATTTTAAAGAGCCAAAAGTGTCGGGGTTGTATTTGCAAGTTCAGCAACAGGTGCAAAGACTGTTTGTGGAAATCATGTCCCATTTTTATCTGTGAGTTTTTCATGGTTTGATCAGATTACACCTGCTGCCGTACATATTCGCTGAATAGTTACATCAAATTATACATAAAGCATGCCTGCAGTCAGTACAGCGGAACAGCTACATTTTTACTTGACTTTATTGTTTCATCCAAGATAAGATTATATCTGCGCACAGGTGCTCTGTTTAGAGTATAATAGGGAACCCGGTTAAAATCCGGGACGGACCCATCGCTGTAATTGGGGACGAAAGCCGTAATTTGCCACTGTTGGTTTATAAACTGATGGGAAGGCTCGGTTAGTAGAATGATCCAAGAGTCAGAAGACCTGCCTGAGCGTCTGGTTTGTATTCTAGGGAAAGCAGGGCAAGCCACAAGGTCTATGGATAAAAAAGGGTAATCCTCGGATTGATTAATTTCGATTCGGGGATTTTTTTTTGGAATTTTTTGCTAATTAATAACTGATGTTACAAAACCAATAAAGGTATAGATCGTTATATTAATAATTTCAATATGTTACCGGCAGAAAATATATAGTTAATATTGTCTCCTCACTCCATTATTGTGCAATTACTTATGTAACAATCTATAACAGACTTTTGAAAATATTCTTTTTTTACACACATATGTTTCCCAAAAAAATCTGGGGTACTGTTTCCAAAAAGTTACTGACGGATTCTATTTTACTCCATTTGGTTCATCAGGGTGAAGATATTCCCTTTGAAGAACTTTCAACAGGAGAAAATGAAAATATTATTTTCATCGGTGAAATCAGTAAAAGCATTCCCGGCTATCAAGAAATTGTAAAAGCTGCGCATATGGTAAAACACCGGATGTTTTTAGGTGCAGAAAGTCCTGATGATCTCAACACCTATACTAAAGAGCAGATATTGACCATTAAAGAATATCTGAAAAAAACCTGTGGAGATAATTTTTACAATGCAATGAAATGCCTTGCCGCTTTTAGTGGAAACAAGGTTTTTTATAAAGATGTAAAACCGGTTCAAACCCACGGAATTTATCACCCAAAGGCCGATTCTTTTTTCAGTGACAGCGATGCCTATATCAACTGGTACCAAATTTATAAGAAAAACTCCGAGTCCTTATCCAAAGCAGGGATCATTTGTTATCATAATCAGTTGATTGAAAAAAACACCGCTGAAATCGATGCATTGATAAACATGCTGGAAGCCCACAGCATCCTTCCGATATGTGCGTTTACTGAAAACATATTGAGTACCGAAACAGCTATGGATAAACGCTATCCATGGATACATTATTTTCGTGATAAGCGAACCCATCCGGATATTTTATTAAATCTTCTTGCGGGCAGGTTTTTAAATAAACCGGAAGATATACATATACTAAAGATGCTGAATGTCCCGGTATTTCAATTGATAAAGAGCTATACCCATACACCGGATAAATGGCTTGAAGATCCGGCAGGGTTAAAAAGTCACAGCATTGTATATGCCCTTTCCCAGCCGGAAATGAACGGCCTTATTGAACCTACCATGGTTGCATGTGTTGACAATCCAAAGGCCGGCGCCATGTCCGGTGAATACTCCTTTGTCCCTGTGTGGGAACGAATTGAAACCCTGGTAAAGCGTATACTTAACTGGATACAACTGGGAAAAAAACCGAATATAGAAAAAAAAATCACAATCGTGCTTCACAATAACCCTTGCAAAGGTGTGGAATCAACCGTTGGTATGGCAGTGGGATTAGACGCATTTAAAAGCCTTGCCAGGGTATTGGGGAGTTTGAAAAAAAATGGATATGATATTGGCGAAGTATCTCCATCGGGGGATGAGATCAAATCGATGATCTTTGAAAGAAAAGCTTTTTCCGAATTTCGCTGGACAACTGTGGAGGAGATTGTTCGTAAAGGCGGGGCTGTTTATGCCATGGGGGCAGAGGAATATCTGGCCTATTTTGAAACCCTCCCTGAAAAATCCCGGGACAAGATTATCCAGGATTGGGGGCCATTTCCCGGCCAGGGGATGGTGTTTGAAGAAAATAATGAACCGCAGTTAATTATTACAGGTTTAAAACTTGGTAATATTCAAATTATGGTCCAGCCCAAAAGGGGATGCTATGGGGCCAAGTGTAATGGGGAAGTCTGCCGGATTCTGCATGATCCCGACTTATCCCCCCCTCACCATTGGCTGGCCACTTATAAATATATCCAAAATACCTCTGATGCGGTGATTCATTTTGGGGCAGAAGGTTCCCTTGAATATTTACCAGGAAAACGGGCGGCTTTGTCAGCAGAATGTTTTCCTGATATTTCCCTGGGCGCGCTGCCCAATTTTTATGTTTATGCCATGGATATTCCAGGTGAGGGATTAATGGCCAAACGCCGCGGGCGGGCGGTAATCATTGATCACCTTACACCGGTCTATCTCCCTGTTTCTTTGGACGAAGATATGGCGCAGCTTGAGGATTATCTTGATCAATATCAAAAGGCTCACATGATGCAGGAATTCGGTAGAGTGGAGCTGATTAAAGAAAAAATGAGGCCATTAATAAATAAGCTGAATATGGGGGATGCTCCTTTAAATAAAACTGAATTCACCAAATTTACCCAAACGCTGTCCCGTAAAATCAGGCGGATGCGCAACAGTTTATCCTCCATCGGCCTGCATGTTTTGGGAAAAAGCCCGGATGCTTTTCAAAAGACCCAAATGCTTTTTACGCTTTTAAACAACCTTAACAATAACCCCTCTGATACATGCGCAATCCCTGATTTAAAAACGGTTATGTCCAGCCTCACCGGTGATGTTGAATCCTCCTGCAGGAATCTTTATTCAATTTTGTTTGATGACCCGCCGTCACCATCAGAGAAAACAGCCGGAGAGTATGAGGATTTTCGAAAATTTTGCCTGCCCATTATAAATAAAATTGATGCCGCTCAATATGAAATTGAAGCATTGATCTCTTCCTTGAATGGATTATTCCTTGAAGCGGGCCTGGGAGGCTCATTTTATCAGGGTAAGCTTGATACCCTTCCCACGGGCCGTAATTTTTATCCTGTGGATATTTCCGCATTGCCGACCAAACCCGCATGGGAAATTGGAAAAATAATGACAGATAAGCTCCTTGCCAAATATTACAACGAAGAAGGGGCTTTTCCGGAAAATATCGGTATAAGCATCTGGAGTTCCGATGCTTTTAAATCGGATGGGGAAGTTTTTTCCCAGATTTTACATCTTCTCGGGGTAAAACCGGTTTGGCAAGGCAATGGGCGTATTAAAGGCCTGGAGATTATTCCCCTGGAATCATTAACCATTCATTTAGATAATGAAACATTTTTAAAAAGACCAAGGGTGGATGTTACCATCCAGACCAGCGGCATTTTAAGAGATATGGTCCCTAATTTTTGTGATTTAATGGATGAGGCGGTGGTCCTGGTCAGCCGCCTTGATGAGCCTGTGGAATCAAATTTTGTATTAAAACATACCCGCCAAAAAATAGATGAACTGGACAAAGAACTTGGGGGAAGCTTTTCCGCCAAAACAATTGAACGTATGGCCACATTTCGCGTTTTTTCTTCTGCCCCGGGAACATACGGGCTGGGTATAGGGCTTGCCCTGGACGCCTCAGCCTGGAAAGATGAAACAGACCTGGCTGAAGCCTATATCAATTGGGGCGGTTATGCTTATGGATCTTCAAAGATAAAATCTGAAATTGATATCTATGGATTTGAGGCGCATAAATTACTGGCAAGCCAGTTAAAGGGTATTGATATCTCTTATATGAAACAATCTTCACTGGAATATGACATTCTTGATTGCGGCGGATTTGCGGTTTTTCAGGGAGGAATGGGACTTACCGGCAAAACCTTGAGCGGCCAAAGCAAAACACCCAAATTATACTGGGGGGACAGCAGTCAGGCCGATGATCTTGATATAAGGGAGATGAAAGATGAAATCGAACGTTCCGCCCGCACCAAACTTTTTAATCGAAAATGGCTTGAGAGCATAAAACCCCATGGTTTCCATGGAGCCCAGTCCATTGCCAGCATGGTGAACAATCTCTTTAAATTGAGTGCCACAACAAGAACCGTTGACAAATGGCTTTTTGATACGGTTGTGGATATGTATATAAATGATCAGGAAATTGTTGAATGGATGCGCAGCGTCAATCCATATGCTCTTGAGGAAATAACGCGGAGACTTTTAGAAGCGCATTCACGGAAATTATGGGAAGCAGACCATGAAAAACTGGAACAGGTAAAATCGGCTGCACTTTTAATTGAAGGCGACATGGAAGAACAGATGGGAGATGTAAAGGAAGAATTTCAAGGGAGCCGGGTGGATGTAATGACCAGGGAAGATGTGAGCAAATGGAACCCTAAATTTAAATTGGGAAAATTAGAATAAGACAGACCCCAGGCTTTAACAGGAGCAATATTGATTCAACACAGTTTTTTATTAGCAGCGTTTTTTTATCTTTTGAGTTTAGGCGGTACCATTGCGGGCAAAAAGCATCTTGCAGGTATTTTGCTTATCCTTGGCTTATTGGCCAATGGATACTCAATCGGCATGCGCTACTGGTTGACGTTTCCCATGCTCCCATTATATCAGGGGCCCTTTTTCCTGCCTTTTTTCCTGGGTATTTTTTCTATAAAGGCCCTAAAAAACGATCAGTATAGCTGGTCAAATACTCTTTTGCTGATCAATCTCATGGCGTGGATTGCTCTATTTTTTCCCAATGATCATTATCTCCCTTTTATCCAGTTCAAGACAATTTTTTCCCACCTGTTTTTTCTTTTTGGAGTTATTGCCAGAGCTTTTTTTATCCTGGCCGGGCTTCAGGCCTACCAGTGTATACGTAAAAAAGAAACAGACGAAACTGCTCTGCAGCAGTTAAGGGAAGTCCGCCAATCAGTTATATGGGGGTATTTGTTCTGGACAATATCGGTCTTTTGCGGCGCCATATGGTCATATCTGGGTTGGGGTTCTCCTGTGATATGGGAAGATCCTGCGATTACTACAGCCATGGCAACATGGTTGTATTACAGCCTCTACCTGCATCTTCACCTGATCTCTTTTGTAAATGCTAAAAACAGGCCTTTTTTTGCCGTTATTGGAGCCTGCTGGGTGATTGCTTTCAACTGCCTGCCGGATATGGGTAAATTTATGCTGCCAAACATATTTATGGTCAAAAATTACATATGAACATACTCAAATATATATGGAACTTGCTGGGAAACATCAATCTGATGTTCGGCCTGATCGTCTTGATGATACTCGATCTTACGGTTGGATATTTTATGCTTAAATCCCATCCCCACCTGTTTCATCCCATCAACGATATGGGGTTTCTCAAGTGGGCGGCTACCTATGGAAAAAACAACCTGCATGAAACCGCCTGGCTCTATTTACTTATCTTTTTCCTGGCGGTTTTATTTGTCAACACATTTATTTGTACCACACAACGGGTGACCGTTTTGTTTCGGAAACAATCTTTTTTAAGCCATAAATTTAGATTTATCATAAAACTATCCCCCCATATCATGCATTATGCTCTGCTCATCATGCTTCTGGGATATCTGGTCAGTTATCTCTCTTCTGAAACCTGTTTAAACAACATTTTGCTTCCGGAAAAATCAATCCAGATTCCCAACTCACTTTGTGAAATACATTTAAATCGTCTGCACATCGATTATTATCAGGGAGAGCGGCTTCAATATATGCAGGATCGAGCCATTGATGTTCAGGCGGATTTGATCATCAAAAACAAGGAAAAAATTATTACAGGACGGCTTGGATTTAACAAACCGGTCTGGTTTTTTCCATACAGCATTCATTTAAAGGATTTTGCACCAAAGAGCAAATCCGGCATGAATCGAAGAACATACATCAATGTAATTATCAAAAAAGATCCCGGGGCAAAATATTACTTCAGCGGGATGCTGCTGTTTACTTTTGGCCTGCTCCTCTATTCCTTTCACTGGTTAATGGAGCGTAATAAAATTACAAAAGATTCACTGCTTACCTTAAACAGAACAGAACAGAAAAGTATGGAGAATTGAAATAAATGAAAAAAATCAATCATTTGATGATCGGTTTAATCATAATACTGGCACTTTTTAACGGGTGTAAACCTGAAAATGCAGAGTCAGCTAAAGAAAAAGATGCCGGTGATTTTACCTTTATGAGCATTGGCAGTTTTTCAGTGGAACGGATTGCGGATAACTGGACAGAGGTTCGTGATGGAGCCGGAAGAACCCTTGTTTTGATACCTCGCGGAACAAAAGCACCGGATGGGTATGCACCTAATCAGATTGTGCATGTACCGGTCAAACGTGTGGTTGCTTACGGTTATTTTGATATCGCCATCCTAAAAGTCCTTGGTGTAATAGAGGATGTCCTTGTTGGTGTAACTGCAAAGATGAACGATTGGACTGTCCCTGAAGTAATCAAAGGGATAAAGCAGGGCAAAATTGCATACCTGGGAGACTACAACGCCATTGATTTTGAACGTCTAAAAGTTCAGGAACCTGAACTGGTTCTGACATGGGATCCTTCAATCATTCCCATGCTTGATAAAATGGGGGTGCCCTGTGTCATCACCTCAACCCCCGTGGCCATGTGTTTATCGGCCCGGATGAGGTTTGTCAACTTTCTGGCACCCTTTTTCAATCGGGAAAAAGAGGCTAAATCCTATTTCAGCCGAGTCTCTCAGTCCCTGGATCAGATTCGCAAAAAGGCCTCAAATGCCGACCATGAGCCCAAAGTTATGTGGGGTGACATTTATGAAAAGCGTGTACTGGTGGAACCGGGTAATGCCTGGGTGGGAGAATTGGTGGGACTGGCGCAAAGCGATTATATGTTCGACGACGTGTTCGGTAAATCCTGCATTGAAATTTCTCTGGAACGGTTTTTGTACAGTGGTGAAGATGCAGATATTCTGTTTACTTATCGCACCCCAAAAACCGGCGCCACCTCAAAGGCGGCATTGGCAAGAACCAACGCCATGCTCGCCGGCGTAAAACCATTAAAAGACGGGAAGGTCTATTCCCCCCTTCCCAACTATGCACAATCCGGCGACAAACTGGATGAAATATTAATGGACATCGCAGCCATTTTGCACCCCGAATGTTACCCTGGACACCAACTTCGATATTTTATCGAACTGCCTGATAAAGACCCTGAGAAGGAGGGGTAATTAACCATGAGTTTAATGAATGTTGAGTTAAAAAAAAGGCAGATAGTCTGGTTTTCCATTATCACTGTTCTTATTATTATTTCCGTTGGATTGAATATTATTATCGGGTCAGTGCATATTCCCTTTTCCGAGGTGTACCAAATTGTTCTGGAGCATGAAACTACCTCCACAAAGGGTTTTATTATTTGGAATATTCGTATTTCAAGGGCTCTGGCAGCTGTTATTGGAGGTGCTTTTCTTTCTGTATCCGGGCTGTTGCTTCAGGTATTTTTCCGGAATCCCATTGTGGGTCCGTTTATACTGGGAATATCTTCAGGGGCCACCCTGATGGTATCTTTTGTTATGCTGACAACCATAACCCTGGGTTGTACATTCCTGTCTCCTTTTATAACTACCCTGGCCGCCTTTGCAGGAGCCTGCGCCACCATGGTGATTGTTCTATCCATTGCCACCCGTGTAAAAAGCGGTATTACCCTTTTGATTGTCGGGCTTATGATGGGCTATCTTTGCCATGCAGTGACCAGTGTACTGGTGGCCTTTGCGGAAAAAGAAAAAATTAAAGGATTTGTTTTATGGCAGCTTGGGAGTTTTTCCGGAATTCAGTGGAATGAAATTCAGATGATGCTCATATTTGGTGGAATTATTCTTCTGCTGATTTATGGACTGAGTAAACCTTTGAACGCCTTTTTGCTGGGAGAAGAATATGCCTCCTCCATGGGGGTTAATATCAAGCTGTTTCGCATTTTAATTCTGCTTTGCGCCTGCGCCCTGGCAGCCATGGTTACTGCTGTGGCCGGGCCTGTTGCCTTTATCGGCCTGGCAGTTCCCCATATGGCCAGACTCTGTTTTAATACTTCGAATAATCATGTACTGGTGCCTGGATCTATTCTGCTGGGAGCAGTGATTACCAGCTTATGTGATTTTATAGCCCGTATGGCGTTAACTCCGGTGGAACTTCCCCTTAGTGCGATAACCGCTTTTTTTGGAGCGCCGATTGTTTTAAGCTTATTGCTAAAAAGGAGGGTCAGTATATGAATTACCCGCAACCGATTCTGCAGGTAGACAAACTTAATGTCGGGTATCATGATAAGGTGGTTTTGCATGAACTGGAGTTTCAGATTGAAAAAGGTGAGTTTGTTTCCCTTTTGGGGCCAAATGGTGCCGGAAAAACCACATTGCTTCGGACACTTTCACGATATTTGTCGCCTATTGCCGGGGCAGTTTACATTAATCAGACAGATCTGCAATCCATGCCCCAGGGGCACCTGGCCAAAGTCATGTCTGTTGTGTTGACAGAAAGACCCTCCCCCCCTTTTTTTCGAGTCTTTGATTTTGTTGCTCTGGGCCGTTATCCCCATACAGGTTTTATGGGGAAATTAACGCCGGCAGATGAAAAAGTGGTAATGGAATCCATAGAAATGGTTCACGCAGAGGATCTCCTCTTTAGAGATATAAATACCTTAAGCGATGGAGAACGTCAGAAAATATTAATCGCCAGGGCGTTTGTACAGGAGCCGCAGATCATATTGCTGGATGAACCCACCATGCACCTGGATTTAAAACACCGGATGGAAGTGATGACGATTCTTCAGTCCCTGTGCAGAGATAAAGGTATCAGCGTGGTGGCTTCTCTCCATGATGTGGATATTGCAGCCAAAATATCCGACAAGGTGGGGTTGGTCAAGGACGCACGGATCATTGCCTGGGGTGAGCCTGAAAACATCCTGCATGCAGAGACGGTTGCGGCACTTTATGATTTTGAAGGCGCCTCCTTTAATCGTTTTCTGGGAAGTGTTGAAATCAGGGGCAACGGTGCCAGCGGCCCTGTCTTTACTGTGGGGGGCATGGGGAGTTCGGCGATTTTGTACAGATTGCTCTCCAAACGCGGGTTTTCCATTGTTACCGGGGTATTGCATGAAAACGACCTGGATTTTTTTGTAGCCAAATCCCTTGGTGCAGACTGTTTAACAGAGTCACCCATGGAGGTAATCGCACCGGAAACAATTGAAAAAGCAAAAAAACGAATTTCTGAATGCGCCTGGGTTATTGATACAGGGTTTTCTTTGGGTACTCTCAATTATGGAAATTTTGATCTGCTAAAAGCTGCTCTGGAGATGGGAAAGCCTATATTCTCCATGCGAAAAAATGGTGATTTGCCTCAATTGGCAGCATCATCTAAGGGTCTCTTGTTTTCATGTGAAGATGAAATTCAGCTGGTGAACATGCTGGAAAAAAAAGTCAATGAAGCCCCATGACGATTACGCCCCGCTATTTAATTTTGCTGCTGACCCATGATTGCAACCTGAATTGTGCCTATTGTTATCGTGAAATTAATAATTCAGCACAGGTCATGACGGCTCCCATGGTGGAAGCAAGCATTCGGCTGGTGGCTTCTTCAGAAAAAAGGTGCCATGTGCAGCTCACCGGTGGTGAACCGACTCTGGTGCCGCACATGATAGAACATACTGCCGGAATTTTACGAAAATTGAAACCCACTGCAACATTGGGGATTCAAACCAACGGCACCATGCTGGATCGTTCTCTGGTAAAGATGTTTAAAAAATATAACATCCAGGTGGGTGTCAGTATAGACGGCCCCAGGAATATCCAGGAAGAGCTTAGAGGCGATGCAGCATCTACATTAAAAGGATTAAAACTGCTTGAACAAGGGGGAGTCCCTTTTCGTGTGACCACTGTGCTGAGCCGTCGGAATATAGACCATCTGGATAAACTGATATTAATGCTGGGATCATTTAGAAATGTTCGCGGGATTGGATTGGATCTGCTGATTCAAAAAGGCAGGGCTGTGGATTCAGCTCTGATTTCTCCTCCTGGCACAGATCAAATGAAAAGGGGATTAAATCGTATGATGGCCGCCCTCCGCCTGGTCAATAAGAGATCCTTTGGAGGGCTGCAATTACGAGAGCAGGAAACAGTGGCCAAAGCTTCCAGGGGTAAGCAGGGTCCTTATTTTTGCCACGCCGGAGCCGATGAAAGCCTGGCTGTTTGTCCGGACGGCTCCTTGTTTCCCTGCGGGCAAACCGCTGGAGACCCCCGTTTTTACATGGGAAACCTTGATGGAACTGACGCCTCCCTGGGACTTTCCTTGAAAGATTTTCGGCTTTCCCGGAAAGATTGCATTGACTGTCCGCTGAACCACCGATGTCCCGGTGATTGCTACAGCAGACAGTACTATAATGATGAAGAAAATAATAAGCTGACCTGCGTGATGTACCAGGTGATTATGAATTATAAAATTAAAAAATCGGGGTAACTATATATTGTCAGATAATTACCCGGTTTTAAACTTTGGCACAGGGCCGGAGGGAG
>Ga0190313_1001282_pt1 | contig 13657 bp, 10 predicted proteins | sample 4870071011_MG_FD_169989 | JGI IMG/M metagenome (GOLD analysis project Ga0190313, IMG submission 169989) | Hydrothermal vent sediment bacterial communities from Southern Trench, Guaymas Basin, Mexico - 4870-07-10-11_MG | ecosystem: Environmental > Aquatic > Marine > Hydrothermal vents > Sediment ...
TCATTTTTACTTTTTTACCTCCATAAATATGAATAACTTTAAAGCCGCACTTTTCCAGAAAGTTTAGAAGTGGTCCTAAGTAAAATTCATTCGTGTGATAAGGGTTTAGAGGCTTTGGTAAAAACGGTGAGGTGTACATTTTATTTGGCGTGCTTAAAATTAACTTCCCTCCTTTCTTAAGACTGGCTTTAACCTCACTAAGAAAAACACTTTGATTCTTTATGTGCTCTAAAGTCTCAAGAGAAACAACGGAGTCAAACACCTGCTTTCTAAAGGGTAAATGCGTAACATCCGCGCACACACAATCAGCATCATAAACAACTCTCCCATACTTGAGGACATCTACATCTATGTCTACACTTATCACAACCTTAGCATTGCTTACTCTCTTTAATATTCTGGATCCATAACAAGTACCAGATGCAGCATCTAATACTATCCCGTGTGCAAATTTAGAGGCTAAATAATACCGTGAAATGTGTTCACTAGCCGTTTCATTACTACAATATCCAAGTAAGATGAGCTCTGGACTTTTAGTATAGGGATCTATGTGTTTCACGAGAATTCTATGGATAAGATTTGTAAGCTTGGATGTTTTCATTTTCACAATAACAAGTGATTTATTATTATCTCATGAACTTCCTTAATGGTTTTTGTTCCTGCGTTTATATAGAGAAACTTGCAGGAAAGCTTTTTTGAAACTTGTAAAAGTATAGTACGTTGCATTCGAATGTAATCTTCTCTTTCATCAAAGCTTCCTCTTACTTTCCAGCGAAGAGCTAATTCATCGTCTTTGGCATCTAGGAAAACTACTTGTGTAGGACCGCATAAGCTCGTCAGCTTTAGTAGATAACTAATTACGAAGGAGTTCATCCTTAAGGAGGAGTTTACGATTTTGCTGAGATAAATGTAATCAGAAATTGTAGCTGGGATGTATTCTTCGACTAATACGGTATATCCCAGTTTTAGAGGAATGTATATATTTGCAAGGAACTTTATGGTAACACTAATTAAATCAAAGCTAAGCCATAATCTAAAGACCCTTTTAAAAAAGCGAGGTTTCTCTTCAATTAGCGCTCTAATCGGAAAAACATATCTTCTTCTACTAACAAGTATTTTCGCCAGGAAAACCTCTAAAAGGAAAGTGAATAAGTGACCTGTTTTCAGAAAAACCATCTTAACATTCATTCCCTTCTGCTTCAGTTTTGAGTATAGAAGTCTCATATGAGTCGATTTACCGGATCCAACTGTACCTACAAACACTATTAAACGTGGCTTAGACATGATTAAGCCCTATTAGCATATCTCATATAAAGCATGAGCTTCTAGACGAGACAGGTTCTAACCATGTAATCGGCTGAAACGTTCGATGGCGGGAAGGAAAGGATAGTACATTCTCAACAATGCATAGGTCATGTTTTAGGGAGTTCTCGCAATAAGTCTTTAATAACTTTCCTCCACTTACCCTGTTTGCCTCAACTTCATAATTCCCTACTCTAATCCTTATCTCAAACATTTAACGTTTCTGCATCCAGGTAACTAGGCTGTAAAGTTTATGAAGGCGCCACTTAACGTGATACCAGTTTTTGAAAGCTTCTCGAACATACTTCTTAACCTCATCATAGTTACCGTCTTTGTGGGTGAAAACCATAGGTCTACCGCAGTACTTGCATTGAGATGTGAATAGGCATGGCTCGAAACCTCTAAGACCTCTCTCCTCAACTCTTTCCCTGACATCCCAGTAGAAGGAGTGAGGTTCGTCTATGAACTTGTCTAGGGCTTCTTTGAAACCCCTCAAGTAGGCTTTCCTCCACCGCATCCTCGCACCCTTGATAGCGTTTAGGATCAGCTCCTTCATTGAAACATTCTTATCCTCAGCTATCCTCTTAAGCAACTCGTATTCGTCCCTACTCAAGTAAAGTTGAAGCCTAGGATGCTCCCTTCTCCACTTCTGATAGTATGTTTCCTTCCTCCTCTTCCTCTTACCCATAGCATACGCCTCAATATTGATCCTAGTATTGTACTAACGTTAACTCCAATTTAGGTGTACGAGTGTACCATAAGGTGTTTCATATTAACTCTGCGGTGTTCAATTTAAGTATTCACAATATTCAATGCTCTGTTCAAATGTTTCATGTAAGTGTTCAAGTGTTTAATACAGTGTTCAGCGATATTATTGAGGGGCTCTAGCCCACGCATATGTATTGCATATCGTGTACACGTAGCAACCCGCTTCAGTTTTCCATGCAATTTCCGAGTAGAACAGGTGGAACACTTTTTGTTTCACGCGGTGTTCCATATTTCGCTTTAATGCTTCATGTTTTAGCTACACCAGGTAGCCAGCTTCAAGTTCGTAAACAATTCCGTTTTACCTCTACCACTTCATTATTTTATTTTAAGATTGTAGCTTCCTCTGTTTTGCATAGAGTCCTCCACCTCGCCTATAGAGGCTTATTTACTCTCATAAGGCCATGGGTAGTATCCGCCTCTACCGAGATGAGAAGCGCATCAAGGTTAGATAGCCATGTAGGGCTTGAAGAATACTTCTCCTTATCCCCTGCCATCTCTTAGATTTCCCTCCCTCAACTGCTGATATGGTGCTGAGTTTTTCATGCTCTTTCCTCTGCTTTATCCTCTTTGCTCATTTAACTTTTCTGCGTTTAAGGGTTATCGGGTTCGCTCCGCTTTCCTTCTCATTAAGCTCTTTTTTAAAGTGCTCGTATCGTCAAAGAAGCAGCCTATATTCATATCCCTAATACCTTCAATAGCTGCCGTTTAGTAGCTTCACTATTAAATCTTTTCAACGCGGTTTCTCTTAGCTTACATCCAATACCGATTAATTGCTCCTTAGACAACGACAACACCTCCTCCACTCTATCAGCCATTTCCTCAGCATCTCCCGGCGTAAACATTAACCCCTCCGCATAAGTTCCTTGAACTATTTCAGGTACACCGCCAACTCTAGATGCTATTGGTACTGTGCCTAAAAGGCAGGACTCCATTATAGCATAAGGTAATGGTTCTTCATATATGGATGGGAATAGTGCTGCCCATGCAAGTTCGTGCAGAGAAGTCAGCTTTTCGTAGGGTATGCGACCTAAAATAACTAACTTACCATGAAGCTTTGAAGCAAGCTTTCTAAGGAGCACGCTTTGCCTCACTGACGCTTCACGTCCATAGGTAATATAGATTCTACAGGGATGTTTAGTAGCAATTCTTGAAATAGCTTTAACTATAATATCGAACCCCTTTACGAAGCTGCCTCCACCACTAAACAATATTGTTGGGCAATCACTAAGCTTCTTATTTATGTTTGGTACTTGTGGTAGGGGATTATATATCACAGCTACTTTGCTATGAATCGTGGGTACATACTTTATTAGTATTTCATACTGTCTTCTTGATACGCAGATGATCTTATCTGCAAAGTAAAGCGAGAGTATATTAACCTTATTCATGTAGTGGCCTAGTCCTGAAGCTAATGCACGTAATAAACTGCCATGCTCACCACGCTCGACTATGATGTCAGTAGTAAGATCAGGTTCCCTACCTGCTAATACAACTGATGTATATGTTAATGGCTGATAGTTGTGTAAGTGAAGTATGACTTTAATGTCTGGCTTAATTAGTTTAGCAATGATAGCTAGTGGTAGTAAAGTATGTGATGGAATGTAAATTGCATCTACCTGTTCAACAAGTTTTCTGATGGTTTTAGCGTTCGCAAGGAGTTTCAACCACTCAACAGGTTTATACATTGTCTTAAGCACAGACCAATAGATGTATTTACAACACCTTAGGATATCATCCTTAGGCTTTTCAGTACCTGACATGACAATCACATCAAAATACTTCGAGAGAATGTCCCTGACTATGAGGTATGTAGCTAACTCAGCACCACCACCTTCAGGCCAGAAGAGCTTTACAAGAACTAGTACCCTCTGAGCCCTCATGGCGTTGACGTAATCCTTTTGGTCATGGAGACGGTTAAAGTACTTTAACCGTCTTCTTCTGTACAGTTTAAGTCTAGCTACTAACTTCACCTTCGCATTGTAGATAGTCCTCGTAGTATACATGGACCTTCAGATAGATATGCTTACTACAAAGTTATAGTAATCTGTTATCCTCCTATGTCTACACTTTAGATCAATGTTGAAAGAATAGAATGCTCTAGGACTATGATGACCTCCATGCTCCATTCCATGACCGCTCACAATTACAAACAATAAGTCTCTAGAAGCATTTTCCTATTTTTAGGCATTATCCCGAAGGAGCTTTTTTACAAAGTTTACTCTTTCAGAAAGTTCTAAAAACACATCATAGCCCTTGGGAAATATACTAGCAAAGCACTCTATCAAACTAGGCAATTTACAGCCATTCCCTTGCTAACTTTACAAACAAATAGATGTTTTTTAGTGCTTCACGCTCTTTATCTTTATATTTTCTAAGGATTTCCTGTTGAATAGCTTCATAATTTGTAAGTATGTATTTTAATGATACCGCAATCCTTCTTTTCAATTCCTTTACGGATCTAACCTTACGAACATCAATTACCAAGTTACTGAGCCGAAAGTCCTTACCTAAAACGCCATGCGATTTTTCTCCATAAGCAAGATTTAACGGGATACTTCCTGTACAGATCGCTGATGTTGCTGCATGCATTCTAGCTGTAATAACCACAGCACTTTTGCCTATATAAAGATACCTAGCTTCGTGAGGTAACGGTATTTTACGAATAAAGTAGATTTCTCGTAGATCTCTAGTTTTTCTATGCAACTCTATGTGTATGTCTTTGATAATCAGTCTATCATCATCCCACTCGTTATTGACAGCATGTGGCAGAAACATTACTTTGAAACCTTGATCTCTAACATACAGGGCAAGGTCTACCCAAAGCTTTACGTACTCTTCGTAAGAAATGCTAGGCATATACATGTGTAGTAATCTACTCGGGATAAGTACAACCAATTCTTCCTTTTTGATTTGCATTCTCTTTGGAAGATGATGAAAGGCTAGGTCTGCGACTAAGGATATGTTGCGTAAACCTTTATTTGCTAGATATTCATAAGTTAGTCTCTCCCGACATGTTATTATGTCAAACTTCTTCAGTAAGTACGCGCTAATCCTGTCTCTCCAACCAGAAAAAGGCCCTATGGTTTGGCTTATGAGAAGCACGGGTTTCTTAACCCTCTTTTTGAAAAGATATAATCCCATCAATTCTATTATAGCATACAACTCTCCATAAGTCGATGCGAATATATCCCCACCTAATGCTACAATGATATCGCTAGATAAAATCTTAGAATCAAGCTTTTTAGAAAGTGAATTTTTGCCTAGAGGATTAACTAAAGAGGTAAGTATACCCTTGCTACTTAGATATCGACCTTTCACTACACTAAAACTGACATTATTCCCTAGTTCTAAGCGATAATTTTTCTTTACTTTCTCTTTCTCGTTGTTGCCATAAAACGCTGAAATAACAAAGTGCGGCTTATTGCTCAATAGAAGATTTGTATACCATACAAAGTTGATAGTCATTATTGCATTTCCTATGTTCATAGGTGAATTATATAGTATCCCAATCTTCACTTCGATAGAGGCACCTCTAAGACGTTCTTTCCTAAATAAAGTATGTGACGTAGCAAGGACCTTATCCGGGTCTTCACGATCTTCCACGAAAATCTCGATCTCATCAGGTGCTCTAAGTCCATGGTATCGACTAGTTCCTTTAAAACGATGTCATAGTCTTTCGGCTTCTCTATCGACATAAGTTGAGAGTGCTTAATCAAGCTTTCTGAAAGAGGCTGTGATTCTAACAATATATCATGAGTATTAACGAGGAGTTGCCGTGCCTTTTCACTTAACACCAATATTAATGATACTCCGAGCTTATCTTTAGCATATAATGGACCCCAAAAATCCCCTAGTCTTAAGTCAGCAACAGAGTTTAGCGCTCTAAAGGGACACCTGAAGCAGGGACCTCTTAAAAAATAGTTATTTAAAAATAAAAACATGAAAGGATCTTTATTATGCTCCCTCAGATATAAATCCCTGCTGCCAATAGCTCTTACGCAGTATCTATGCCAGTCGTACAGCTTGAAACGTTGCTCGATAAACAAGATAGCTCCTATTCTTTTACGTAACCAGTTTATGTAGGCCCACCATAGTTTATAGGAAGCCACACCATGGCAGAAAAGATCAACTAAAATAATCTTCGACCTAATGATCCCCTTCTCAACCAGATTTCTTACACCAGCTACTTGACAAGGAGTGCCAAAGAATAAATAGTATCTGTTCTCAGAGTTTGATGCTTTGACTCTTTGTAGCGCCCATGTGGAAATACTTTGAACGTATTTGGAGCCTACGAAATCAACCGTCTCCTGCGGGATCCTTGCTACCTTGTGGTATACTAATGCGTATTCTTTACTGAATGTAACACCAATAACTGATCCATAATTTTTGATGAAGGCTAGTGAAAGAGATGATGCAACACCGCCAGAGGATGCTATAAGGCGTAGTCTTTTGCTTCTGGATCTAGCTGCAAAAATATCTACAACATTGTTTGTCTTTTTTGGAGGGTTTAGCACTGGACATACATTCTCACACAAATCACAGTGACTACATTTCCCAACTAGCTGAGGTACGAGAAAACCTTTCTCGTTAATTTCAAGTCTCAAAGCATTCTGAGGACAGGCTATCACACAAGCCCCACAGCCATAGCAAATATCCTCCGGGACTTTATCCTTTATCACAACCTGACCTCCTTAAACACAAAACGTTTTTATTTTTATGGTTTCTGAACTATATCATGCAGGTTGCTGAATCTTCGATTAGTACCTTGCAGTACTAGTATGCCCTATACTATCGCTAAATTTCCTCAGAAGTTGAGTGCGAATTATTGCATTACTTTTAGGAGTTAGGAGTACGAGACATAAACCTCTAATTAACCCTGTGAAAGAGCCTTTTATGGCATGTAGGAAGAGTTTGGTAAAGAATGCTATGCCGGGGAGCCTTTTCACTTGCAATATTAACGCAAAGGGGGTGAAGATTGCATTATAAAGAGCATGAGTAAAAATGCTTATTCCTAGCAGATCCCAATGCTTTGCAAAGAGATATGTATCATTTTCAACCAGTTTTCCCCACCATTTGGGACCTTTTTTCAGAGTTAATAATGCTCTTTTATATGTATGGCGTGTGTAATGTCTTACTTTGACCTCATTGCATGTCATAATCTTATAACCTGCTTTTTGAATCCTAATAGCTAAATCATAATCCTCGGCTTGTATAGGTTCCTCAACGTTCATGTCAAATACTCCAGCTCTTAGTAATGCTTCTCTTCTACACAGCACCGTTAATGAGAAGACTTTAAGGCCCTTCCTCGCAATGCAGTAATGGGCCTTAAGGGTATTAATAGCTCTTACAACGTAATGGAATGCCCTTTTACTAGTTCTAGTAGTTATAGATTCACTTCCAAGAGGATTTATAACTACGCAGTAAACACAACCAGCATTCTTCTCAGTATTAAGGCATTCGATCATCTTTGATAACCAGCAAGGCTCTAGCTCTACATCATCCTCAAGTAAAGCTATTAACTTACCTTTTGATTTGACTATAGCTAAGTTTGCCGTCTTACATTTATTCCAGCAACCTGTCTCTAAGATCGTACAGTTTAAGCCTAACGATATACAAAGCTCTGTAAGCTTAGCACCATTAGACTCGGTAGCTATAATGACCTCATAGTCCTTGTAGTTTTGTGCCTTGATCGAAAGCAATAGTCTTTTAATATTTACTAAGTTTTTACCTGTTGTAATTACAATAATACTAACGTAGGGGACTCTCATGGAGTGACTTCTGTTAACTAAAGTTTAACAGTAATATGTAAAATTTACTTGGATCGAAGAACTACTACAATATCCAATGGGGCGTTTGCTGAATATACTACACTTAATTCACGAGCTATATTGTTTAGATCAGGATATCCTGCTACATGTACTCTAATTAGTCCTTTCGGAATTTTAGCGGTATAAAGTAGTTTATACAAATAACTAAGAGTTATTTTATCTTCTGCATATATCGTTAAAGGAGTTGTTAGATCATGAAGTTTCAATATCGTAATACTGTACAAGTAGTATTGTTTAAACGCTGGTCTCCAATGTACCGTTAGAGTTCTATAATCTTCATACCATGGTGTTTTGGCTGGTGTTGCAAGTCCAAGTAGGTAAACGAAAATTGCTACTAGTAATACTATCAAATAAGTCTTCTTATTACATCCTTTAAGAATTATATTTAATGTATAAGCTGCTGGTATTATGAGCATCATCATTCCGGGATAACCGAGTTCTCTGCCAAAGCTTCTAGAGAAATATGAAGATACAAAAGCCATTAGAATTAGTATTAGCCCGGAAATCGCGAATGTCCAGTAATATGTAAATTTATTATTAAAGTCTTGATAATGTCTAAATATTTCCCTATTATACTTGAGTGGGAGAATTCCTATTTTCCGCAGAATGAGCAAGACAATCAGTAGCACTAAGGGGGCTAAGGCTATTGAGGGTAAGAGCGAGAATGAGATTGCTGTTATTCGAGGGATAACTGGAGCTTCCCATTTAACTTCACGAAGGACTACCTCCCCTGTTTGTAATCTATTCATAAAGCCTAATGTCTCCGAAATATAAGGCCTTACACCCTTATACGCCGTAGTGTATATAAAACGCATTAATGTTAATACCACTATTATGATTATGTATAAAGCTAACGAATGAATCATAGAACTCTTTATCTTCTGTCGTCTATGTATATTGTACAAAGCATACATGAACAGGGGTATGAGGAAGAACATCCCAGTACCATGAGTTAGCAATGATGCCAGATACAGTAGTGATGAAGTAATTAAAGTTCTTCTTCCTTCATTCTCTAACTCTAAAAAAGTTAATGATAGAAGCGCTAATAGAAAGGATAATCCTATAAAATTAGACGACATAGATACATACGGATTCGAAAGAGCAGTAATTATGAGAACCAAGAATACTATTGGTTTTCGAGTTATGTTAAGTGTTTTTTCCAAAAGGATTAGTATAGCTAGCGTTAAGCTTAAGCATATACTCCAGTTAAAGATTAGCGCATTAACCGGTGAATGTGCTGTCAGGTCGTTTGTAATCACTATACCTATGATTGCCCTCATAACTGCCGGGACATTTATTAAGTCATAATATGGATTCTTATAGGAATGTAGCCAATGGCCATTCCTAAATATCTGTAGAACATCAAGAGTATGCTCACCTATATCAGTGCCAAATATAAGTGCTCTTGAACATACTTCAAGAACCGGGAGCGCAAATACAGATATGTATACTAAAATCTTAGCGGTAAACGAGGTATTTACAAATTTAGAGGTGCCCGAGCCTTTACCCTTAATTCTAAAGTATAGCATCGTTATGATGAATGCTATCATTATTGTTAATGCATATATAAGGGCTATCCTATAGTTTAGGGCATTAAGCCCTAATGACTCATCGATAGCTTTCACTATTTGAACTAGAAACTCTATGAGATTCATACTTAGATAGTTTATGGCTTAATAAATTAAGGAAGTACCTAGCTGTATTCATCCATGAATATTTCTTAGCTGTATAAATAGCATTATTCCTCATAGTCTGCATCTTGCTTTGGCTCATGTTTAAGATTTGTTCCATAGTCTCAGATAACGAGCCTTTAATTAAGGGATTTACTATGAAGCCATTAAAACCATTACTTATAAGTTCAGCTACTCCCGCATACTTAGACACTACTGGAATAGCTCCGCAAGCCATTGCCTCAAGAGTTACCAGTGAAAAAGCATCATAAAGTGAAGGTAGAATAATCGCATCAACTGTTTGGTAGTATAGTCTCAAGTCTTCTGGATTAAGGAAGCCAAGAACTTTTACATTATTGCAAAACCCCGACCTATCTACATGCGAGAATAGTTCTTGGTTAGGCTTCAATCCCGCTATTAAAAGATCTATATCTTTAAGGTTACTAAATCTCCTCAGCTCGCTTAGTAATATGTACAGTCCCTTTTTAATAGGTTCACCGACGAATAATAGCACAAGCTTGTCTTCCATACCCATTTTTCTTCTGTACTCTTCACGTTGAGTTTGTGGCAGAGGTTTATAGTAATTTATGTCAACGCCATGATATACATGAATGATCTTTTTATACCTCATACCATATAAGTTAATTAAGTCATTAACTACGAGTTTAGAGGGAGCTAGAAGGAATTTTGATGACTTAAATATTTGTTTTTCAAGCCAAGCCTCAATTCTAAATCTATAAGAAACATCTAAATGCAATTCCTGCGCTTTTCTGATCCATGCCAATTTGGGGAAATGAATCCATGTGATATCATCGCGCAATGTATAACCATTTCCAAGAACTATGTTAATACCGTGCTTCTCCTTGAGCCTCTTAGCCATGAATGTGTAGAAAATAGGAGCAACATATTTGGATGCATAAAATGGTTTGATAATATGAGTTATTACTCCATGTGTCTTGAGCATTTCTAGTTCTTTATCATTTACATAGGATGTCAGTACGTGGACTTCATAACCTATTTTTGTTAATGCTATTGCTAGGTTTAGATTGCATTTCGGAGCCGATTGTTGAGAATTGATTCTGCGAGATATGATTAGAAACTTTAGTTGATGGCTCATTACTAAGTAACACACGACATCTGTAATTATTTCCGAGCAACGATTAGTATCTCAGCTACCAGTGCAGATATTACCAAGAACACATTATCAACTAGACGTAGCAATTTCATGTTGTGTTGTTCGGAGCTTCTCTTGATTCAAGAATTTAAACCCATAGTATTCTAGCAAGTCTTTAAGGGCTCTATATGTTAATAGTCTGACGTGTCCAGAGGGGTTGTAGGGAGAAGGCTTACGAAAAGCCTTGCCAACATTTGTTCTCAATGAGGGTTCACTAAAGTAAGGCTGATATCCAAAGAGCAAAGCTAATCTATTAACCCACCACCTAGATTAGGGATAGACAGTATAAAATGCCCTCCAGGCTTTAAAACGCGTTTTTTGCTTAACCCAAAGCAGTGTCAGGATCTTGTAAATGCTCTATAGTCAATCAATGTAACTATATCGAAGTAGTTGTCAGGGAACGAGAAGTGATCCTTATCGGAGTCTAAAGCGTGCATACGAAACCCTTGTTTCTTGCCCCTCGCTAGAACATGATAATCAACATCTATTACATATACCTCTCTAGCATTTCTGATTGTTAGTTTCCCCGTACCTCCGCCTATGTCAAGCAATCTTTTACCTCGTATATCATAATTATAAATGGTTTTCAAAATTAATCGATATAATACTTCTGATATGGAATAACCTATCTTGCCTCTTATCCCTTTTCCATTTCGCAATCAGTAGAATTCATTACTTTATGTAAGTATAACTTTTCCACGTGTAGCATGTTTTGTTGTACTGAATTATATCGCCTTTATATAGTCTACCTAAATATATTTGCGCTATTTCGTTCCATGTTTTTATTGGGGCTTTTACTGCTAATACTAGTTCTTTGTTGAGGGGTTTTGATTTTGCTTTTAGGTTCTCCGCTATTTCTTTCGATACTATTGCTGGTACCCCTATTGCTAGTGCTTCGGCTGTGAAGATGCTGTATGCTTCGTGCTTGCTAGGGTTTATAGCGTACCTGGCTTTTGAGAGTAGTTCTAGGTATTTGTCTCGGGGTTGCGGTTCGAGAAATTTAACTATTCCTCTATACTTTTTCTCAGCGTACTTCTTCAGCTTGGTTCTATGAGGTCCTTGACCTACTATTAGTAGCCTTAAGCCAAGCTTCTTTGCTATATCTATTGCTAGTTCCAGCTTCTTGTACTTTTCTATTCTTCCTGCGTAGATTGCGTAGTCGCTGTTTTGTCCTTGCCACCTGTAGTTCAGTACGTCTTCCTCGACACCATTCGGTACTACAACTATTTTTCCTCGTATTTGGGGATAGTGTAAATTTAGTAGTGAAGTTTCTCTCTTGCTCACAGCATGTACAACATCTGCGCCGCTTAATAATGCTGATACTTTGTGTCTCCAGTAAACCCATAGAAGTCTCCTTAAAGTTGTATGACCACTTCCATGGTAGTGAGGTGTGACAACTATTCTCGCATCATAAACATCATCCCCTATTGTTAAGCCAGAGAAAATAGTAAATACTGCGTGGACGCTGTGAATATGAACAACGTCTATATTCTTAGCGAGCTTCCTTAGTAACCTCCCTAGTTCACTTCTCTTTCTAGGAAAGTGATATGCTTCTCTTGGACTCCAAGTGGGCCATCTAATGACTTTGACTCCATTAATGAACTCTTCTCTTGGCTTATTGGCGTTAGGCTCGCCTGCAAGCACGGTGACTTCATGACCAAGTTTAGCTAGTCTTTCCGCTATAGATTTAACGATGTACTCGACGCCTCCTATGTACGGATAATATCTAGGGCACACTTGAACTATCTTCATAAGGTTACTTAACGTGCTTATTGATCAAGAATTCTCCTTAGCCGTATGTAGATCATTTGGTCTGCTTGCTCCAAGCTATTTCCTTAGATCGCAGGTTTCTCAGGCCTGCTATTATGAGGTGGATCTGCTGGGCTATCCATGTCCTGTACTGTTTTACGGTTAGTAGCGTTATTCCTAGTGCTAGAGTGCTTAGGGCTATGAGGGAATGGGTGATTAGTGTATTTGTTATCAGTAGGATAGTGGATGCTAGTAATAGGTATGGGTTTGCTAAGTGGAGAGATGTTTCGATGGCGAGGATTTTTCTGAATTCCTTTGGTGCTTGCTTTATCTTCCTGAGTGTTCTTGTGAAGTGCTGTATTAGGTGTTGTGCTCTTCTAATTTTCCACCAGAAGTAGCCTTTGTTGGGGACTATTTCTTCTACCCATAGGTCTTCGGGGGTTATGGCTCTGTACCCTATTAGGGCTATTTTTGAGGCTATGTGGCTGTCGTCTGCTCCGATGTCTGTGGGGAAGCCGCCTTGTTTTTCTAGGAGGTTTTTTCTGAATGCTGCTAGTTCTCCGTGGAATATTGGTGTTGACCATGCTTTGCTCTCAGCTATTCTTAAAACATTATAATAGTGCCTATAGCTTTTTTCAATTTCTGTAACGCTTTTTCCTGCTGGTTTTTTAAGACATGAAACTGCTCCTATTGTTGAGTCTGATAGCCATTTTACTGCTTCTTGTAGTGCGTTTTTTGGCCACCAGCAGTCTGCATCGGTTATTACTACTATTTCTCCTGTTGCGTGTTGTAGTGCATGGTTTAGTGCGTGTGCTTTTCCTTTCCGTTGGGGTTCTTGTATTAGTTTTATGTTTATGTTTGGATGTTGTTCTATCCATTTCCTGACTATTTCTGGCGTTCCATCTGTTGATGCTGAGTCTATTACTATTATTTCTGTTAGGTTTTTTGGGTATGTTTGTTCCGCTAAGTTGTCCAATTTTTTCCATATTAGTTTTGCTTCGTTATATGTTGGTACTATTATTGTTACTTTTGGTTTGTAGTTTGGGTTTATTTTTATGTTCCATGGTTTGTTCAAGTATTTGTTCTTTAAGTAGAAGTAATATGTTAGCGGTATTCCGAAATGTATTAGTGCTAAAATTAATGCTACAATATCTAGTACTGTATAT
>Ga0190313_1001283_pt1 | contig 13650 bp, 15 predicted proteins | sample 4870071011_MG_FD_169989 | JGI IMG/M metagenome (GOLD analysis project Ga0190313, IMG submission 169989) | Hydrothermal vent sediment bacterial communities from Southern Trench, Guaymas Basin, Mexico - 4870-07-10-11_MG | ecosystem: Environmental > Aquatic > Marine > Hydrothermal vents > Sediment ...
GAACAAAGGTCCATCTCACCATGTACGGCCGGCAGCTCTCCGATGTCATGCCGGAAATAAGGGGCAGAGAAGGAGATATCCTCATCATAGTCGGTGCGGAGAAGGTTCCCAGAGAGGTTTACGAGGGGGCGGACTTCAATGTGGCCGTGGGAAACCAGCCCCACTCCGAGGTGGCCGCGCTCGCTATCTTCCTCGACAGACTGACGGGGGGCGAGTGGGAGAACAGAGAGTTCTCAGGGGGCAAGATGGCCATAGTCCCCGATGCCAGAGGAAAGACGGTTATCTCGCCGGGGGAGATTCCCGACAGGCGGGAATGCCTCGCCATACTGGAGAGTGAGGGGATACAGGAGAATGTGCTGGAGCATGTGAAGACCGTTGAGAGACTGGCCTCCCACATGGGCGAGCTTGCCAGAAGGAACGGGTATGCCGCCGACTCCGATCTCATAACCGCTGGCGCTCTCCTGCACGATATCGGCCGAACCGTTACCCACGGCATAGAGCACGCCGTTGTCGGGGCGGACATACTCCGAAGACTGGGTATAGACGACAGGGTCATCTCCATAGTTGAAAGGCACATCGGGGCCGGGCTGGATGAAGAGGATGCCCGAAAGCTCTCCCTCCCCGTTAAGGACTATGTTCCCGAGAGCATCGAGGAGAAGATAGTCGCCCATGCGGACAACCTGATATCCGGTTCTGAATGGGGCGGGATAGATATGGCGCTGCAGCGAGCGAGGAAACTGGGCGAAAAGGAGTTTCTGAGGATGAAAGGACTTCACGAGGAGGTGGCCGATATCTGCGGCACCGACCCGGACACCCTGAGATGGGTGGTGGAGGACAGCTGATCTAACCCTCGTATCTCTCGTGCTTTCCCGCTATGTGCTCGTCCCTCAGCCTGTGGTATGTTTCGGCATTCGGGATGGTCATCTCAAGCAGGGATTTCTCCCCCTCCTTCACGACCTTTCCCGGCACCCCCAGAACGAGGCTGTAAGGAGGGATCTTCGCACCCGCTTTTACAACAGCTCCGGCGCCTATGACCGAGCCCTCACCTATGACCGCACCGTCCAGAACCACGGAGTTTATGCCGACTATGACATTGTCCCCAACGGTCGCACCGTGCACCATGGCGTTGTGCCCCATTGACACATTCTTTCCCAGTGTGGTGCCGTGCTCCGCCGATACATGGATGACGCAGTTGTCCTGCACATTGCTCCCTTCGCCGATGACCACTGGGTTCAGGTCGGCCCTTATGACGGCTCCCGGCCAGACGCTGCATCCGTCCGCAATCCTGACATCGCCGATTATGACGGCGCTCCTGTCTATGTAGCAGTTCCCACCTATTTGCGGCTTCATGCACGGAGGATACGCACCGCTGATAAAAAACTTTCCCGGCCCCCGAATGAGAGGATTTGTTAAGGGGTTTTACTTCCTGCGGGGCCCTACCCTCTTGGGGAAGTATTTCAGGATGACCACATCGCCGATGGCCTGTATCCACCTGTATGGCACGCTGACCGCTTTGGACCCGTCCACCAGCATTGGGTTGGTATCGTGGATGAACAGGCCGTCTATTCTGGCTCCGTCAAGGTCGATTATGAGGTTGTTCACATTTCCGAGGAACAGGCCCTTGTCCGTGTACACCTGCATTCCGATGAGTTCCGACGCTTCTTCCAACATGGCAATCACACGGGAATAGGCGGTTATATAAATAAAACTTTGCCCCTCACTCCCCGCTCCCCTTCAATTCTTCCCAGATCGCATAGGCCCGTCTGAGGTGCGGTATCGTTATGGATCCGCCCACCACCAGCCCCACCGACAGGACATCGTCCAGCTCCTCATCGGTAACCCCCGCCTCGTAGCACCGCTTGAGATGGTAATATATGCAGTCGTCGCACCGCAGCACAAAGGAAGAGACTAGACCCAGCATCTCCAGCGTCTTTTCCGGCAGGGCCGCTTCCCTGTATGCCTGCGAGTCCAGACTGTAGAACCTCTTTATCTTCAACCCAGCTTTTTCGAGGACCAGGGCGTTCAGGCGCTCCCGCTCCTCCACGAATTCATCCATGGTCTTTCTTCCGGTCATGGGAGCGAATGGGAGGGGTGGTTTAAATCCCTATCGTCAGCCGATATAGCTCAGGTCCTGCTTCTCGCTGGCACCCTCGTCCTCCATCTCCTTCAGGTGTCTGGCGAGCTCCTCCATCTCCACCACCTTCTCTTCCAGACTGCTGATGTCGACCTCGATGCCGAGCAGTTTGCTGAGTATCGATATGAGCGCGCTGGCCCCCTTCGGGTCTATGAAATACCCGGAGGTCTCCCCCATGAGGCAGGCACCGGTCATGCCCCGCATCTCGCCGAGGCCGAGAAGCAGACCGCTGGCACCCACGATACCGCTGCTGGGCTCGCCGGGAGAGAACGAAACCCCCGCCGTCTCCAGCTCGTCTGTGAGGCTCTCGTGCGTGACCGCCCCCAGAACCCTGGGCTCCTCTTCCATCTTTCCGCTGCCGTAGCCGCCGAGGGTGAATATCTTCCTGATGCCCAGCTTCTCCGCTATTTCCAGAACAGCAACGGCCAGCTCGTACTGCCCCTCCTGACTCATCCCCTGATAATCGCCGGTAAGGAAGACTATGTCGTTCTTCTCCCCCCTGTAAACATAAAGGTCCTGGGAGACCAGCCGTATCTTTCCGCTGTCGTTTATGAGGACCTGAGGCGGAAGGAAACGGGAGTATAGGGACGCGAACTTCTTCGCCCCCAGAACATCCACCATGTGCTCAGCAGCGAGCTTTCCCACGTTACCCACACCGGGAAGCCCTTCGATGAGTATGCCGTCCTTCACTTCCGGCTCGAAAAAGTACCTTACTATGACATCGTCCATTCAATCCGCCTCTCTTCTCTCTATTTCCTCAAGGAGCATTCGCCTGTACTTCCCGTAGCGGTCCTCCGGCGAGTATCTGGCCGGCGCCTTCGTCCGGGTGGGCTCCCCGCACTTCGGGCAGCTCTCCTTCATGGTGTATATCTCGCACGCAGGGCACCATCGTATGTGATGTGCCATCTAATCCTTCCTCCAGAAGCGTCCTTCGCCGTCTGCTTCCGTTATCTTCTCGACGGCCCTTTCGCCCGCCGCTTTCAGCTCCTCCTCCGCAACCTTGTAGTCCGGAGCGCGGCAGACGAGCCTGTACTTGGGAGCACCGAGGTAGTGGGCCGTTATGCTGACCTCCTCCTCTTCGTCCTCCTTTTCCGCGGCGAGAAGCGCTGCCCTGACCCTCTCCACGCCGTCGGGCGCGTAGGACTTGATCTCCACGAACCCTTCGATCTTGACATAGGGGACCTCTATGTTCTCACGGGCCACATCAACGAAGGCCTGAGTCCAGTCCCCTTTGAACCCTTCCTCCTCCAGAATGCCCTCGTCCATCGCAACCTCCTCGAAGGCCTGATAAAGGTCGCCGAAGACATCCATCAGGTCGTAGCCGAATTTCTCGTAGGCCTCTTCCGTCTCCATTCCGAGCCTCTGCGCCACGATCTCGAAGAGCTTGATCCCCTTGTTGGCGTTCCTCCATCTCTGTATCTTCTCACGCCGCTGGTGCTCGTTCACCTGCTTCAGCGACAGGTCTATATGTCCCCTTTCCGGAGACACCTTCAGAACCTTGCATACCTTCTTCTGCCCCTCTCTCGCGTGGTCCCTGATGTTCTTGACCCACCCCGAGGAAATCTCCCGTATATGGATGAAACCCTCCTTATTGTCGTACTCGTCCAGCGTTACGAAGGCACCGAAGTTCTTCACGCTCTTAACGGTGCAGAGTACGAGCTCTCCTTCCTCCGGGTATCGGTCTCTTCCCGCCATTTATTCGACATCTCCCACAATTTCACCGCGGAAATCTCCCTTCCCGCCGGTGCTTTTCACAAGGGTGGCGCCGCATACCTGACACTGCACCACACTGGCAGGCCTGGTATAGGTGATCTGAATGTTCCCGCAGTCCGGGCACTTCACCTTGACGAACTTTCCGCCGGGCTTCGGTACTAGCGTATCCGTGTCCATGAAATCACTCCGTTAACTCGAACTTGTTCGCCCTGAAGCACGGGCTCTGGTGCGCTTTTCCGCAGTCGCTGCACCTGTATCTCAGGTTGATCCTCTTGGTGGGCTTCTCCCTTCCCTCCGGCTTCGGCCTCGGGAAACCACCGTAACCTGCGGTGACCTTCCTGAATCGTCTCTGCCCCCATTTGAGCTCGCTGGCCTTCTTTTTCTTCACTCTCTCGACCTCGTGGAGCGTGTGCTTCTTGCAGTAGGGGCAGTATCTCTTCACCTTTCGTGGCATCTTCATCTAGCTCACCTGTAATACCGATGGAAAGGCCGTACCTTTTTAAAGTTTTCCTTCGGGCGAAAGCGGGCGGCACAGCAAAAATTATATATCCGAGTGGTCATTGAGGGGTGAGTGATATTATGACTAGCCTGTTAAAGAAAAAGCCGTTCTCGAAGGACGATGTGGAGACCAAGGAGGCGACCCAGTACATCGACCTCGGGGAGATGATATTCGACGATGAGAAGACCGGACTGGCCGGAGGGGCGAACACCCTGGTCAAGGTTGCGGAGATCTACCGCTACGAGGATGTGGCCACCCTTACGAACCTGCTCTACAGCGGAAACATACTGATGATAGACTACTCCGCCATCGCCAACGACCAGCTGGCCCTGAAGAAGATAATAGAGGACCTGAAGGGAGTGGCAAGGGATACCGGCGGCGATGTGGCGGGCATCGGCGGGAACATGATAATGGCCACGCCCAGAGGGATCAAGATAGACCGCAACAAAATCAAGGGTGTCTATTAAAACCGTTCCATTCCCTTTTTCATCCTTCAAAGGAAGTCCTCAAGCCGTGTGCTTCCCTTTTTCTTCCGGCCAGATTGCTTCTTCTCAGCGCTTTCTTTTCCGGACGATGCGAAGGAGTCGCTGAACAGGGTTTCCTGCGAGATTCCGGTTAGCAGGCGCTTCTCGTCCCAGCCGAAGACCTCCGTAACCCTCCCCACATTGGTGGCCACCCTCTTCGCGTAGTACCTGTAGTCCGGCCGCTTCTCAAAGGGCACGCCGCTTATGTAGGGCTCCACCACCTGCGGGCTGACCGAGCCGTTCACCACGATCCATGAGACCTTCATCCCCGGTATGAACTCGTAGCCCCGGGCCATCATCTTCTTCGCAGTCTGAACGGTGAGCTGACTGTCGGGATTCTTGTAGGCTTTAAAGGGCTTGCAGCTGCGGGAGATGACCAGGTCTTCCAGTTTCACCCGTCCGTTCATGATGTCCCGCACCGCGTCTCTGGCGTACTCCACCGCCCCGTCTATGTCCTCGTCGAGGATGCGCTGGAAGACCCCCATGAGGACCCTGCTCTGAAGCTCGAAGGAGTCCGTACGCCTTATCTCATACCCCCTTATGATTATGTCCTCCTCCGGCCAGACGATCCTCCCCACATACCTCTTCTTCTTTCCATGAGAGAAAAGCGGCTCCAGAATCTTCTCGAACTCCAGCGTGGCCCCCTCTCTCGAGAACCTCTCGGCGATCTCGGTGCCGAAGGCGATGGTCTCCTCCAGATTGGAGAACGGAGAGGTGAAGAAGACGGAATCGGTGTCCCCGTAAACGACCTTTATGTTCTCCTTCTCAAGGGTCGTGATGACATACTTCGTCGATTCTCTGGCGAAGGCGGTTATGCTCGCCCCTATCCTCCTGTCGGTGAACCTGTAGAACGAGGAGGCGAATACCCCGTAAAACGAGTTCATCAGCACCTTGATGGCGGCCTGAAGCCCGTTGTAGTACCTGTATTCCTCGCTGTTCCCCGCCTTCTCGGCCTCCTTCATCTTCCTCTTGGTCTCGTCCCGCTCGTCCATGAGCCTCTGGAGCAATTCCGGTATGAGGCCCACCTTCTCCTCCTTCGGCAGGAATTTGACACCGGTGGGGCTGACTATGTAATCCTTCCCCTCCTCGGCATCCTTGTCGTCCACGATGGTGGTGAAGCAGATGTTCTTTGCGATCATGAGGGACGGATACATGGATTTGAAGTCGAGGACGCAGACCCAGTGGTAGAGGCCCGGGTCTATCGCGTGGACATAGCCCCCTTCTATCTTCTCCCGGCTCCTGCCGTAGCTGTTCATGGGGACCGCAACGCCGCGCCTGTCCGCCATCCGTATGAGTATGGAATCGATGAGGGTGCTGGACCCGCTGTTCATGGCAACATCCAGAGGGAGTCTTGACACGGTGGCGAGGTCCATGTATTTCTGGAGGGCCGCCGTCTTTTTGAGGAGCCTCAGCGCGAGGTCCGCATCCTTTATGCAGTACTCAATCACCTTCTCCCTGTTCTCGGTCCACTCCCTGTCCATCTCGCTGCTGACCACATCCATCTTCTCCTCGCCAAGGAGTATTTTGGACACATGGTTGAGCGTTTCCTGCTTGGGGTGGAACTCCTTCCTCACATGCAGCCACGCATCGGCCACAATCCTGCCGGCCACATGCCACATCCTGCCTGTGGAGTCCCTTATGTCGGAGCCGTCGCGCCCCCAGAAGAGGCCGTTCTCCTTGGCCTTTTCGTCGAGGCCGGAGGCAACCCTCCAGCGCTTGATGAGGTGCGGGATATCGTAGCCGTCTATATTGTATCCCGTTATGACATCAGGGTCCTCCTCCTTTATGAGAGATGTGAGGGATTCTATCATCTCCCTCTCGCTCCCCTCGAAGTGGTATGTCCTGCGCACATCCCCGTACTCCATCACCGCTCCGATGGTCAGCAGTTCCTCGGTCTTTATGCTGTTCTCGATGTCGAAACTGAGTATTTTGAGCTCCGGCTTGAAGTCCTTGACCGGAAAGAAGGGGTCGCCTTTGCTGGCCCGGACAACGAGGTCGGTGGTGTAGTCCCCTCTGTCGATCTCCTCCCCTTCCACGCCCACACAGGCCCCGATGTCGAAGTCGTAGATGAAGCGGTGGGCAAAGAGGATATCGGCGGCCAGAACCTTCACGCGGCCGGACAGCCTTTCGCGTAGGGCCTTCACGCTCCAGGGGTAATCGACAACAACGCGCCTGCACGGCCTTTTCCTCCCGTGCAGCTCCAGAGTGACCTTCTCCAGCCTCTTCACCCTGCTGTCCGATTCCAGCGTCTCGATGACGGAAGGGTCGGGCTCCACCACATAGAAGTACGGCTCGAAACCGGTGTATGTAACTGTGATGCTCCGGCCGTCGTCGGTGCGGCCGTACAGCTCGTTGGTGAGGACATTGTTAACGGTCCGGTAGGAGGAATCGAGAACCCGGATCTTCCAGGAGGGCATGGGAGCGAATGGGAGAGGGGGGATTTAAGCTTTCTTATGCCTTGGCGATTATCGTTATCACTCTCAAGCATTAATTAAGGTCCGATATTCCTGTAAGCATCCTTCCTATGGCGGATATGGGTTACCAGCACCGTCTTTTCCTCGTCATCTATCTGATAAATGACCCTGTAATCCCCCACTCTTATCCTGTATGTCCTTTCAGTGGCCTTTATCTTCATGGAACCCGAAGACCGCGGCTCCTTCGCCAGCCCTTCCATGGCCTCCACTATTCTCCGTATCTCCTTCTTCGGAATCTTCCTTATGTCCTTTTCAACGGACTTCTTGAGTTCAATCGAGTAGGCCATCCTCTCCCAGCCTCTTCTTAAAATCTTCCAGCGAAACAGTTTCTTCTCCCTTTCTCTCCGCTATTATGCGCAGGTCGTGCAGGTCCTCCATGAGTTCCTCGTAGTCCTCTATCGGGAGTATCACGGCCTTCTTCTCCCCGCGCTCGCCCACTACATATTCGATCGCTTCCATGAATCTAATAACCGTTCCCTCGTATTTAAGATTTCGCCTGTTGCTCCTATGTCCTCGCCACTATCGTTATCACATCTCCGTCCTTCAACTCGTGGTCGTGGCCGATCACCCTCTTGGTTCTTGCGTCTATGGCCCTTATGAAGTTGTCTCCGAGGTCCGTGTGGACGATATAGGCCAGATCCTTTGCATTCGTCCCCTTCGGCACGAGATACGCGTCCGGCAGCACCCGGCCTTCCTTGTCGGTGAGGTGGTTCTCGTCCTCCACCGGATAGACAGCTATGAGGTCCAGTATGTCGAAGATTGCGGTCTCTATGGCCATCTGGACACCGGTATCTCCGAACCTGTCCATGAACTCCTGAATCCTGTGAAGGGCCTTCTTCTGGCCCTCGCTCAGTTTTTCCGGTTGCAGAATCTCGAATGACGGGGAGCCCACGGTGTACCTTATCAGCCCGGCCTTATCCGCTCTCCGCAGGGCCAGCTCGCACTCGGCGCAGGTGGGTATCACCGTCTTCCCCTTCAGAGCCAGCAGCCTCTCCATGACCTCGTCGGATGCGGCGTCGGCCTTGTTGGCCGCTATGATTATCGGCTTGCTCTCCTCCCTGATGGCGAAGGCCACTTTCTCCATGTCCTCGTCACTCCATTTCAGCGCGTCCTCCGGCACATCCAGATTGTGCAGCGCCCTGTGTATCTCGGCCTCCTTTATGCCGAGGCCGGTGAGCCTTTCGTGCAGCGCCCTCTCTATCTTCATCCCCTCCAGCTGGGCCTGTCTCGCTATCTTCTGAAAGCCCTTCTCTATGATCCCCTTTATCCAGAGCGCGATCTCCCGCTCCATGAACTCGATATCCAGAACAGGGTCCCTCGTCCCCGGCGGAACGATGTTCCCCTCGGCATCCGTGGCCCCGCTGGCATCGATCACATGGATGAGGGATGAGGCGCGGCTGAGGTCGTCCAGAAACTTATTGCCCAGTCCCTTTCCTGTGTAGGCGTCCGGGACCAGCCCGGCCACATCCAGCATCTCCACGGGGATGAGCCTGGTACCGTTATCGCACAGTGAATTCCTCGGGTTGCACTGGGTTCCGAAATCGGTGTGGGGGCACGGCTTTCTCACATACGCCACCCCTCTGTTCGCCTCTATGGTGGTGAAGGGGTAGGCCGCGATCTCGGCCGCCGCCAGCGTCGAAGCGGAGAAGAAGGTGGATTTTCCCACATTCGGCTTTCCGATTATTCCGAGCTCCATGGCAGGTAAAAGGCGGGGTGGTAAATAAACATTGGCAGCGACATTCTTAAATACAACTGTAACAGGTTACGGGACGATAGAGATGACCTTCTATGTGAAGATACCTCAGGAGCGCGTCGCAGTCCTCATCGGTCAGGAGGGTAGGGTCAGAGCCAGCATTGAGCGGCAGACCGGGGTAAGGCTTCGCATCAACTCGGAGGAGGGAGAGGTGGAGATAGACGAGACTGGGGCGGAAGACCCGGTCCTCGCTCTCAAGGCAAGGGACATCGTGAAGGCCATAGGCCGCGGTTTCTCCCCGAAGAAGGCGTTCTACCTCCTCAGAGACGATTTTTACATGGAGATCCTGGACATCAGGGACTATGTGGGGAAGAAGAACAACCATGTCCGCAGGATGAGGGCCAGAATCATCGGTTCCAAGGGGAAGACGAGGAAGAAGATAGAGGAGACCGCCGAGGTGAACCTCTCGGTTTACGGGAACACCGTGGCGATAATAGGGCCGCTCATGGAGCTCGGCATCGCAAAGAACGCGGTGGACATGCTGCTCAGCGGGAGCGAACACTCAACCGTGTACAGGTATCTGGAGAGGAAGAGGAAGGACATAAAGCTGGCGGAGTACGGGCTGGACTCGGTCTATTACTGAAAGGAACAGACTGCTATTTACGCACCCTCTTCATCCGCCTCGCTTGCGCCCTCCTCCTGGCCGTGCTCCTCCGGTTCTGGCTTCTCATCCTGCGTCCTCATGCGCTTCAACACCACCAGAGCGAGAACGATGATCAATACAACAGCCAGCAGAATATACGCGATCGGGAAGCCGCCAGCCTCGTCGCTGACCTCTTCGAGCTCTATGTCTGGTACCTGCGTGGTCCCACCGGGCTCCAGAGACACATCCACCGTTCCGTTAACGTAGCCCGTCTTCGAGACCGAGAGAACATGTGCTCCCGCATGTGCCTTCAGGGAGAAGAAGCCGCTCTCGTCAGTGGTGGCCCTCTCTCCGGTATCCAGCACCACGGTCGCTCCAGAAACAGGGCTTCCATCTGGCCCCAGGACCCGTCCGGTCAGCGTTCCCATGTCGGTGGTGGTGAAGGACCATGTATAATCCTCCATCGGGTTCCCGGCCCGGTCGGAGCCGGTGACATTCACGGTATATTCCGTTCCGTAGCTCAGGTTGGTCGAGGGTACGAAAGATGCGGTGTTGTGGAGCCATACGATCTCTCCCTCTATGCCCGTCACGCTTATTTTCACGGAGCTCTGGTTCATCGGCTCTGAGAATTCCACGGATATCACCGAATCCACCGGGACACCGGTTCCCACGGGAGAGTGCTCAGAAACCTCCGGAGAAAGGGTATCCACATCGAAGGTCACAGTGGCCGAGACCTCGTTCCCCGCATTGTCCACCGCCTTAACATCCACCGTATGCTCCCCATCGGACAGCCCGGCGAAATCGTGCGCTGTCGCGGTTCCCACATCGATCCACGAACCCCCGTCAATCCTCACATCGTAGCGATCGATCCCGGACCCAGCATCGGAAGCCGTCCATGAAACGGTAACCGAGTCCGTATTCAGTATCTCGCCGCCGACAGGCTCGGTTATGGAAAGCATCGGGTTCACGGCATCCACGGTGAAGCTCACGGAATCCGATACCACGTTCCCTGCACCGTCCAGCGCTCTTACATACGCCGTGTGCTGTCCCTCCGAAAGTCCGGTAAGGTCGTATGCCGTCTCCTGTCCCATGTCGAGCCAGCTCCCGTTATCCAGCCGGGCCTCGTAGCGATCTATACCGGATGTGGCATCGGAGCCGGTCCAAGAAAGGGTGACGGACCCCCTATCGAACAAAGCGCCATCGGCAGGCTGGGTTATGGAAAGCATCGGGTTCACGGTATCCACGGTGAAGCTCACGGAATCCGTGGCCTCGTTCCCGGCATTGTCCACCGCTTTCACATCGGCGGTGTGTGAGCCCTCGGAAAGGTCGGTGAGAGAGCGGCTTGTGGCCGTGCCGACATCTATCCAGCCCCCTCCATCCATCCTGAACTCGTAGCGGTCCATGCCCGATGTGGCATCCGAACCTGTCCAGGAGACGGTTACGCCGGAGGAATTCAGATATTCGCCGCCGGAAGGCGAGGTTATGGCCACACCGGGAGCGGTCGAATCCACAGTGAAGGAAACGGAGGTGATGTTCAGCATACCCGCGTTGTCCGCAGCCCGGACATCCACCGTATGCGTACCGTCAGAGGTCGCGGAGAATGTGTATGCAGTGTCCGTTCCCACGGCGATCCATGTTCCCGCGTCAATTCTCACCAGATAGTAATCGAGGCCGGACATATCGTCGGACCCCTGCCAGTTGACAGCCACATCCGGACCGGAAAGAAGAGAGCCGGAAGCTGGAGAGGTTATCTCCACGGACGGGGGCGTACTGTCGTAGCCGCATCGGGTATCGGCCGAATCGGGGGCATCTTCCGCATATCCAGCTTTATCAGTGGCCACGGAGTAGAACTCGTAGTATCCGTCCCCTCCCGGGAATGTGAATGTCCATGTCCAGCCTCCTGTTTCGTTGGGGCCGAAGGAGGTCCAGCCCCCCCATGTGGAGTTGTCGTAAGAGACCCTGTAGAAGAGCGTCACGCTGGCCACGCCGCTCCCTATGTCCGTGGCGTTCGCTCCCATGACCAGATCAGAAACATGCCAGTATGGGTCCGTCGAGTTCACCGAGGACTCGGGAGGCACACCTCCGAAGGGCTCGACCAGAGGATAGGAATCGTTGAGCGTCCCTCCGTCGATCCACGTATACGGGGTGTCCCCTATCAAATCGCTCCCCGGGGTGCTTTGAGCCGGGCCCGAATATTCATCCATGCCGGTATAATTATCCCAGTAGTTCCCACCGGTTGGATAGGAAGCGTTCCAGAAGTTGCTGTCGGTATCGTCGTAGGCGTGATGGGTGTTGTTGAAGAAGTTGTTGTGATAGATGGTGTTGTTCTCCGATGAGCCGGCGATGCATATGCCATAGTCACCAGTATTCTGCACCGTGTTTCCGAGCAGCAGGTTTCTCGAGGAATCGGATATGTATATCCCATAACCGCCGCTTGAGCGCCAGGTATTGTTTATCGTGTTGAATTTTATCACGCAGTCATCCGCCGAGCCCCCGAGCTGTATGCCCACATACTGTGTGTCGTCTATCGTATTGTTTATGATGGTGTTGTTGTTGGACCCGAGTTCCGAGAGTACGCCGAAGTTGTTCCTGTACATGGTGTTATTGGATATGATGTTTCTGAAATCGTTTGACTGGAGGTGCACACCGTACTGGCCCCATACCAGAGTGTTGTTGTCTATGACATTGTCCACGCAGATGCTTAGCCAGATGGCTGTCTCGCCCGGCAGCACTTCGCTTTTGAACACGCTGTTCCGTATGGTGCTGTTGCTCACCTCCGATAGGCCCAGATTCCTCGAGTATGTGTTGTAGTCGTTGTCTATGGCGGTGCAGTTCTCCACGAGGTTTCGCTCGGACTGCGTGAGGGCGATACCTCCTCCGTTGTGGTTGGCTGTGCAGTTTATTATGGTGGCATAGCTGCTCTGGTAGATGTAAATCCCTGCCTCGGGTCCACCCTGCCTGTTGTAATGAGCGACGCTGTCGAGTATCGTCGTGTTATCGCTCCCATATTCGTCATAAATCCCCACGAGCCTGTTGTAGCTGGCGTTGCACTCCTCTATGGTATTGTTCTGCGCCGATGAGGTCAGATGTATCCCGTAGTAGTAATTGTCGTGTGAATGCACAGCATAGACCTGCGTGTGGTTCCCCCCCGTTATGCGTATTCCCGTGGTGCAGTTGTACGCCTCCGTGTACCTGATGATGTTGCCATCGCCCTGCAGGTCGACGCCATACTGCGCGCCGGATATGACCGAGTTGTTCATTTCGATGTGGCCGGTGGCCGAGACCACTATACTGCCCCACTGGCTGTATGCCTGCACCGACTGGTTGGACATGAAATACACGCTGTTCGCGGCAGTGCCGTTCACATACAGATCTCCGTCAACGAATATGCTGTATGTCCCGTTGAATATGACATATACCGGCCCGGAACTCGCATCGATCTCCAGCTTCTGCCCGGCCGGAACAGTGACATCTCCCGTGATATAATAAGGGCTTCCAGCAGCGTCCCAGACTCCGCTCTGGTTCCCGCTCAACTCCACGCCGGCCGAAATGTCGGCGAAAAACCCTCCCGCAAGGCTCACGATAAGCAAAATGCCCACTACAACCGTACTCTTCAACATCTTCTTCATCAATATCACCGGTCCCTTGTACCTAACAGGGATCTTCTACTCCCTCTGAATAGGCATGGATAATATGATATTTAAAGATTTTCAGGATTAACGGAGGATGTAGTATCCCGAATTCATTTTACAAGGCTTTGCCCTATTTATCAAGCCTTTCTCGCTCACTTCACTCGCAATACACCGCTCTTTTTCCATTTGTGTGGCGTTTCTCACTCACTTCGTTCGTGATACACTTCAACCAACCACCCCTCATATTTAAAGATCATCTCCTCTGGAAGCTTTCGGCAGAAAGCTTCCTCGGGAGTTTCTGCGTTCTTAAAATCCAGACTCATGTGAGGTTTATCGTA
>Ga0190313_1001284_pt1 | contig 13645 bp, 16 predicted proteins | sample 4870071011_MG_FD_169989 | JGI IMG/M metagenome (GOLD analysis project Ga0190313, IMG submission 169989) | Hydrothermal vent sediment bacterial communities from Southern Trench, Guaymas Basin, Mexico - 4870-07-10-11_MG | ecosystem: Environmental > Aquatic > Marine > Hydrothermal vents > Sediment ...
CAAGCAACCAAGCCAGAACTCCAGCCAACAATGGTGCAAAAATTATTATCATGAGTTCGTTAATCATAGACTCACCCCCAGAAGTGGGACATTTTTAATGTAATTTGCTACATTGTACAAGTCTGCAGCAGCTTTCTGGACAAGATTCCAGACAGGCTCTGGATAAACACCTATGACGATTATTAGAGCAACCAGCAGGAGCATTATAACGCCCAATGCCAGCTCCTCCTCAACTTTTTCGCCCTTTCCTTCTTCAAACCACATTGTATGGATCAGCCTAAAGTAATAAACTGCCTCCACGAGGCTTGCACCGAGGATTAATGCCACTATCCCTGTTTTTCCTACCTGAAGAGCTGCAAGTAGAAGCTTAAATTTGCTCCAGAAGATGTTGAACAGTGGGATTCCTACGACGCTTATTGCCCCAACCGTAATAGCAAAAGCGGTAAGCGGCATTCTCTTTCCTAAGCCTTTGAAGTTCTCCATATGTGGGCTTCCTACTGTTACTCCAACATAGCCAACAGCTAAGAACATCAGAGCCTTAACTACTGCATGGTTGAGCATATGAAACACGGTGGCATCAACGGCGTGAGGTGTTGCAACTCCAAAACCTACAGCTATGAGGCCAATCTGGGCTATACTTGAGTAGGCAAGCATTCTCTTAACGTTTGTCTGCCTCAATGCGGAGAGCTCACCAATGACAACGGTAAGCGTACCAAGGATTAAAATCAAGTTGAGTATCCCCATGAATGCTGGGGTGTCTTTGAAGAGGTAAACAATCCTGACCATTGCATACAGACCAGCCTTAACGACAAAGGCTGAAAACATCACCGTTACTGGATGAGGTGAAGCTTGATATGCATCTGGTGCCCAAGCATTGAGCGGAAATAGCTCAGCTTCAACTGCTAAGCCAAATACCAGTAACGCCAGAGCTGCCTGAGCTACTGCTGGATTCATCTTTGAAGCAATCATAGCAATTTGCGCTAAGTTTAATGTCCCTAAGCTTCCATAGAGCAATGCCACACCAACTAAGAAGAAGCTTGACCCAATTCCACCTAAGATAATGTACTTCATTGCTGCCTCACTTGCTTCTCTGGTCTTGTTATAGGCTGTCAAAGCGTAGGCGCTGATTGCTGTGATTTCCATGAAGACAAAAAGGTTGAATATATCCCCCGTTGCAATCATTCCAGTGGCACCAAGCATTAAGAGGAGGAACAGCATTGCATACTTGTCAATTGGCTCAACGTCGATTGCCTTCATGCTGAACACTGCCATGAAAAAGCTTACCACTGCGATGATCAGCACAAACAGTGCTGCAAAGTGTCCAATGTAGAGGTTTATTCCAACTGGTGGCTGAAATCCACCAGCAAGGACTATTATTGGCTTTCCGGTTGTGTAGACTTCCTTGAAAGCCCAAGCCGCTATGCCTGTCTGGATTAGGGTTACTAAAGTCAGATAAGGTAAGATAAGCTTTTTACCGGCTCTCTTGATGAGCGGAACGAAGAATGCGCTGAATAAAGGTAGAGCTATGAGGAGTGAAGCATACTGCATCATCCTCTCAACCCCCTAATCTTTTCGATATCCAAAGTCTTGTACTTCTCGTAGAGGTTTATCGCAACAGTCAAAGCTAAGGCAGTAGTTGCAACTCCAATAACAATTGCCGTAAGAACAAGAGCTTGTGGTATTGGGTCAACTGCCGTTTGAGGTGTTGCGCCTTCCGTTAGAATAGGGGCAGTTCTACCACTCACATATCCAACGCTTATTAGGAGTAAATTCACGCCAGTCTCCATTATGCTGAGCCCTACGAGGATTTTAAGCAGATTCCTCTTTGTGAGGGTTGCATAAAGCCCAATCAAGATGAGCGAGATTGCCCCAAAGTAATAGGCACTAATCATTGTCCTCCCTCCTTGGGCTCCTTAACCATGTTGTCAACGATTCCAGTAAGCTCGGTTCCGACCTTGAGACCAATCAGCGTGTAGATTATTGGTATGAACCCAGCGCTGAAGAGCCTCCCTATGTTGTCATGGCCAAGTTGCCATGTTTGCCATATCCAGTCAAAGAGGAAGTAGCCACCTATTGCAAGGCCGATAAGACCAACGGTTACATAGCCAATCCCTGCTAAGCCTTCAAGGGGCTCAAAGACCCTGTGGGGAATTTCATACTCTCTGAACGCTAAGTAGAGCATTAAGAATGCAGTTGCAATCGTTGCTCCGCCCGGGAAGCCTCCTCCCGGTGTTAAGTGACCATGAATGAATATGTAAGCACCAAAGAGCATTATGAATGGCAACAATAACCTTGAACCAGTTTGGAGAACAACACTGCCTTCGCTCTTTGCTGTTCTTTCCCTCTTCTTTCTCCAGAGCAGAGCGGCAACACCTGTAGCTGCTATGAACAGAACAGTGACTTCACCAAGTGTATCGAAACCTCTGTAGTTAACGACAACAGCCGTAACGGCATTTACAGCTCCAGTTTGGTCTTTTACGTTCTCAAGATAATACTTTCCAACAAGCATTTTATCAGCACCAAAGGGAACCTGAGCGAGTGCATTTGCAAGCCAGTATCCTGTAATTAGTATAAGGATGATTGCAAGTGCCCTCTTCACCATCTGACCCACCACCCTGTTCCTTCCCCCTCGCTCTCATACCTCTCAGTCCTCTTTATTGCGAAGATAAACACAGCAGCGCTCATTGCTGCACCTATAGCAGCTTCAACCATTGCAACATCTGGAGCTTGGAGCAGGAAGAAAGCGATTGACGCAAATAAGCTCACTGCAGCCATTCCAACTACTGCTGCCAATAAATCCTTCCACTCTACTGCGAAGATTGCTGAAACTATCATGAGGATAACAATTAGATACTCAATACATTGGACGCAGTTAATCATTGCTCTCCCTCCTTTGTCTCATCAGAAACTTTTTCCAAATACTCCCTATATTTGTCAACAATGCTGCCTTCCCACACAGGAATTCCGCTCTTATATGCCGCTCTGATTAATGCATGGGCGCTTATTGGGTTAGTTAACAGCAAGAACACTGCAATCACGAGGGTCTTTGGGAGCCACGCATAGGAACCGACATGTCCAATTGCCCAAATGCCAACTCCAATGATGACACCCAATGAACCAAGTGTAGCGCTCTTAGTTGCAGTCTGCATTCTGTTGTAAACATCGGGCATTCTAATGAGACCAAGAGATGATAGGAAGTAGAACACCGTTCCAAAGAGGACTAAAAACTCTCCAACAATCTCTGCAATCATACCCCTCCCTCCAAGTATCTTGCAAATGCTATGACACCTAAGAAAGCCAGAACTGCATATACCAGTGCAACATCAAGGAATATTGCCCTCTTGTAGTAAAGTGCAAACAGAACCATTAGTCCAGTGGTTATTGTGGTCATGATATCAACAGCAACTACTCTATCAACTGTTGTTGGGCCTCTAAAAACTCTGTACATGCTCAGCAGAGTGGCTATTGCTATAATTAAAAGGTAGATGTTAATTCCTATCATTCGAAAATCACCTTTAGGAATTTTTCAAAAGGTCTTGTTATGTTATCTGAGGCGCCTTCAACGCTTGCATCTTTAACGTCAATCCAGTGGATAAAATACCGGTCTCCGTTAACGTCAAGGGTTATCGTACCTGGTGTCAGTGTAATTGAGTTTGCCAAGGCTAATTTTCCTGCATTGTTCTTCAGAACAGTTTTGCACTCAACAATCCCCGGATTTATTGGTCTCTTTGGATGCAACACTCTGTAGGCAACATCCAGATTTGCCATTATCATTGCCCAGAGGAAATATGGTATGTATGCTATTGCATAGGCAACTCTTCTTGGGTGAAGGTTTGCTAAGCCTCTTTCTGTAAACACTTCATAAGTTAATGCACCTACGATTAGGGAGAACAGCAGTCCAATTATCAGCTCCTGTGGATCGACACTGCTGGTCAGGAAAAGCCAAATTACAAAAAGCACAATCACGGTGTATAGGTAACGGCTTATTCTGCTTGCCTCCTTCATTACCAACCCTCCAGAGTTTAAACTTGAAAGTTTTTACATCTTAACTCTTGGTTCAAAATTGGTATTTATAAACTTTATTAAACAAACTTTTAGTTTCAAACAGGAAGTTAGAAACGGAGGTAGCAAAAAGTGTTCTTTGCTGTAGTAGGATATTCTTTGAGGCACATAACATAACGTCAATGCTAAAATTATTTTCAAACTACAAAGATGCAACAAAGTCATACAGCCACCTAAAGGCTGTATATAAAAAGTTAAGCAAGAAGAAGTTAGTATATTGAAATCCTCTTGACTCCTTCAAGTTTTGAAAGCTCGTTAATAAGGTCTCCTGGAATTGGTCTCTCTGTGATTATGGTTAATGTAGCCTCAGGATAAAGCTCTGGATCTTCAGCAACCACCTGTATGATGTTTATCCCCCTATCCGCAATCTTTCCAGCAATCTTTGCCAGAATTCCAATAGCTCTGGGCTCTGGCTCGATTTCAATTACTCCATACCCTACATGCCTGCCAACAAACTTCATGTGTACTGTTGGTTCCAAATTTGTGTAAATTTCTCTAAGCTCTGATATCTTAAGAATCATAGCTACAGTTTCTTTAACAACCCTTCTGTCAACGTCAAGAGCTTTCGCTATCTTTGTATATGGTACTTCAATGTTGCCGCACTTAATCTTCATGTCGTCTGAGACCTTAAGTCCGTATTTCAAAAGTGTCTTTGCTATTTGCTTTCTAACGGGATATTCATCAAAATAATGCTCAATCTTTCCCCACATAGGTACCACCCTGAGCAATCCAGTTCAGCACTATACTTTAGGCGACAATAATATTAAAATGTTTCCATGTCCACATTTATCGCTAAGAATGTACGGAATAGGCAATTTAAAATTTTACTCAAAATTTTTAAGTCACCATTCATGAATGCCAAACATGATTAAAATTAAGCTCTCCCACTCATATTTTGAAGATTTGGGAGAGAGTGTGAGGTTAGTCTGGAGAAACACTCTTTATGCAGATTTTGAAAAAAAGCTCCTTGCAAGAGCTATAAAAAGGAGATACAGAGTTAAACCCGAGGTTAGAGCCGAGAAGGGTTATCTCATCATTGATAACATTGATGACTCAGATGTTGAAAAATTTGTTGAATTCTTTATTTCAAACAATCTTGGGGCATTTCTCAAAAGCCGATATACACGAAGGGAAGTAGTTTATATTCATGAAGGAATGAATGTCCCATTGTTAGGCTACAACGCCTTCGGACTAATAGATAGAGGCACAAACCTGATTCAGGTAAGGGGCTCAACTGGATGCAATCTTTCATGTGTTTTTTGCTCGGTTGATGAGGGTCCTTACTCCAGAACCAGAAGGATTGATTACGTTGTTGATATTGATTATCTCCTGAAGTGGTTTGATGAAGTTGCAAGGTTTAAGGGTAAAGGTCTTGAGGCACACTTAGATGGACAAGGTGAACCTTTGCTTTATCCATTCATAGTTGAGCTTGTGCAGGCATTAAAAGAGCATCCAAATGTGAGCATAGTTTCAATGCAGAGTAATGGTGTAATTTTAAATGATAAGCTTGTTGAAGAGTTAGCAGAGGCTGGCTTAGACAGGATGAATCTTTCAGTACATTCTCTTGATCCAGAAAAGGCAAAGATGCTCATGGGCATGAAAAATTATGATCTAAATCATGTTTTGGATATGGCAGAAGCTTTGGTAAATGCGGGGATTGATGTTCTCCTTGCTCCGGTAATTATCTTTGGAGTGAATGACAATGAAGCTGAAGCGTTCATAGAGTTTGCAAGAAAGATTGGAGCTGGAAAGAGATGGCCTGCGTTGGGTTTTCAGAACTACATGCCTTATAAGTTTGGCAGGAATCCAGCAATAGCTAAACTTATGCCATTTAAGAAATTTTATGAATGGTTAAGAGAGCTTGAAAAAAAGACTGGAATGAAGCCTCTCGTCTTAAGACCAGAGCACTTCGGAATGCATAGAAGAAGATTTATTCCTCTGGTATTTAGAACAGGAGAAGTGGTAAAAGCTGAGGTGGTCTTACCAGGAAGAATTGAAGGTGAAATGCTTGCAGTTGCAAGGAACAGGTTGATTGAGGTAATAAACACTAACGCCAAGGTTGGAGATAAGATAAGGGTTAAGATCGTGAGGACAAGGCATGGGATTTATGTAGGGACACCGATTAAATAAACCTCGAACTCCTAACTTTCAGCTCTCCTTTTTCATAAAGCTCAAGCAGAATATTCACAATTCTTTCTCCAGCCTTTCCATCGCCGAAAGGATTTTCTGCAGATGCCATTTTTTCATAGAATTCCTTATCATTCAAAAGCTTGTTAACATAATGTAGTGCTCTATCCTTCTCAAGACCAACCAAAATGTTGCCGCCAGCTTTAACTGTCTCTGGTCTCTCAGTATTATAGCGCAAAGTTAAGCATGGAACATTGAGAATTATGCTTTCCTCCTGTAATCCACCAGAATCTGTCATTACAATCTTGGCATTCTTCTGCAGCTTTAAAAAGTCAAGGTATCCTAAAGGTTGGGTAACTATAAGATTTTCAATTTTCTTAACCCTCTCCCACAGCCCAAACTCTTTAAGCCTGTTTCTCGTTCTCGGATGCATTGGATAAATAGTTTTTATTGGAAGTGCTTCAAGGATCTCAACCAGTTTTTCAAGATTTTCTTTGCTGTCAGTATTCTCTGCTCTGTGAGCTGTTATGAGAATGTACTCTTTCGGTGTAAGGTTGAATCTCTCAAGAACATCACTCTTTCGCTCAGCTATCTCTGAGTTCTGCAAAACAGCATCGACAATTGTATTCCCAACAACATAAACGCCTTCTCTAATTCCTTCATTCTCCAAATTTTCCTTGGCTTCCTCTGTTGGAGCGAAGAGAACTTCACTTGCATGATCTGCTAAAATCCTGTTTATTTCTTCAGGCATTGTTCTGTCAAGGCTCCTCAATCCAGCTTCAACGTGAGCCACAGGGATTTTCAATTTAACGCTGGCTAAAGCTCCAGCCAGAACTGTGTTCGTATCTCCCTGAACGAGTGTAACATCTGGCTTCTCTTTCATCAAAACCTTCTCGATTTTAATCATGGCAATTCCTGTTTGCTCCGCCTGAGTTCCAGAGCCGACTTCAAGATGATAGTCAATGCTGTCAAGCTCAAGCTCTTCCAAAAATATCTTACTCATCTCGTAGTCGTAATGCTGTCCCGTATGAATTAATAGAGGCTTGACTCCCCTTTTTTCAAATGCCCTGATAACCGGAGCGAGCTTTATAATCTCAGGTCGTGTTCCGAAGACAAATGCTGGCTTCAATACTCGCCCCTCCCTATGCCTTTAAATATGAAGCCCTTGGGAGGCTTGTCTATTACATGCCTGCCATCTACGAGGATTTTATTTCTCATTAATTTCCCCAGCTCCTCCCACTTGAGTTCCTTAAACTGTGAATGATCAGTTGCAATTACAATTGCATCAGAATCTTTTACTGCTTCCTCAATGGTTTTATGCGTTCCATTGACATATGGGTCATAAGAACGGACATCTGTAACATCATCTTGAATAGCTTCAATAAACGCATATGCAGGTGAATTCCTTGTGTCATCAGAGTTTCCTTTGTATGCCAAACCAAGAACTGTTACAACGGCTTCCTCTGGAGGCAGGTTTATCATCTTGAATGCATCAAATAGCAAGTCCTTTGCCATCAAAGGCATGTCTTCATTGATTTCTCTCGCTTTCTTAATCAGTCCAAAATCTTCTTTTGCTGAACTAAGCAACAAATATGGATCTTTTGGCAAACAATGTCCTCCAACGCCTATCCCAGGAATGTGTATTTTAACCCTCGGATGGGTGTTTGCCAGCTCAATAGCTTCAAATATGTTAATCCCGTACTGGTGAGCTAAAAATGCAAACTCATTTGCAAGTGCAATGTTTACATCCCTAAACGTGTTTTCCATAAGCTTAACCATTTCACTTGTGGTAGAATCTGTTTTGAAAATCTGCCCTTTAACAAAAGTCCTATATAAGATTTCAGCCAAGTCAGCACTCTCTTTGGTTATTCCACCAAGGATTCTCGAATTATAAACAAGTTCCTTGAAAATTCTGCCTGGCATCACTCTCTCTGGGGCATGAACCATGTAAAAGTCCTCCCCAGCTTTAAATCCAGTGAGACTCTCAATTAATTTTGCCATTCTCACAGTTGTCAGGGGAGGAACAGTGCTCTCAATTATCACCAAGGAGCCTTTTTTCATAACTTTTGCCACAGTTTTTACGGCACTTTCAAGATATCCTAAGTTGGGTGTCTTATCTTCCCTAAGTGGAGTTTGAACACAAATTATGTAGATATCTTTGTTTTTTATCTCATTAGAATTTGAAGTTGCTCTAAGTTTTCCACTCTTAATTGCCCTCTGAAGAAGCTCATCTATTTCCGGCTCAACTATATGTGCACTCCCAGAATTCAGCTTCTTTACGACATCCTCTCTTATTTCGTACCCAATTACATTAAATCCAGAATTTGCAAACATTATAGCAGTTGGAAGACCGATATATCCTAAACCGATAATAGCAATTTCTGCCTCCTTATTTTGTATCCTATCCCTCATCGCCTCTCCCCAGAATAAAAAGCCAAAAAATAAATTTAAGGGTTTTCCAAGTAACGATTTCAGTATTCGATATGAGTCATTTGTAACGAAATTTTAATTTCAATTAACATACAAGCGTTTTTCTTCTAAATTTGACAAAAATGACATTTCAGATAAATTAGATCATTTGATGAAAGTGTAATAAACGTTAAAACATCAAAATCAACGATAAGAAATCTTAAAAAATAAGCTCCCACAACCGTTTTACGGAAACCCTTTTAATGGACAAAGATGCTCATTATAATTAGGTGGAAAATGTATGAAGATATGGATTGACATTGTAAATTCACCTCATGCTCATTTCTTCAAAGGCATAATCAAGGAGCTTGAAAAAAGAGGTCATGAAATTTTGGTTACAACAAGAGAGTTTGATGGATTAACTGATATTCTCGACATGCTTGGGATCGATTATTATGTTGTTGGGAAACACGGAGGATCAACTTTGGAAGGAAAACTTCTTGCAAGCGCTGAGAGACAGTACAAGCTGGCAAAGCTTATAATTGAAGAAAAACCAGATCTTTGTGCCCATAAGAATTCCCCGGAAGCCCCAAGAGTTGCCTATGGTTTAGGGATACCCACTATCGGATTTGCGGATAATGATACATCAATTCCTGTTAACAAGCTCATGCTACCTTTCACAAATAGAGTAATCTACCCAAAAGCTATTGATGCCTATGATCTAATTAGATGTGGAGCCGATGCAAATGCTTTGAGACCAATTAATGGATTCCCAGAAATAGCTCATTTATATGGGTTTAAGCCAAACATGGCTCCCTTAAAAGAGCTTGGGCTTGAAAAATACAATTACATCGTTATGAGAACCGAACCTATAAATGCAAACTACTTCAATGGAGATGCGGAGAAGAGTGTTCTTGAGAGCATAATTCCCCTCCTTCCCGATCTTCCAATAGTCTTATTCCCAAGAACAGAAGAGCAGGCAAAGAGGTTTGAGCACTTTGAAAATGTCATAATTCCAAAACATGTAACCGACAGTTTAAGCCTTCTTTATTATGCAAAGCTCATGATTGGAGCAGGCGGAACTATGAACAGAGAAGCGTTAGCATTGGGCACACCAACAATTTCAACATATCCCGGAAAGCTCTTAGCAGTTACAAAATGGCTCATAAGCTTAAGAATCAAATATCACTCAACCAATCCAATTGAAGTTGCAGACAAAGCGTGGGAAATGATTAGGAAAAACGGTGCATACAGAAACTACATCCGCAGTGTTGTTTCAACTCTTGAGAACCCAGTAGAAATAATGATTGAGGAAATAGAAACATATGAGGAGCTTGGGACATTTCCTCCACTGCAAAACTCAAAGGCTGTAACCAGCTAATGAAGGTGTTATGTACGCCTCAATGAATGCCGCAATTAAAAGCAGGAAAATTGCCACTCCAAGCATTTTCATTGCTGTTTTAAATCCTTTTATAAATCTCTCTCCAACAGTCCCCTCTCCCCTGATGATTTCCAAATACCACTCTATTCCTCCTAAACCAGCAATTGCAAATGCGGGAATTTCAACAATTCCATGAGGTACAATTGAGAGCAAGATTTTTATCAGATTTTCGCCTTGGAGATATGAATACTCCACGACAATTCCAACTAAGAAGCCGTTAAAGAAGAGAATCCCCAATGGTACAACACCAAACAACACTCCACCGAAAGTTGCTAAAATAGCAACTCGTGTATTGTTCAAAAATATTAATTTGAAAAGGCTAAAGTTATCTTGGAGTCCATCAAGTTTGTTGCCAAAAAGTTGTTTTAAATTTGAGAACAGATTCTCTGCGAATTGTGGCTTTAAAACTGTGAAAACTATTCCCAATGAAACTCCAATTAAAAATGCCCCGAGGAGAGCTAAGAAAATCTTGCTCTTATTCATTTTCTCCCCTCAACGCATTCTTCAGTGCTATTTTAAAATCTTCAACATTTATGTATGGCATTTCAACATCCAATCTCATTGCAAAGAACTCATCAATTATATGCTCAAGCTCTTCAAGTTTATGTCCTTTGAGTTCTTCCTCAAGCTCCTCGATGATATTTTCGGGATATATAAAGAAATCTCCTGTAATTTTAACATTCTCAGCAATTCCATCCCTTTCCTCAATTTCAAACCTAATCAGTCCTTTCTTTGCTTTATGTTCTCCAATTCTTCTCATTGCCCTCACATATGAATGTAGAGCGGAGAAGTTTTTAAAGGTTAAGCTCAACTCCACGTTAGGTGGTGGCAGATGGCTTATGATGACATAAAAGAAGGGGTAAAATTAATTCTCGAAAAGAGGATCAAAGACATGCTTGAAAAAGAGGGAAAAAGTTGGGAGGGTGAGATATTATTCGACGAGACGCCAAGCATGGAACTTGGTGATTTTGCAACTACAGTTGCCTTTCAACTGGCGAGAGTTTTTAGGAAAGCCCCCCGTTTGATAGCCCAAGAAATTGTAGAGGGAATTAAGGATGAGCTACCAGAGTATATATTGAAAGTTGAAGTTGCAGGAGCGGGTTACATAAACTTCTTCCTTGATTATGAAAAATTTGGAAAGCTCATTATAGAAGAAATCCTCACAAAAGGAAAAGATTATGGAAAAAGCAACATTGGAAAAGGAAAGAAAGTCATTGTGGAGCACACTTCTGTTAATCCAACCAAACCACTTCACATGGGGCATGCGAGAAATTCAATTCTCGGAGATACTATGGCAAGGGTCATGAAAGCTTTAGGATATGCTGTTGAGGTTCAGAATTACATTGATGACTTGGGAATTCAGTTTGCCCAAGTTCTGTGGGGTTATTTAAATCTAAAAGAGGAGTTTGAAAAAATTAAAGCTGAGATTGAAGAAAAATGCATAAAAGAAAACGTCATAGACCATGTTCTTGGATTGCTTTATGTAGAAGTCCACAGGAGAATGGAAGAAAATCCAGAAGTCGAGAAAGAAGTCAGAGAGCTTATGAAAAAACTGGAAGAGAGAGATAGTGAGATAGCAGAACTTGGAAGAAGATTAGCAGAGGAAGTTGTTAAGGCACAAATGCAGACAACATATCGCCTGAACATTGCATATGACTTGCTCTCATGGGAGAGCGATATAGTAAGAAGCGGCATCTTTGAAGAAGCTTATGAGAAAATAGAACAAAATGAACACTTTGAATGGGCTGAAGAAGGCAAGTATAAAGGAGCATTTATAATGAAGCTTGGCGACCTCTTCCCAGACATGGAGAATCCAGACATGGTTCTCATAAGGAGTGATGGGACAGCTACATACACCGGAAAGGATGTAGCATATCACATGTGGAAGTTTGGGCTTGTAAATGCAGACATGCTTTACAAGATTTGGGACAGGGTAATTTTTGAAGGAAAAGAACATGAGACATGGACAACTGCAAGAGACGGCAAATCAATGCCCAGAAAATTTGGACATGCCAATATTGTTATAAATGTTATAGGTGCTGAGCAGAGATATCCACAAAAAGTCGTTGCCTATGCGCTCAAGCTTTTGGGATATGAGGAAGCTTACAAGAACTTCCATCACTTAGCCTATGAGCATGTGGTGAGACCAGAAGGTAAATTCAGCGGAAGAAAAGGAACATGGATTGGGTTTACTGTAGATGAAGTTGTCAATGAGGCTGTAAAAAGAGCGAGAAAGCTGGTAGAGGAAAAGAACCCCAACTTAAGCGAAGAAGAAAAGAGAAAGATAGCGGAGGCTGTAGGAATAGGGGCAATAAGGTACAACATGCTCAAATATTCTCCAGAGAAGATAATCACATTCCGCTGGGAGGATGTGCTCAACTTTGAAGGCGAAAGCGCTCCCTATGTTCAATACGCACATGCAAGATGTGCTTCAATCCTGAAAAAAGCTGAGGAAAAGGGGATTGTCTTAGAACTCAAGAAGCTCTTAGAGAATGCAGACTTCTCAAACCTCGACAAAAAAGAAAAAGAGCTCATAAAACTGCTCTCAAGATTCCCAGAAATAGTTAAGGAAGTGGGAACTGAAATAAAACCTCACCTTTTAGCTTGGTATGCCAATGAAGTTGCAATGGTGTTTAACAAGTTCTACATGGCACTTTCAGTGCTTAAAGCAGATAAAAGAATACTTGAAGAGCGTTTGTTATTGGTTATGGCAACAAAGCAAGTCCTAAGGAATGTGCTTAATTTAATGGGAATAGAAGCCCCAGAGAGGATGTAACAGCACTATTCATTTTTCCTTTCCTTCCAAATTACTGCAATCCCTCCAGCCATCAGTAAAAATGAAATGATATAACTCTTTAAATCAGGATGCTGTCTTAATTCAGCGTATACTACACATTCTTTGCTACTTTCTACTTCAATCAAGTGCTCACCTTTAAAGCGAGAAGAATAAGTTGTGAATTCCCCAATATCTTTTCCATCAATTTTAAGCCGAAAAGGTTTGTCTGAAGTTAATTTTAATGAAACATCTCCATCCAAATAAAGGGCATCTGTAAACTGGTTGCTTTTATTCAGTACCATCTGCTCATGTGGGCCATACCCACCTACAAGCGCTGGATATATGACGAGAAGGAACGTCAAATACAAAATACCACATAACGAAAGTGAGACACCAAGAAGCTTTTTCATGCTCCCACCTAATTGAGTTATAATTATTCATGTATATAATTTTTACTCAAAAGTCCAGTATTTTAAAATTTGGAAAATCCTAAATAGTCCAAGAGCCAAGGGGATATGGTGGACTTTATGAAAGGTGTAGTGGTTCCATTGGTTACTCCATTTAATGAAGACTATTCGCTGGACTTTCAGGCTTTAGAGGAGCATATAAGCTACCTCCAAAGGGTTGGAGTTCATGGAATTTTTGTAAACGCAACTACAGGGGAATTCACAAGCCTTACCAAAGAAGAAAGAAAGCTCATAGCTGAAAAAGGACGCGAGTTTGTAAATGCTTCATTCTATCTTGTAGGAACAGCTTCAACAGATACTTTTGAAGTTATAGAACTCACAAAACACGCTGAAGATATTGGTGCAGATTACGTGGTGATAACC
>Ga0190313_1001285_pt1 | contig 13643 bp, 13 predicted proteins | sample 4870071011_MG_FD_169989 | JGI IMG/M metagenome (GOLD analysis project Ga0190313, IMG submission 169989) | Hydrothermal vent sediment bacterial communities from Southern Trench, Guaymas Basin, Mexico - 4870-07-10-11_MG | ecosystem: Environmental > Aquatic > Marine > Hydrothermal vents > Sediment ...
TTCTGGGGCTTAGTTGGATTATTATTAATTGGTGTGGGAGCTGGATTTGTTAAGTTTATAATGTGGTGGAGACTCCCAGTTGAAGTTAAAGAATTGATTAAAATAATTAAGGATGTCAAGAAAGGCGTATATGAATACAAAGTGCCACCAAGGAGAGAGATTTTGGCAGAACTCATTAGGAAAGAACTTGGTATAGATTAAGAGTTTTTCACTTTATTTTTATTATTTCTATCGAATCAATTTCCTTTTTTATTAAGTTATTTATGTCTAATTTATTCTCATATTCCCAGATAACACTCAACTTTGCTTTAGTTGCCGGTTTTGGGGGAACAGCTTTACAAGGTTCCACATAAGATGTTGAAATTTCGTATGTTCCAATGTTCCTTGCCATTTTTTCTACATCTGTTTTATCAAAACCAAATAATGGTCTATATATAGGCAATCTCACCGCCTCACTTATTACCATGAGATTTTCAGCAGTTTGACTTGCTTGTTCGCCTAGGATATCTCCAGTAACTATTCCATACGCATTTTCTCTTCTAGCAATGACATCTGCTACTCTGAGCATCATTCTCTTACAGAATACGCAAATATATCTCCTAGGGACTTTCTCCATAATCTCCTCAAGTACTTCACCATGCCCATGAACAATATACATCTTTTTTTCTTTTATTCCTATAGCCCATTCAAATAGCTTTTTAGCCAATCTTTTGGCGATTTCAATACTTTTTTCACTAATAAACGGAGACAATTTGAAATGAATTGGAATAATCTCACTTCCCCTCTTCATCGCATACCAGCAGGCAACGGGAGAATCAAGCCCAGTACTGAGCAAGCACACTAATTTTCCTTGAACACCTAATGGCAAACCACCCACTCCATTTAATCTAGATACATATACATACGCCTGATCCTCGCGTATTTCTATATTAATTTCCACATTAGGATTCTTCAAATCAACCTTAACTTTCCCATAAAACTTACGTAATATTGCATCACCCACCATGTTAATTATATCCGAACTCGTGTATGGATGTTCTCCTACTCTCCTACAAGCAACCTTGAATGTTAATTTGTCTTTAATAATTCCCTCTGCTAAAGCAATACTAGCTTTAATTATATCATCAGGAATAGCCGATGTTCTAATTGCAGGAGATACAGAGCCAATGCCAAAAATTTTAGTGATTCGTTGGATTACCTTCTCGGGCTCATCAGCGTAAATATATATTCGGCCATACTTATGCTCAATTGTATAATTTATTCCACTTTCTTTCATAACTTCTTCAATTCGCTCCAAAACTAACTTCTCATATTTTTTACGTACTGGTTTGCTTTTTATTCCAATCTCGGAACTAAATCTTACAATTATTGCATTATATTTCATAGTTATCAAAAAAGAAACAAGATAATGTTACTTTAATAATTTGAACGCAAACATCAGAGACTAATTAAAAAATTCATCTAAAGTCCTTGTTTTTAGATTCTTGAGTAACCATGATTTTTCATTTAACTGAATATCTCCTACAACTTTCACTTTGTTTGTGATGAATTCTATTATCTCTGATAAATCTCCAGTAATTACTGGTTTCTTTGAAAGAGCAAGTTTAATAGACTCCCTTATTTGCCAACTTCCTACAGGAGCAATATATGCTGGAGTAATTATTCTAATGGCTAAAACTGCTGCTTTTCTATTTTCTCTCTTAAGAAAATCAAGGACTGATGTTCTAATTGCAAAATAACCTCCATCAATATCATTAGGTTTTCCATCATAGCTTTCATGTATATTTATTACGAATGGTTTTCCAACGCCCTTTAACCATACACTATTAGGCAACCATATTTCAAACATTTCCATTGCCCAAGCATTGCTTGGTATCAAAATTATATAATAATGATTACCCAAATATTCATGATAGTAGAGCTTTGCTTTTGCAATGCTTGGAGCATTCTTTATTTGCGTTAAACAGAAATTTCCTATAATCGAATCAACAGCAGTAATGCTCCATCTAGTTGGTACTAATTTCCGTCGATGTTTCATTCCAAGAAAACCAGCAGAAAATATTTTTTGGATGTAATAATATGAAAATCCCAATTTATACAAATAGATAACTGCTTCTTGAGCTTTTATATCATCCTCAATCACACTCTCTACCTTCTTAGGAATCATAGGATTATCCATTAATTCAAATTTCTTTAGAGGGCTTGAGCCCCCGATTGGAGGTATATCTGCATCAAGCTTGAGTCTAATCTTTGGAGCTTTCTTTAATATGATTTCAGCATTCACTGGTTTTAAACTAGCCGATGCTTCACCGATTGGATCGTATATGCTTGGAGTTTTCCTGATGTGTTTTCTTTGAAAAGAATATATTGTTTGAATACGAATTTTTAATATTTCTGAAAAATCCCATCTTTCTCTAGCCCATTTTTCTGGATTCCATGACACTTCAGATATAGCAGAAACTGGTCCAAATCTCACGTGAGGATATCCATGTTCTCCTACTAAGACCCATTCTGATATTCCATCTAATTCTTTCTTATCTATTTTAATACCAGTAATCATTAGGGATCTCTTAACTAATATAGGACATACCTTCGCACCACAAAGTTTTCTGACTCCCTTGCAGATAGCGCAAAGAACCTTCGTCGTCTTCTTCATAATTGCTCCAAATATATCCAAAAATGAAATGTTAAGAATTCCTTTTATTATCTAATAATATGAAATTCCAGCATGAACAACTAAAACTATTTTTCGGGATTCTGTAATTAAGTTTTTAATTTTATTTAAATGCAAACAACAATAGAGTCTTATTTTGAATATATTGAAAATTAGTAAACTCATTGCAATGAATTTTTAACAAAAATTTGTGGTTTTTTCATATGTATTCATTGATTATTTACTTATATGTCAATAAATACTTTTTAGAAATGGGTGCACAAATTTGCAGACAGACTATGAAGATATCATTGAACTAGTAACAAAGAAATTTGGTATTTCAAGAGAAGAATTCCAAAAACGTGTAAATGAACTCCTCGCTAAGTATGAGAATTTCATTAGTCCTCGAGCTGCTGCAATAATGGTTGCAAAGGAGTTTGGAGTAAGTCCATTTACAATCGTTAATCCTCCTATTATTGGTAGATTAATTGAAGTCGGCCCAGTGAGATATACAAAGTCAACTCCGCCAACACCATATGTACTTTTTGCTGTTGTTGATACATCACAGAGATATAGTTGTGTCGCATTTGGTGAAAAACATGTGAATCTTCTAAGGGATCCAACAAATGATGATCGTGTTATAAGGATTAGAGGATATACTAAAGCTAAGTTTAGAATGGGCAGATTGATTAAAGTGACAGAAACATCAGAAATAGAGCTTTTAGAGGATGACACATTACCGCCAATATTAAAATTAAAGCATGCATGGGCCAATTCTCTTTTAGATTTGAAACAAAAGAGAGGAACTTATATCTCCCAAGCTCTTGTGATAGAAGAAACTAAAACAGAGTATTTTGTATGTCCAATATGTGGAAAAACATTAGAATTTCAGGATTCTGATCTCGTATGCCCCGAGCACGGAATAGTTGAACCAAAGACCGCAGTAGTTAAGAGATTAATCATAAGTGATAAAACATTAACTGCGCCAGCTGTTTATTTTGGTAAAACATTTGATGAAAAGCTCATAAATAAGGTAATAACATTCAAAGGTTATTTTAAAGAAGATGAATTACAAATCTTGAAAATATACAATATTTACGAAATAAACTAATAGGTAATCGTTACTTTGTTCACTCTTTAACTACATCAGTAATTTTTGATTTCCTATAAAAATTAAAAATGTAATTCATAACTTACAATAATGTTAAGATTTAACTGATTTTAGTTTCTCCGAAAGCCATTCATGATATTTCTTCATAATGTCTTTTGGTATAGGATTTATTACAATTATTTCTTCAACGCGAGAAAGTTTCTTATCAATAGAGAAAATAATCTTTGTTCCAAGATTACGCGCTAATGCGACTAAATACCCGTCCCATGACTCAATATTATAAGTAGCAGCAATGTCAATGGCATCTATAGCATCATCTATTGAAATATCCTCATACAACGCTGGAGATCTCGTCATTAATGTATGTACTAAAGCTTTTTTCGCACTAAGTCGTGGAACTCTTAGATAGTTCGTCATGATATGGTATGCTCCAATAAAACAAGTTATAGGAATAATAGCTTTGATTTCTCTAGATAATACTTTCTTAAGGAATTCAACTGCGTACGTTTTAGCCGGATTTTCAAAATGAGCAATGACTACAAGACCTACGTCAACTATTCCCTCAATCAAGTCCAAGTTTCTTTTTAACATAGTCCTCACTCATCCATTTAAATGTTGACTCTATTTCAGCGGTAAAGGCCTCAATTTTCATTTTTTGCATTGCCTCATACCAAACTTGAATACGCTTCTCTAGATCATCATACTTTGTAAGAATAATAGAATTTCCGCGAACTTTAAGTATTAGCTTTGATCCCGGTGTTAAGTTAAGCATTTGTCTGATTTTCGCTGGTATCACTATTCTTCCTTGAGCATCAATTTTTACTACAATATTGGTATTTGGCATATTATTCACCATATACCAATAATTATGGTATTTTTATTTAAGGATTACACTTTTGAAGTATTTAGGAGAAAATTTATCGCATACTATCATAAACTGAATGTCAATTAGAATTTACACAAAATCTTTCCTTTAATCTTATTAATTTATGTTTTAATGATTATTATAGTATTCTTAAGTAATTTTTGATAGTGGTGAAATCTATTTGAATAGTTTGACTAAGAAATTAGAAAAGGTATATAAGTTAGTGGGTTGGATAGAGGACCCATTTACTCAAGCAGGAAGAAAAAGATATGAAAATTTCATTAAATTATTTGATAACTTAATTGAACATGAATGGATCTCACAATTATTAAAGAAAAGAAAAATAAAAATTGCTGATGTATGTGGTGGAACAGGCATAGGTGGTGTGGCGTTAGCTAAGGTATTGAGTAAATATACTTCTATTGAATTGTATGTAATTGATCTCAGACAAAGTGCACTAAACATTGCTAAAAGGTTTAGTAAGCAAGAATTAAGCGTAGAAGCAATAACAATATTCCATGATGTTAGAAAGTTGTATGAATTAGGAAAGAAATGGGATATCATTCTCATGACTGGATATTCAATGTCGCATTTTAGTCCTTGGGACGGACTTAAAATATTTGCGAATTTTGGTCATTCTATTACTGATGATGGCATTGTGCTCTTAGATGAATGTGATAGAATATTCCACATATTCTTGCGTGCAGGTTATAAATATGTTTTGCCAGAAAAATTAGATGAAGAATCCGTCACAATTTCCTTACATAAGGAGTACGATCCTATTAAGGGTGAAATAAAGCGAGTATACGTTGACTTAATAAATAAATTGACTGAAGAAATAAGTATTTACTTTTGGAGCCTATCGGAATTATTAGCATTACTTTGGACCTTCTTTGGAGATATAGACTTCATTCCGAAACAAACTCGTTATTACGGTTTCATTTTAGCTAGAAAACCACGACGTAAATTAACTCCAGATGACTTTGAAAAAGTTCCAAGAGTCCTACAAGGAAAACAAATTTAACTACTATTTTTTTAGAACTATTGGCGAAAATCATGGAAATTCTTGGAGAAGAAATGATTTATCGAGGAAGAAAAATTTCGCTTAAAAAGGTTTTCTTAAAAATTCGAGGCAAAACCACTTTTCATGAAGTGGTATTGTTTGGACAAGCAGTAGCTATTTTGCCGTTTAAGGGAAATAACATTGTGCTTCTCAAACAATATCGAAGCCCCGTCGGAGGATGGATCTATGAAATCCCTGCAGGGAAAATTGAGGAGGGAGAGAGTCCTGAAGAAACATGTGTAAGAGAACTCATTGAAGAAACTGGTTATAAGCCTAATTATCTAGAAAAATTGATTTCAGTTTATACAACACCAGGATATAGCAATGAAGTACTTCATATATTTCTTGCAAGAGATCTCAAATTTGTTGGTCAAAGATTAACGGATTATGAGATAATTAAAACTATTGAAATTCCTTATACTGAATTACTTCAGAAAATAAGGAATGGCGAAATAATAGATGGTAAAACAATAATAGCCGTGCTTTATTACGAATTGTTTAAAAGACATAAAGACAAGACTCTCTAGTTTAATTTAGACAATTCTCTTTATTGTTATAGCACTCCCCATACAATTGTTTGCAGCAATTTTAACTTTTTCTAAAAGTTCTTCTGGAATTATTCCTTCTAATTCATTTTGAGGATTTTTTCTATACTCTTTGCGTATTATCGAATGACCATTTGGAGATAAAGTGAATACTTCTGGTGCATTCATGGCACAGGAGCCACAATTAATGCATTTATTCTTATCGATTATTACTAAATACTTCGCCATAACTTTTCACCTTTTTACTTCATTATAATTTCCTTAAGTGCTTCTGGAAGCTTATTGATTTCTTCCAATATTTTTTCATATAATTCCTTGGATTCCTCATTCTTTAATTCATTTAAGAAGACGTATAACGCAGCCAAAATCCACGCATAAAGTAGCATTACTCCCTTTGTCCTCTCTAATAATATGAAAAGATTCTCGCACAACTTCCTTAGCAGAATATCTCTAACAGTGGATTTAGGAAGAAGTATTAAAGTATACCCAAGCGATCTCATGAGAAAAGCTAAATAGAATAGAAAATGAAATCTATTAATGTGCCACATTTTAACCATGTTTGGATTGAGTATCTGCAAAATTAACTCTGGCAAATTTAGTATAACTTTCTTTAAATTATAGGAAGTAACAGCAAAAACATCAAGGAGAGATGCAATATTAACACGATACAGCATAGCATTGCTAATTCTATGATTTCTCTGATTAATAACTGCTCTATTTATGCATTCAGTCACATGATTCAAAAGATTCTGTATTTCGTTCTCGGATATATTCTTTTTCATATGAAGCATAATTGTCCGTGGGACATAATATCCAAAAAACATTACTGATGCACGATGGCATGAGGATAAGAAATTATCGCCAAAGACAATTTTATTACCATAATCCCTCCAGAAATTGCTAATTGCTGTAAGTAACATCTCAATATCCTGCTTAGATGCATCAGATGCAACAAAACCATGTAATATTGCAAAGATGTATGGCAATAACAAAAATTCAAAGCCCTTTTTGCCCTTAAACTCTTCCAATTTTCTTTGGATTAAACTAACTGTTTTCATCCAGTCACTTAATGTTTTTGGCGTCATCGTTGCAGTTTGAATTAAAAGTTGCTTGGCAAGAATATATGCAGTTATCAGTGATGAACGCTTATGAAATACCTCAACAGTTTTTGTAAGCAAATGCATATCGGGAATACCAAGGAGTGTTATTATAAATACGTCTCTTAATTCGGGATCTCCTCTATTAATAATTTCCCAGATTTTAGTTCTATTCTCAATATATAACATTCTTAATCTAAAAATGGCATTTATATCCCACATCGATCGAAGTCTTTCTATAATCAGAGACTTCAATAAATCATCCTTAATGGTCTCTGCGACATTCATCAAGTTTTCTATTTTTGGTGCTGGAAAATCTACTGGACGAGAAACTAAAAGTACTCCCGCAAGAACATACAATGCTTTTGCTAAATAACCATATTTTGAATGATTAAAAAGAGAGGGTGCTTCCATAAGAACCTTCTTAAAGTCTCCGTCCTCAAATGATTTTAATAATGCATTAAAACTAACAGCTCCTCTAAATATTCTTGCTATTCTACTCATTATTCCTGGTTTTGGAGAAAAAACAACAGGCTTTACAGATTTAACTTCGATTTTAATTCCCGCGGGTTTTAGCATAGATATTAAAGCTTGTGTTTCTTCAGCGATTTCTTTTATAACATCTATACCTATTTTTTCAATCAAAAAAAGACTAGCAATTTCCATAGAAATCATTTTCCTAATTCGCGGATCCATTTCTATTTCTTCGACAGTATAGGCTTTTAAAAGTTCTGATAATCTACGAGTTATATCATCTATAAATTCCCGTGATTCTAAAAGATCGGTAACTACTACAATAGATAACTCTCCTGCTTTACGTAGATAAAAAATATAATTTCCCATTTTAATTTCTTGTAATTTATCACCAATTTCTACCTCTGCAAATTTCCTAACTGCTTCAAGAAATTGAGACAGAAGAATTGCTTTATCTTCCTCAAAAGCTTTAGTAAAAATTTTGACGACGATTGGAACAGAGAGCTCCTTTATCAACATGACAGCATGTATCATTTAAACGCCCTAGCGTTTAAATATTTAAATGTTTCTATCCTTAAGAATTCTTATATATAAGGTTATATTTAATGAATACAACGAGTTTGTACGCATACTCTACAATCTCTCTATGCAGTAATTTTAGTAAAAATCAAATCAATTTTTCGTTTGTAAAACTATTGATAACATGATGATAGTAGAAAATACAACACCGTCATTAATTAAAAACAATTGTGTCACCTAAGAAGCAATAACAATATCTAAAAAATCAATTTCACATAATAAATTTTGAATTAATGATTACATGCATAAAATCTTTTAACTAATTCGTTTAAGAAGCCATGCAGGTGTTAATAGTCCTAGATAAAGGAATATTGGGCTTAAACCTGCACCGAGGCCTGAAATTCCTAAAAGAAGATAAGATAGAATCTCGTAATTCATAGCTAATGCTATGCAGTACAAGAATAGAAATACCCAAAAAATTATTATTGAAATAAATCCTGCCATCAATATTTTATAACGAAATGCCTCGATTTTACTTAATTTTTTCTTTAAACGTTCTCTCAAATTCTTGATTCCAGGTATGCAAGCAATAACGCCAGCTATCATTGAAATCCCGTAGACAAGAGGTCTAGTGAATAAACCTTCCCTTGGTGGACTAAAGCTCCAGTAATTCCATGGTAAGAATAAGCAGATGCTTACAAGAACTAGCAGAAATAATTCTATGCCATTTAATAGCTTACTTTGCTTTCTTCCAATCCATAATCCCAAGTTTAATATTGAGTATGCAATTCCTCCAATTATTGGGAAAAACCATGCGTGGGCAACATACCATACGTAAACCTTAATTCCCAAGATCTCAACAAAACATAATGAATTTTTTGTTAAGTAAAAATAAAGCCATCCTAAAAATGTCTCAAATGCAATTAATGCCCATAAAATCATAAAATCGTATAATGCTCGAATACCTGGGGTTTCCTCGGGGCCACTTACTTTTAATGCCTTGTGTGCATAATATCCAATTATCACCGACATCACGAATATTACGAAAGACGGTACTATGACAAACATGTAAGCATATTCGGGTACGACATATACTTCAGAAGGCCAATTCTCTATGTAATAATCAGCAGTAAATATTAATGCAAAAAAGGTAATTATTACCATAGAGTATATAAATGCGACATCTTTTCGCATTTCATTCACCTTTTTTCTTATTAAAAAATATAAATAGACATCATTATGTAGTCCAAATGTTATCTATAACTACATCATGTATTTCTTTTTCTTTTGGTCAAAAATTTAACGTAAAAATTACAATTATTCTTACATAAATTCCGAATATATTACTAATTTTTTTTATATAATAAAAAAGGCGATTTAATTGTATGATGTAATAGTTATCGGCGGCGGTCCTGCTGGCTCAGTAATTTCCTATATCTTGGCCAATAAGGGATTTAACGTACTTCTTCTTGAAAAATATGGCAGAAACCGATATAAACCGTGTGCTGGAGGGGTATCCACAGTATCAATGACTACCCTTGAGAAATTGAAATTGCGAATACCTGAAGAAGTAATCGAAGCAGAAATATATTATGCAAGAATTATTCATAAGACAAAAGAATTAACATTAACTACTGGAAAACTCGGTGGTTATTGTGTTTACAGATCAAAGTTTGACCAGTGGCTTAGGGATTCAGCTGAAAGCGCTGGTGTTGAGGTGAAACATGAGTGCCCGGCATATGAGGTTAAAATACATAAAGATTGCGTAGAAGTTAAGCATAGGGGAGGTATGAGCGAAGGGAAAATACTTGTCGGCGCTTTTGGTGCTCTTGGTATTCTCCAATTTTACAAACAATTGGGAATAAAAGAAAAACCCAAGTTTTCCTTGGCTGTTCAAAGAGAATTCATACTGCCTGATGAAGATATGGAGACTATTGCTGATACACTTGAGCTTTACTTTGGTTCAGATATTACAACTAAGGGTTACTTCTGGATTTTCCCTAAAACAAAGAGCAATGGTGCTTCTGTTGGATTAATAGAAGACATTCCTGAACCAAGAATGACAGAGAGATTAGATAAAATTATTAGTAAACATCCTGTTGCATCAAAGCGTCTGGTTCGAGCGAAGCCCATTAGCATAAGTGGTGTTCATCTTTCAGGACAAATCGTAGCTTGTAGTCCAATAAATAAACCCTACGGAGATAGATTCATTTTGATCGGAGAGGCCGCAGGACTTGTTGAAGGTTTCGCTTGGGAAGGAATGTCAACTGCAATTAGAAGTGCAGTAATTGGAGCCGAAGTTTTAACTAAGGCACTTGAAAAAGATAAATTTGATGAGATGACTCTTAAGGAATATTATGACAAGTTGAAAAAGGAACTCATAAATCATGACCTTATTTACCAAAACAAACTAGGCCAAGTATTATATTCTTGCTCGCCGAAAGAGTTCGATACGATAATTAATGGTCTTATTAAATTATTACAAATCGATAAGGAAGTGGGATTAAAATTCGCTGAAGTCTTGGGTAGACTTGTAACTGGTGAAGAAATCATAAAACTTTTGCTTAGTAAAAAATTAGCTGCAATCAAAGCTTTTGGTTTGATTCAAGCGATAAAACTCTTCTTTAAGTTTCGAAAAATAATTTAGTATTTCATCAACATACTCAATAAAGTAACTAATTAGTCAGCCTAATGGAAAAATAAGATCTATTTTATGCATATTCTGTGATTTCCAATTTTAGCAAGTATTCGCCAGCCGCGTTAAATAAATATCTTCTTACTTGATAAACTGGGATCAAAAGAACAACTAAGAAAAGCATCACATAAAATTGAAGATTGCACATGATTACTGCAACTAATGCTGCTGGGAGAATCATATAAGAAACAAGTATTAAGATTAGCATTATTATTACTCCAGGGAATTTCAATGCTTTTCTTGGATTTTCTGCTTTAAAATCAGTATATCTAACAGCTACATATGTAGAAGCCGCTGTAAGAAACAAAATTATGTTCAATATCATGAATAATATTAGTAATATGTCTATTAGTGCTATTCGATACACTAGCATTATTGGAATAAGTGATGCAATGACGATTGCGGTTAATATATCACTTATTAGAGTTTTGCCACGAATTAGTTTAGAGGGAGAAATAGGACTAGATAAAAATATAGCTAAATTCTTTCTCTCCAATGCAAGGGAAGTGGGAATAATAGAGATTGCTGGAATTATTCCTAGTATTATTGTAAACATGATCATTAATGTTGGAACTAAAAATCTAGTAGTTCCAGGTTCATTAATTCTAAATGGAAAACTAAGTAACATAACTACAAGTAACACATAACCAAAGAGAAAACCTGAGATCATTGCGGGGCTTCTTAGGAATACCTTCAACTCTTTCCTGAAAATGCCACCAACTTGAGAACCAAACAATTTATAGATTAATCCTCTTTTATACTTGTGTTTGATGATTATGACCTCCGATGGTGCTTTAATCGCCCCACTCATATATTTCCTGGTTAAGTAAGTTGCAGTTAATTCTATAAGCAAAAGTGGAAAAATATAGCTTAATATTGTTTCCATTAATGTCATCGTAGAGAACCCCATGAATAACGATGAAGGCCACTTGAATGGCGACAATGAGCTACCAAGTACCGCATTTATTGTTCTCAAAATTCTTATGAAGACTTCTGCTTCCTCAGGACCCATTATATAAATTCTTGAATACATAATGGCAAAAACAATGGCAAAGATTACTGATAATATTAGCCTTTTCCTGCGAGGAACTTTAACATAGAAGACTCCAAGCATACAACCAATCGCTGCAAATGCTAGAAGATATAGTAAGAAGGATATGGAAAATATTAATAATTGAACCGGATTCATTTCAAGTGCCATTAAAATAATTATCAATGGGATACATACTATGATTATGTAGAAAGAAACTACAGCAAGCGAGTTTACTAAGAGGAAAAATCTAAAAACATTCTTTGATTTTAATGGCGTCTGTAATAACAATTCTATTCTTCGTCTTTGGTTTTTCCTTACTGAAGTAACTATAGAAAAACCATTACTTATCGCAAATAAGCATAAAAAGAATATTACTGTCGGCAATGATGACAGTATGGTATCCTTATACTGAATAAGATCTTCTCGTAAAATTGGTACATTTATTATGAATAACAAGGATATTATGTACAGTATAATCAGAATCGATCCAAAAATAAATCCAGCAATGCGAGATTTTTTCTCTTTCAAATAAGCTACAAAAGATTTTATTTCGTATTTGAATAATACTAGAAACTTATTGAGACCCTGCATATTTCTCCCTCAACTTCAAGTATTCCATGATTAATGTGTATTCGGGGCCTCCTGTTAGCTCAAAGAAAATATCCTTTATCCGCTTATTCTTTTCTCCACTTTCCCTCAACTGTGCAGACGCGCCTTCCCATATTTTCTCTCCTTGATGAATAATTATGACCCTATCTGCAAGAACTTCAGCCACTTCCAAAATGTGTGTTGTAAATAATATCGCAATTCCTCTTTGCTTTAATCCTTTCAAAATTAGTTCTATTGATGCTAAAGCCTTGGGATCTAAGCTAGAAGTTATTTCGTCTATGATCAAAAGCGATGGATCATGGATAAGTGCCATTATGATGTTTAACTTTCTCTTCATACCTGCGGAATAAGTTGCTACAGCACGATCAAGAACTTCATTCATTTCTAAAATTTGTGCTAATCTTTCTAACTCGTCTTTCTTCTCCTTCAAATCTATTTCCCATAGATCCGCTATCAACTGTATGTTTTCATATCCAGATAATACATCATAGGCATATGGTTCATCAGGAACAAAACCAATCATTCTCTTCGCATTAATAGGATCGTGCAAAATACTATGACCAAAAATCAGAACATCACCATATGTTGGTCTTAGTAATCCAGTGGCAATTCGTAATAAGGTAGTCTTTCCACTGCCATTTGGGCCTAACAATGCTACTATTTCTCCAGATTTAACATATGCAGTAAAATTATTTACAGCCTTTTTTCCATCAAAGTATTTGGTTACATTAACGAATTCTAATGCATTCATAAAAGACACCTACAACCGTTTTAGTGTTAGAATATTAAAAGATACACCAAATTTTTATAGTTTGATTAAATATATCCTTATATGCTTTAGGTTTTGGAAAACTTATAGAATCTTGTTTCATATCATGAAGGGTCTGTTCATCAAATATATATTTTTGAAAGCATTATAAGTAAATGAGCAAAAGGCAGATCACATGCTCGACGAGACCACAAGAAAGATAGTAAAAGC
>Ga0190313_1001286_pt1 | contig 13638 bp, 15 predicted proteins | sample 4870071011_MG_FD_169989 | JGI IMG/M metagenome (GOLD analysis project Ga0190313, IMG submission 169989) | Hydrothermal vent sediment bacterial communities from Southern Trench, Guaymas Basin, Mexico - 4870-07-10-11_MG | ecosystem: Environmental > Aquatic > Marine > Hydrothermal vents > Sediment ...
AATGATCTCGGAGTAGACTATCTAGGTACTGGACTAGATACTGTTACACCTAAGTTATTCAAGGAACTAGGTAAGCCATATTCTTGGAAAGCCTACATGGATTTTATACGAGGCTCCATAAGGGTTTTTGGAAAACGACATGTCTATGTACACTTAATTATTGGCTTAGGAGAGGATCCTCTGGAAACAATCAATCTAATTCATAAATTAATTAATATGGGTGCAGGTATTGCTTTATTCGCATATACTCCAGTTAAAGGCCTAAAACTACCACTAGAACGACCTGATATAGGTTACTATAGGGCTATACAAATCCTTACCTATTACCTTTATAAGGGGTATAGTCCATCTGAAGTAGTCTATGTTGATAATGATAGAATCTATGTTAGGAAAGACATTATAGACGGTGTAGTTGATAACATTGATAAATATCTAGATATCTTCATAACATCGGGTTGCCCACATTGTAATAGACCATATTATAATGAAAGCCCTAAAGGACCCTTCTATAACTATTATTCTAGGGATCATGTGAAAAGACATATTGTTGATCTAAGAAGTGAATTATTAAAGATTAAAGGTGATCATTGATTTATGGATAAACCTTTAGTTTTTATACCGGGTAGGAAGTTTCCAAGTATAAGTATTACTGGCTCTAGATGCTGGCTTAATTGTAGTTACTGTATGGGACATTATCTTAAGTCAATGGATCATGTTTTATCTCCAAAAGAATTATATGATTTAGCTAGATATTATTGGAAGAATAAAGCAATAGGTATGCTAATAAGTGGTGGATTCACGCGAGACGGTAGATTACCTATAGAACCATATCTACCTATTATCAAAGATATTAAGAATGATTTTAAACTAATAATGAACCTACATATAGGAATAGTTGATCGTAAACTGGCTTCGAATATTCGATATTCAAAGATAGATATAGTAGACTATGAATTCATTCTTGACAATAGAGTAATTAAAGACATTAAACACCTTGACAGAGGCTTTGACGACTACATTAGAGGATATGAGGCTCTAGTCAATTACGGTCCAGACTACATAGTTCCACATATACCATTAGGCGTAAAATATGGAACTATAGACTGGGAATACATGGCTATTGATATCCTAAGTGATTACGATCCATACTTAACTGTTTTTCTAATATTTACGCCTACAAAGAATACTCCCATGTCCCATGTAAAGCCTCCAAAAACTAGTGATATACTTGATGTTATATACTATGGTAGGAGAAGATTGAATGGAGAAATAGCTCTAGGATGTATGAGGCCATGGGCCTTAAGATGTGTCATTGATGAAATCTTGATCAAGAATAGAGTAGTTAATAGGATTGTTAATCCACCAAGAAAATTAATTAATAAATATGATCTAAGAGTCATAGAGGCATGTTGTTCTGTTCCACAATCAATTCTTTCCGCTATAGGATACTTTATTGATTGAAAATCTAAATACCATAATTTATTATCAAATATTGAGAGAAAACAGTATAGGTTAAAGCGGGTGTATAGGGATTGAGCGTAGGAATATTCATTGGATTCACGTTCCTAGGACTAGGGCTTGGCATGCTATATGGAAATACTGGAGCTGGCTTATTAATAGGTATGGGTATTGGTTTTATAGTATCATCGCTATTGTCTAAAGGTAAACGAATATTTATTGAAGCTGGAGTTACTCATCGTAGTATATTAATTACTTCATTGATAATAGGTGGTATATTTATATTCTTTGGATTATGGGTTTTAGGCATTATCACTATATCGTGGAATGTAATTGCAGGGTTCTTATTGTTATTATTAGGTATAGCGTTTATTGTATGGGGAGCATTATCATATATTAAGCATTAAATCATTCCTTGATAGGAGATGATGACTATGGATTATATGCGGGGAATGCATGATCTATTATCAAGAATTTCTTCTGCAGACATAATAGTTATAGGAGGCAGCTATGCTGGATTAATGGCCACATATGAGGCATCTAGAAAAGGATTTAAAACTATTCTTATTGAAGGAGAGCCTTGTATTTCGCCATATATTTATTATGGTGGTATTTGGGGTTATGTTGTTATTTCTAAGAATTTACATGATCTATTAATTAAGGATCTTGGGTTAAGGATGATTAAGAAAGTTGATGAAGTATATCTTGTTGATAGCAATGAGTTCTATACAAAGATTTTAGCAAAAATATATGATTTAGGAGGCTATGTTTTAACTGGGTTCTTTATAGAACCTTATTATAATGTTGATGAGGAAGGTAATTTAGAGCTTGTAGGAGTATTGATAAGGAGGTCTGATGAAAATCGTATGAGTAACTATATGGCTATAAAGGCTAGGTATATTATTGATTCTTCAGGATTAGATGCTTCGTTTTCACAATATATTATTGAGCGGATAAAGCCTCCAATAATACCTGCGGGACCTGGTCCAATTATTCCCGGCTCCAATGAAGTTTTTGAGAGAACTTATTGGCTCGTTGAAGAAAATGTAGTAACTGCTGGACTAGCTGCAGCGTCAGTTTTTGGAGCTGCTATACCTTATCCTGACGTTACGCCATTGATTTTAAGTGGTAGGAGAGCTGTTGAATTAATTATAGAATCTATGGAGAAAGTAAGTGAGAGAAGGACTCATGAGGATAAATATATTCCTGGCATAATATAATTCCTTAATGATATCTATATTAGGGATTTCAATCTAATTTAATTTATAATGGTTTAATATGTATAGTTCAGGAGTTGTGTTATTATGTTTCGGAGATACATTTTAATAGCTACATTAATCCTAATGATAATGATCATATGTATTCCAGTAAGTATTAGTGAGAATATATTTGAGGAATCTAGAGTCCCCATACCGGATAATCTTCCATGGTATCCTATAGTAGTGTTTGGAGATAATAGGCCTCCCAATGTACAGGATCTATATCCTCCACTAGTTTACTATGATATTATTAATGAGACCAAGGTAATCAATCCCATAGCTGTCATAGGTACAGGCGATCATACTGGGGTAGGTAAGGAAGAACAAATGGATGTATTCGCTGAGTCGTTAAAGGGCTTAGAGAATGCATGGATAGCTCTTGGAAACCATGATTTAAACTATAGGAAGCTAGGTTATTGGAAAAATGTTATTGGTCCAGAATACTATTATGTCGATGATATACCTGGTTGGAGGATCTCGATCGTTAATAGCGATAGATATCCTAAGGATAGATTTCTTGAACAGGTATATTATGTCTTAAATACAACTGATAGATCCATAATATTTGTTTTCCATAGACCATTATATCCATATGTTAGACATAACATTAATGAATTAGGAGATGGTAGAGAACATGATCTTGAAGCAATTATAAATAATAGATCAAATATAAAGCTTGTAATACAGGGTCATTGGCATGGTTATGCTATTGCAAAGAAAGGACATGTTGAATATATTATAACAGGTGGTGCAGGAGCACCATTATATGATTGGCCAGCTGTTGTACATAATGCTACGGACGTGGTTAAGGGTAAATATCATTACATAGTCTTGATTCTCTATCCAAACGGTACCTATGAATATTATCCCATATCTGTTACTGGTGAAATAGTAGTTAAACAATTAAATGAAACATCATCAATTATATTGAATAATAAGACAGATATACACGGTGATCCCGTAAACATTCCTATTAGACTTAAGTACGAAATTAATGGTAAGACATACTATATAGTATTAATGGCAAATAATGGAGCTACTATTGTAAACTATAAAATTATCCAGAATACAGTATTGTTCTATACAAACTCTACAAAATGGTACGTTTATTCTCCAACAGCAGATCCGGATGTAGCCAAGGTCTATATAGATACCGAAATGCTTGAGCTATGGAGAAGCCTATTAACAACTACTACAGAGACACCTATAGAGATTAGTCCAACGACGACTACTTCACCAACTACTACGACGCCAAGTGGAACACCAGCTACATCACCAGTCTCAGATAATACTATGATTATTGGAGCACTAATTTTAGTTATAATAATTGTCTCGGTATCCATAGTATTGATTAAGAAGAGGGAGAGATAATTTTACATAAGCTCTTCTCCCATAACATAGTATTTTATAGTTCTTTTTAATCCTTCTTCAAAGCCTATCCTTGGCTTCCAACCTAATAATTTAGTAGCCTTACTTATATCTGCAAGACTATGTCTAATATCGCCTATTCTAGGCTTATCATAGACTATTTCTAGATCCTCTCTCCCCATAAGCCTTAAGATCTTATATGCTAGGTTCTTTATTGATATATTACTTCCACTACCAATATTGTAAGATCCAGTAATGTCAGACTCTAATGCTAGTAAATTAGCCTCGGCTACGTCTTCTACGTATATAAAATCTCTCGTCTGTAGTCCATCACCATATATTATTAATGACTTATTGTGTATTACATTATGTATAAAAACATATATTACTCCAGCATAAGGCCCCGATTTCATCCTAGGACCATAGACATTGAAGTATCTTAATGAAATAGTGGATAATCCATAGTTAACCGAATAACTATTTACTAGTGCTTCACCAGCTAATTTCGTTGCTCCATACAAGTTCTTAGGATATAGTGGATGGTCTTCCCTGATAGGTAGAGATAGTGGATCTCCATAGACAGCAGCACTTGATGCATAGACAAACCTTTCTACATTATATCTTCTACTCATTTCAAGTAAATTAAATGTACCATTTACATTAATGCTATATCCTTCATAAGGTTTTTGAGAAACTTCATCAACACTCACAAGAGCTGCTAAATGTATTACGCCATAGAACCTATATTTCTTAAACAAGTTATTGAGCAAGTCAGTATCTCTTATATCTCCATTAATAAATATTATATCATTGATAATATGCGATATATTATTCAATGATCCATACATGAGATTATCTAGAATAACTACTTTATATCCCTTAGAGACTAGTTTTTCTACTGTCCAACTACCAATAAATCCAGCACCACCAGTTACTAGTACATATTCTCTATCTACATCCATAGGAGGACACCATTGTTTTATGGAGTAGTTGAACGTACTCGATATAGTATCGATAATGTAACTATGAATATATCAACTATTAAACTATATAGGGAGCTCGTAGTATAGGATCTCATTCTAAACCGGATAGTAATATATTGTTATAGATAGTGGAGAGAATATTGATAGTGCCACTCCATTATAGACTATTGTATAGCTAATGAGGGCTATTGACGCAAAGAACTGGTCCACATAAAATACTTCATAACAGATCACCTTTAAGCTTTGATTAACTATTTCTCCTATGTGTTTAAAGTATATTTAAACAAGATGAAGGTTATAGCTAGGAAATTACTCTATTATTTAAAATTTCAATCTATACTTAGATATTATGGACTGTATGTCTTAAGCTCTCTACCATCAACAATAACTCCTACTTCAACAAGATTCCTTAATGGAGTTGATTTAAGCTTTGGCATAAGAACCTCGTCTACTTGGAAAACACCAGCTAATTCATTCATATGCACCATAATTTTTATTGGCGTTCTCGAACCACTCATTATCTCTACTCTCTTTATAGATAATGCTGACACACTATGTATATTCACCGAGCCCATTCTATATGGTACACGTGCTCTTCCCTCAGCCATATCAAGTCCATCGCCAACCTTAACACAGCCAGCTTCAATAGTTAGACAATCAACATCATATGCTGTACAATGTATACTGTGCATGATTTCCTGTCTAAGCCTAATCCTTAGCCTATGATCATCAATTAGCTTTTCAAGAGCTTTATCTATCAATGGCTTAGCAAGTATTGAGCCTAGTTTCTCATGTAGATCCCTATGTATGGAGTTACCAATATCGTGTAGTAATGCGCCGTACAATGGTACTAGCCATGTATACTTTATACCGTCTACAACACCATCTCTTATCAATGTAGGCTTGATCCCACTCTTAATCAATAGATCGTATAGCATTAATGATGCGCCAGCAGCTATCTGTGCATGTACTGGACCGTGATCGTTATACTTAAGTCTCTTAACAGCCATAACATTACTCATTACCCATAGCTCTTGTACCTCTGGATCATTTGCTAGAGCATCATATGCCTTCTTAATCCATGGATCTCCATCCATAAATCTCCTAATTAGTTCAGGGTTGACAACGACCATTCCCTATATCACCTCATTTTAATCCTAATACTTCTCAATACATTAATATATACTTTAGGGATACTGTACACGATTGATTATAAGAACCTACTTATGATTATGTAATTAAAAAACAATTATAGATAAATCACATGTCTAGATCAATTATTTCTCTTTACTAAATTTCTCAACTAATTCCTTAGCGTAGTCAAATCTTATACGGCCAGCTTTAACCATTTCTTCAGCAACTTTATCTATGAGATCACCCTTGGCGCCAGCCATTATAGCTAGGTTCCTAGCATGTAATCTCATGTGTCCTCTCTGAATACCTTCTGTAACGAGAGCTCTTAATGCAGCAAGGTTCTGAGCAAGACCAACAGCAGCAATGATCTCTGCTAACTCATTAGCTGTTTTAGTACCAAGTATCTTTAAAGCAATACGTGATATTGGGTGAACCTTAGTAGCTCCACCAACTATGCCGATCTGTAGAGGCATCTCTAGATAGCCAGTAAGATAGCCCTCCTCATCAACTCTCCAAATACTTAATGGTTCATACTTTCCATTCCTAGCAGCATAGGCATGCGCGCCAGCCTCTATGGCACGGTGATCCTGTCCCGTAGCTAGGGCTACAGCTATAACGCCATTAAGTATGCCCTTATTATGTGTAGCTGCTCTAAATGGATCTATTTCAGCAAGTACTGATGCTTCATAGATCCTCTTAGCAATCTCGGGTCCGCCAACATTCTCTGGCCTAGTCCTAGCCCATGCTCTAACGATCCTATAGACTGCATTATTGCTTATGATCCTTAGTCTAGCTTGGCCACCAGTTATTTTCTCAAGCAATGGAGCTATTGATTCAGCCATAGTATTAACTGCATTAGCCCCCATAGCATCCCTTACATCAACTAGTAAATGGACGATAATAGTAGGGCCTATGGGTGTATCCTCAAAAACACGTACAATTAAGTCCTTAGCACCGCCGCCAAGCTTAACCAGTATAGGGTCTTGCTGATTAGCATGTTCTAGAATCTCATTCTTACGATCAAGGATTAATGCAGCCTTATAATGTGGTGAATCGACTTTAACTAGGTGTATCTGCCCAATCATTATCGGATCGCTTGCCTTAGCTATGATACCGTCTCCTTCACGAAGCATTTTAGCGGCATGACTTGCCGCAGCAACGACACTGGATTCTTCAATAACCATAGGGACTAGGTAATCTTTACCATTTATACGGAAGTTCGTAGCAACTGCAAAAGGATAAGTCATTCCACCAATAACATTCTCGATCATAGCATTAGCAAGTTCCTTACCCAAGTTACCATAGTTCTTAAGAAGCTCTACCTCCTCATCAGTTAAACCAGCCCATTCAGCAACTATTCGAAGCCTTTCTTCAGGAGTAAGTTTATAGAAGCCAGGTAACCTAGATGTCTTCTCCAAAATAATGTACACCACCAACTAATCTCTAGACTAGATATTATATGGATATAGAATATAAGTAGTTTTATAGAGACAGTGATCAGCTGGGTAAGTTGACATCATCCCCCATAGGAGGCTCTATCCGGGAGTAAATCATCATCCCAGAATAGACCACTGAGTTAAGCCTTAAAATAAACTATAGGTGCACATAGGAACTAAATGTATTTATGAATGACACTAGAGAATACACAGCCATAGATCCTAATATACCCATTTACCATAAGTTCAGCAAATTATATTCTAGTTGTAAGGCTAGTGGGTTTTCCTTATTCTTTTATATACCTCATTAACTAGTTTCTCCACTTGTTCCAGCGCAGCTTCTACATGTTCTTTCATACACCATCCCTCATAGAAACATATGTGCATAGCATTAGCTTGATTCCAGCAACCACTAACCCATTTACCCAACTCTTCAGCCATAATCTTTGTATACTTCCATAGCTCCCGATGACTTGCTAACCTTCTTCTTTCTCTCCACCAAGCATAGGCTTTGACCGCTAAAGCTGCTGCACCCCATGTCTTTTCAGAAGCTTGCCTAGTATCATCCCTAGCTAGTTCTTCACGTGCCCGCTCTAGAAGCTCCTTAGCAGCCTCAATGTATTCAATAGCTCTATCTCTGGGATCGAGTTCTTGTACCAGTAACTCAACAATATATTCTTCTAATCCAATACCTAGTTTTTCAGCTTCTTTTCTAACCCTTTCAGCAAGTCTACGTGGAATGCTAATGGATACTGTCAAAACTTATTACCCTCTACTATATACTTGGACTATACTATATTTAATTCGTTAAATTTATCTTATTAATACCACGTCATATATTGTCTATATCATAGTATTTATTAAAATACTTAATTGTTACTAATAGTATAGTGTTTTCATGAGAGAGGTGTAAAGGATTTGATAGGGGACACGTCAAGAGGTAAGGGACGGGGGCATGCGGTAGAGGAGATCAATGATTTAATGAATGCTAATGAAAGAGAATCTATCACTATCCATATAGTTAATGGAGTATCTACTGAAGAGTCTATACATACTCTTAACTGGAAAATCAGACAATGTATAGTTAAGCTTTCACCTAGTGAAGTTGAAAAGATTAGCGAAGAATTACAGAAAGCGGAAGGTATTTATGGATAGAGTACTTCTTAGTATGAAATATTTTACTATTTTAGAATTAATATAACTAAAGGGATTATATTGAAGTACTTTCTTAAATTACATAGTTATGGTATCCTATTATAGAGCTATGCTTGTTACAAATACCATTCATAGAGAAAAGTATGATATAGTATTAAACCCAAAGAGGACTTAGATTAGAATGAATCGATATCATGGACTAAAGAATATTTATAGTTCTATTGATACAATACAACTAGTTAAGCTATTGCCTAGATTCTGTAAACAATATGAAAGCCGATGTAGTAATTATGATGTAGTAAAGGTAAATTATCTACTCATAACTACTTAGATGCAGACAAAGATTAATCGAGACATAGATAATATATAATGCTAGACATTACAATAACCTAATAAAATGATACATGTATAGTATAGAGTGAATAAACTAGGAGATATATGCTCCCTATGACCATATATCTTGCCGAGATATGGATTCCTAAGGACGGTATAGAAAAAGAGTGCTTTAAGGTATCGAGGAAAATCCTTGAGTATATAAAAAGTCATAGAGATGAATTTAAGGGGAGAAATGGAGATAATCCCATAGACTATTCCATGTACTCATTGGAGATAAGAAATGGTTTATAGATGTTCAGGAATATGATGATCTAAAGACTATGGAGGAGTCAGATAAGAGGATTATCAAAGATAAACAGTACATAGAACTTATTAAGCAGTGGAAGGAATGTGTAGATTCTAAGGAGACACGTTCTCTCATACTCATTGACGTACATAGGGATCTATGGTTAGAGTAATGATGTTAAAAGAGATAATTACTTGGATAGATCTAACAATAGCGATTACAACGTAGCTAGAAATACCATATTAATAGACCAAGCATTATTTTAAGATTTAGAAACCCTTAATCTACGCATTTCATTTATTCTAAGCTTATATTCTAAACAACCAGATAAAGTAGTGACTCTACCGTTCCCCGCCTACGGTCTGTGTAGGTCTCCGTAGGCTGGTTCATCACGGTCTTTGACCACGCCCCGCCTACGGCTCCAGCTCTATAGCCCAGGAGCCAGAGCAATCGGCGAAGCATGGCTCCAACCCAGCGGTCAATTACATTTTAAACCAGCAGGGCTTACAAGATTCCACAAGACCAGAACACCCAAAACCATAGCCAAGAAAGACCTTAAAAGACCCACAAACAAGAAATAGTCGCCTACCCTATAATACCCTCTTTTAAACACATTAATTATAGTAGGATATAGAGGTACCGAGTATAGTGGTTTAAATGCCTCTAGAGGGTATTGCTGATCTACCTTTGCATAACGGGCATGTGCCTCAGTGGCTTGCCCGTATTATGAAGAGACTAGCTAAGGCTATACTCGAGATTATGGTTGAGGAGTTTGGCCCGGATAAAGTTGTTGAAAGATTTTCTAATCCCCTATGGTTTCAGGCATTCAATAACATTATTGGTATGGATTGGGATAGTAGTGGCGCTACAACAGTAACTACTGGTATATTAAAGGAAATTACATGGAAGCATCCAGAATTAGGAATCCTTATACTGGGAGGCAAGGGTGAGCGGGCTAGGAATGTACCGGGCGAAGTACCTAAGGCTATAGATATTCTTGGGCTAAGCGGTAATATAGGAAGAGAGCTTATTGAATCATCCAGATTAATTGCAAAGATAGATTCAACAATGGTTCAAGATGGGTACAGCCTCTATCATCATACAATATTTGTCTCAGAGAAAGGTTATTGGTCTATAGTACAACAGGGCATGAATCCATCTATAAAAATGGCCCGTAGATATCATTGGATCAAGGATACAACGTATTTCATTGATCCACATAAAGCGATCGCGGGATATAATCATGGCAATAGCGTATTAAATCTTGTTTCTAGAGAGTCCATGGGAACACAGAAGACAATACTTGATCTTGTAAGGGAAAGACCAGAGAATATAATTGATCAATATACTAGTTTAATCCATATTATTAATAAGCAGAGGAGTCTAGAAGAATATATAACGCCTACAAAAACAGGTGTTGTAGAGGTTAAAAAAGCTGAAAAGATCGTTTACTATAAGCCATTACCTATACCTAAGAAGCTACTGGAAAAACTAAAGAAGATATATGATATATATCCATCAAATCTTAAAGAATTACTATTAATTAAAGGTATAGGTTCTACAACTCTTAGAGCATTAGCGTTAATAAGTGATCTCATCTATAATGAGCCTCCAAGCTGGAAAGACCCTGTTAATACACCTTATGATCCATTTAAATATGCTTATGCTATTGGCGGGAAGGATGGCATACCTTATCCGGTTAAGAGAGATGAGGCTGAGAAGATAATTATTACGTTAGAGGATATAGTTAAACAGGCAAAACTTGGTAATAAAGAAAGACTATATGCCTTGAAAAGGCTGAGAAAACTTCGTCTATATACAATAAAGTAGTGATATAGTAACTACATAATTTATTATCTATTATAAACACCCATATATTCACCATAGGCTAAAACATGATCCTTCGCAGCATTCACTATATCAGAAAGACTAGCTCCTGGAGGCAAGTCCAATTCAATGTCAAGAGCTACCGCAACAAAGAAATATCTATGGCTTCCATGGCCCTCAGGTGGACAAGGACCACCATACCCTATTTTACCGAAATCATTTCTACCCTGCATTCCATAATCCGTAACCGGAGTTTTAGGGATGTTTTCAGGGATATCCAATGTATCTGGAGGCACATTATATAGTATCCAATGATAAAAAGTACCCAATGGAGCATCTGGATCATACATTATAATTAATAAAGACTTAGTGCCCTCTGGAATATTATTGATTCTTAGTGGAATCGATTTATCTTCTCCATCACATGTATATTCAACAGGGATTTTTGAACCATATTCAAAGACGGGGCTCCATATTTCTATTGTTTTAGGCTTGCCTTCAATTAACTCTTTAATAGGATCAATTGTCTCCTGATATCTAGGCTTGAGTATTAATGTGTATATTACGATGACAGTTATTATGATGACGGCAATTAAGATAATGATGAAGAGTGTCTTCCTAGACATATTACCAGCCCTATTATATATATTGTCTAATTAGTTTATTAAGGTCTATTGAAGTATTCGCTGAGGATGAAATTCCTTATTAATACGAGAACTTCATTAATGATTTTTCCTTTTCACAGGATCTCTTTTGTAGATAATCATTTTCTCTCAATCCAAAGTATAAATGTACATGTATAAATGTTTATATCCAGTATAGTAAATATCAAGCCATTTTATATAATGACTTAATTCAGATATATTATGCAATGTGTCATGAACCTTGATCAGTATATCTTTTGGCGGCACTCCATAATACCTTATAGAGGCTGTAAGTAGTTCGACTTCTCCATTACTCTTTTTATGAATATAATCCTCAAGTTCATTAAGATTCTTAGCTAAATTGTTGATGAGTAGTCTATACTTCGATAATTCAATATTCCCATTAAGGATTATTGTTACAAAGTGATAGAGGTCTTCCTATTTCTTGAATAGAGTTGCTGGTAAAAGCCGTCTATTTAAGAAAGCTTTAGCATAATAATGTGCCTTCGAGTATTTATTAGCATTCATTTAATATATATTCTACTATATCTGTCAATAAATCATCCATTACTTTCCATGGTGAAAATATAAGGGTATTAACAATATCGTCAACTAGTATTCTTTTATATTTATAGTCTTTCCTCTGATCGGATAAGCTAATTGCCTCGTAAATCATCCTACGGGTTATTTCAGCTAATAATACGTTCTTATGATGGTAATATACTAACTTATACATTTTAATCCTTGAACTAAGCATGTCTTCTAATGCCAGTAATGCCTTCAGATCATAGTATATTAGAAAAGAATCCTTGTTCCCACGGCATGTATGTTGTCTATGATTCTATCAATGTCTACAGTACCATAAACGATACATGTCTGTAAAGCATCTCTACGGAGATAATTAAGTCTATCAGCATCAAATACTCCAGATATAATTTTATGGAGTAAATCATGTCCATGGCTATTCAATAGAGGAATATATGATTTACTTTTCAATAGTAGTTGTTTTCTACGGGAGGAATCCATTAATATAGCAACTATATGCTCAGTAGTTATTCCAGTTACTTCGGACCCATCTAATTCATACATTAATGGAGAAAGGATTTCTCTTAATTCTTTCCATGATAATATTAGCTCATGACTAATCTTTTCATGTAAACTACGTTTTTCAAGAGCTTCCTCATGAACATGGCTATACGGATCATGTCAAAGATCGTGTAACGATCTAGCTAATCTTATACTTTGAATAAGAAAACCCTTTTAAAATATCATGTATATTTAAGTACTAAAATTCACTGAATACACCTTTCCGAAATGATAAAAGTACGTATTCCCTAGATCCATTGGTTAAACAATTCTAAAAATAATCATAGACAAGTAATGATAAAATATTCTCAAGCATTTTTGAAGCTAAATACATTATACCTAAAGAATGTTCAAACCTAGAATGTTTAACGCCGGGATAAATAAGGTACGTATGTCCAAGTTGTCTAATATTGTGTAGTCTATTGAATACTAGAGTCTATATTATATTCTATTTCATTAATAGGTATTGATCCAAGGAGACTATCATTTATAACTGCCCTCACCTTAGATAAACCTATTATATCGACCATATTATTTAGCCCTCTCAGGTCCATGTATTATTTCTGGATATTTACCTATTAGATATGATAGTAAAAGTGTATAAAGGCCGTACAATATAGAGGGTTTAGACATTAGTTTATCAAATTTATCACGACTACCATTATA
>Ga0190313_1001287_pt1 | contig 13638 bp, 16 predicted proteins | sample 4870071011_MG_FD_169989 | JGI IMG/M metagenome (GOLD analysis project Ga0190313, IMG submission 169989) | Hydrothermal vent sediment bacterial communities from Southern Trench, Guaymas Basin, Mexico - 4870-07-10-11_MG | ecosystem: Environmental > Aquatic > Marine > Hydrothermal vents > Sediment ...
GATGAGAAGTTGTTTAGGGAGGCTTTTGAGAGGGCTATTCGCCAGCCTAGGCTTGCGTTCTATTCTCCTGTCGCCAGCTGCATTCTTAATTATTGGAAGAGCGCTATTCCGAGGTTTAGTATAAGCGAGTTTTTGGCTAAGCTTGTTGAGAGGGAGCTTGCGAGGGCTTGGCCTAAGCTTTATGAGCGAACTGTTAAGAGATTGAAGAGTAGCTCTGGTAGGGGTTGAGGTTTCGGAAATGCTAATATCCTCGATCTTGGGAGGGCTTTGTAAGGATGTTTAAAATCGACCTTGAGTGCGTTCCCTGCAATCTCTCCATAGTAATCAGATCGTCGAGATATGCTACTAGTGATCTTGGAAAGCAGAAGGAGATTCTGAAGAGGGCTTTAGCGAAATTAAATGATCTTAGCTGGAGGGAGAATCCCATGGATATATCATCTGACCTGCAGGAGATTATCGAGGACGTGGTAGGAGTGGTTGATCCATATCGCGAGATCAAGGAGAGGAGTAATGAAGTCGCTTTAAAGTATGCTCCTAGGATTCGGAGGATGATCGAGGAGAGCGATGATCCGTTAAGGACCGCTGTGAAGATCGCTGCGGCTGGTAATCTCATAGACTTCGGAGCTTACTCCAAGGTCGATCTAGATGCGCCTATAAAAAATGCTGAGAAGGCCGAGTTTATAATCGACGATTACGAGAAGTTTTCCAGGAAGGTTCTCGAGGCTAAGAGGATGCTATTTTTCTTTGATAATGCTGGCGAGGTGATATTTGATAAGCTTTTGATAGAGACCATGATTAAGGTTAGAGAGAAGCCTTTCGAGAGGATGACGTTCGTCGGTAAGGAGAAGCCTCTCCTAAATGACGTTACATCGGAGGAGCTTAGGAGGCTAGGGCTTAGCGATTTTCCGAATTCTGAGATAAAGAGCATTGGATGTGGAAAGAATGCTAAACTTCATGCGAGAAGCATGGAGGTCGATAAATGGTTCATGGATCATGATCTAGTGATTCTAAAGGGTCAGGGCAACCTAGAAATGTTCTCGGATAAGTCTAGGGTCTTCTTCCTACTCGTAGCTAAGTGCGTTGTCGTCTCGAGGTTTCTAGGCGTAAAGCCGGGATCGTTCGTATTGAAGTATTCGGGGTAGATTGTGATCCCCAAACCTTAAATGCCGCAGTGGGAACAGGTTTTGTTGATATGATTCTTGCGGGAGGACTTCCTCGACGAATACTATTTGAGAGGGGGGCCTTAGATAAGCTCCCGGAGCTTTTATCCGAATTCAACCTAGGCGATAGAGCTATGATAGTTACTGGTAGGAGGTTTGCGCGAGAATCCGGCTATCTCGACAAGCTTCAGAACCTCCTGAAGTCCGCTGGGGTTGATAGGATTGTCGTATTTGATAGGGTTAAGCCTAACCCCCCTGCGGAGATAGTGGAGGAGGGCGGGAAGCTAGCTAGGGATGAGGATATCGACTTCGTTATAGGCTTCGGCGGCGGGAGCGCGATGGATGCTGCGAAGGGGATAGCCGTTCTAGCCACTCATGAAGGAAGGCTTAGGGATTACTACTATCCTTCTGAGCCTAAGCCGCCTATCCTGCCGATAATAGCCATACCGACGACCTGCGGAACAGGTAGCGAGGTAACCAAGTATGCTGTCTTTAGCGAGAACCTTAGAAAGAACGTAATGGTTGGAGAACATATAGTTCCTTTGGTAGCGATTCTTGATCCCGGCGTTCTCGATAAGATTCCAAAAGAGCTTTTAACTCACACGGCGATGGACGCCCTCGCGCATGCTCTCGAATCGTATTTCCATGTCAAAGCATCCGACTTCTCCGAAATATTTTCCTCGGAAGCGGCTAGGATAATCTTCGACAACTTCAGAGGCGCGTATAATGGGGATCCATCATCAAGGGAGCAGCTTCTCTATGCCAGCATGCTGGCAGGAATGGCGATAAACTTTGCGGGAACGGTCATACCGCATGGACTTGGATACTATCTAACCGAGAAATTCGGAATCTCCCATGGCCTCGCCACATCACTTTTCCTGACGCAGTTCATAGAGTATGCTTCGAAGAAAATCCCCGAGAAGATGCTATCCCTATGTAGGAGGCTTGGGATGGAGTTTGACGATCCATCCGCCTGCGCGAGAGCTTTGATAGAGAAAATAGACTCTTTGCGAAGTTATGCGAACCTTCCCATGAGGCTTAGAGATGCTGGCATACCAGAGACCGAATTAAGGAACGTGATCGAGAACGGGTTAAGCTATAAGCGTAATCTGGAAAACTGTATAGCGCCGCCAACGCCAGAGGACGTCGAAGAGATCGTAAGGAAGGCTTTTTGAATAACTATTCCCCAAACTTCCTTAACGGGATGACGCTAAAAGAGGTAATATACCAGGCATTACTCGAGGGGCATAAGGCCTTATCGAATTGCATCGCGCATGGACTAACGAGTATCGAGAGGAGAGGAGATTTCGGCGATTACTCTCATCAATTTGATATTCTGACCGAGAGGGCGATAATAGGCTCGCTTAAGAAGTCTTTGGGAGATGTTTATATCGTCTCTGAGGAGGCTGGGGAGATCCCATGCAGTAATCCTAGATTCTACGCTCTCGTCGATCCGGTCGATGGATCAAATAACGTTGCCTACGGGCTTCCCTTTAACGCATCTGCGATAATGATCAGTAAGGGCGTTCATTTATCTGATGCCATAGCCGCAGGCGTAATAGACCATTCAACCGGCAGAATATATCTCGGAGACTTGGAGACCGGAGTAACCGTAGATGACGGGAAGCCGAAAATCAGGAGGAATTCCGCTCTTTCAAAAGCCCTCGTATTCGTAGATCTTGCTAGCCTAAAAAAGGATAGCGAAGACTCCACAAATCCCACAGAATGGACTATAAGGCTTGCTAGAAAGGCGAGGCATGTAAGGTTCTTTGCGGCTGCAAGCCTCGAGATCGCATATATTCTAGATGGGAAAGCTGACGCATTCGTCTGCCTCTCAAAAGACTTGAAGCTGATGGACTTCGCAGCATCTGTAACCCTCTTGAAATGGAGTGGTGGAGTGTATCTGATAATTGGTGGAGAGGAAAACCCCTCGATATATGATAGGGGGAGATACGGGGTCATCGCAGCTACAAGCGAAAGCCTCCTCCAAGAGATACTTTCCCTGAAATGCTAAATGCTTATATGCCCGAAGCTCTAGTACAACGCCAAAATGAAGCCTAAAGTATATGTTACCAGAAGGATACCGGAGATAGGCTTAAAAATTCTAAGAGAGCGCTGTGATGTAGTTTATAGGGATGAGGTTCCGCCGCCTACACGAGAAGAGCTCCTGAAGGCGGTGGAGGATGTTGATGCGATATACTGCACCCTAAACGAGAGGATTGATAGAGAGGTATTGGATAGGGCGGAGAAGCTTAGGGTTATCGGAACCATGAGCGTGGGCGTAGATCATATAGACGTAGATTACGCTACCTCGAAGGGGATCTACGTAGTCCATACCCCGGGAGTCTTAACGGAGACGGTCGCGGATCACGCTTGGGCGCTCATATTGGCTGTCGCTAGAAGGATAGTCGAGGCAGACTCCTATGTGAGGAGGGGGGAATGGAGGATAGCTTGGGCCCCGACCATGATGCTGGGCTATGATGTCCATGGAAAGACCTTAGGGATAATTGGGTTGGGGAGGATCGGGGCTGCGGTCGCTAGACGCGCAAAGGGCTTCGATATGAAGGTGCTGTATTACGATATCGTCAGAAGGCCGGAATTGGAGCAGGAGCTTGGAGTAGAGTATGCTACGCTTGAGAGGGTTTTGAAGGAATCGGATGTAGTATCGATTCATACGCCTCTAACGCCTCAAACTAGGAGGATGATCGGCGAGAAGGAGTTGAAGCTTATGAAAAGGACGGCGATCTTGGTGAATACTGCGCGTGGCCCGATAATAGATCAGGATGCTCTGGTTAAGGCGTTGAGGGAGGGGTGGATAGCTGGAGCAGGTTTAGACGTATTCGAGGAGGAGCCGATAGCTCAAGATAACCCGCTTCTAAAGCTAGAGAATGTTGTTCTAACACCACATATAGGAAGCGCATCTCATGAGACTAGATCTAAGATGGCGGAGCTAGCGGCCTCCGGGATAGTAAAGGTTCTCAGGGGCGAGAGGCCGGAAAACCTCTTCAATCCGGAGGTCATGAAGGTTAGATCGCTGGAGGAGGTGAAAATGATTTAAGAATGAAGGAGAAGATAGGCTTATGGCAGCGGAGTTCTTCTTCGATGGAGATCTTACCCTCTTAAAAGATAAGGTGATCTCGGTAATCGGGTATGGTAATCAGGGAAGGGTTCAGGCGACGATCTTAAGGGAGAATGGTTTGGAGGTTGTCATCGGAAATATTAGAGATGAGTATTGGAGGAGGGCTGAGAAAGACGGGTTTAAGGTTTATGAGATTAAAGAAGCCGTCAGGATCTCCGACATCGCTCTTCTGCTGGTTCCGGATGAGGTAGCTCCCGATGTATATTATGGGATGATGGAAGCTGAGATTAAGAAGAAGGATTTCTTCATCCTCGATCTCGCAAGCGGCTACAATATCGCTTATAACCTAATCAAGCCTCCATCGAATACCGACGTGATAATGGTTGCTCCCAGAATGTTCTCCTGGGGTATTCTAGAAAGACATAAGCAGGGTTTAGGATACCCTGTCCTACTAGGAGTTTCTCAAGACTCTTCTGGAAAGGCTTGGGAGTATGCTAAGGCATTAGCAAAGGGTATAGGTGCGATAGGTAGGCCTGGTGGAGTAGCCTTAAAATCGTCCTTCGAGGAGGAGGCTTTCCTCGATCTCCTAAGCGAGCACACCCACATACCGATACTAATAGCGGCCATGCTAGCATACTTCGAGATAGCTACTAAGCGGTATAAGGTATCGCCGGAGGCAGCCATCCTAGAGCTTTATGCTTCCGGCGAACTAGCCGAGCAGGCTAAGGCGATGGCTGAGGAGGGGCTTATAGAGCAATTGAAATATCATTCGAGGACGAGCCAATACGGCCAGCTAACTAGGATAAAGCGATACTATCAGCTCATTAAGGAGATCGTTGAGAAGGAGGCTGACGAGATATGGAGCGGAGAATTCGCGAAGGAGTTTTCGCAGGAAAAGCTTTCAGGAATGCCCGTTTTAACAAGGCTTACAAACATCCATAGGTCGAGCGAACTCGTTAAGGCTGAGAAAAGGCTCTTCAAAGCATTAAGAAAAATGGGGTAGAGGCTTGAGGCTAGTATCCCGCCGCGGCTTCCTCCTCGGCTCTTCCAAGCTCCTTAAGCAATCTTTCAAACCCTCTCCTCATTACGCCGAGATCGCTCATTAGCGCTATGAATCTAAATCCCTGCTCTATAGCCTTCTTAACATATCCGAGACCAAAGCCGTGTATCCCCGGCGTAACATCATATTTCTCACAAGCCTTAACCACCCTTCTCAATACCTCTTGGAATTTCGGGTGATCATACTGGGTTGGGATCCCGAGATTGGTTGATAAGTCTAGTGGTCCGACGTAAGCGACATCTATCCCCGGCGTCGAGAGGATGTCTTCCAGATTTTCGATAGCCTTCCCCGTCTCTACCTGAACCAAGATTAGCCTCTCATTCTCCTCGAAACTTCTATAGTATTCGAGGAAGCTTCTCTTCCCATATCTGATAGCCCTTCTAGGTCCAGCTCCCCTAACCCCCCTCGGAGGATAGGATGCGTATCTAACCGCTTCTTCTGCTTCTCTCCTCGTATTCACCCAGGGTACGAGTATCCCTTCCGCCCCGATGTCTAGAGCCCTTTTTATCATGACCATATCGTTCCAGGGAACCCTGATTATTGGGGCTATATTCGTCCCCCTAAGTGGCATCATCAATACCTCTATATCCGAGATCTCGAGCGGAGCATGCTCCATGTCGAAGACCAGCCAGTCGAGGGGTAGCCCCGAGAGCGCGTCAACGACATCTGGATGATTTATGGTAATCCATGTTCCTAATGCCAGCTCTCCGGATTTCAAACGCTTCTTCAAATCGCTCATAGTCGATCAACGAGAATGGGAGACGGGAATCTGCTAATATATCTTACCAGACTCGAATCCAAGGAATATGTTAATCTTATGGCTTAGCTAAGATAATGCTAGGAGCAGAGCCGATGGAGTCTAGCTTGGAAAAGGTCTCAAGCCAGCTGATAAAGGAGTATGCCAAGCTTAGGAAGGCAGGATACCGTATCGTTGGAAGACACTCCGCCGTCAAGATCTGTCATTGGACGAAGTCCGTTCTAAGGGGTGGGAAGAACTGTTATAAGGGCTGGTATGGGATTAGGAGCCATCGCTGCCTCCAGATGACGCCAACCCTCCAATACTGTAATATGATGTGCATCTTCTGCTGGAGGCATCATACGATTAACCGGGTTGAGGGCTATGCAGGCGATTGGGATAAGCCGGAGGATATTCTAGACGGATTGATTAGGGAGCAGAGGCAGCTTCTCTCAGGATTTAAGGGAAATCCGAAAGTCGATAGAAGATTGTTTGAAGAAGCCATGGAGCCTAAGCATATGGCGATATCCTTGGATGGTGAGCCGACGATCTATCCCTACTTGGCAGATTTGATAAAGCTTGCGAGAAATAGGGGGATGACGACATTCCTAGTTACGAATGGGACTAACCCAGCTAGGCTTAAGGAGCTGATCGAAGCCGATGCGGAGCCAACAAATCTCTACATAAGCCTCTATGGACCGGATATAGCCACTCATAAGGCGATCTGCAGACCCCTGATACCCGATAGCTGGGAGAGGCTTATGGAAAGCCTGAAGATCATGAAGGATTATCAACGCTCTAGAAAGGTGATTAGACTGATAATGGTGAAAGGCTATACGATTAAGGAGCCTGAGAAATACGCCGAGTTAATTAAATTGGCTGATCCGGACTTCGTTGAGCTTAAGGGGTATATGCATGTAGGAGAATCGCAGAAGAGGCTTAGGCGTGAGGCTATGCCATCCCTCGATGAGATAAGAGCCTTCGCGGAGAAATTGGGAAGTCTCATCGGCTACGAGTATCTAGCAGAGGATTATCCTAGTAGAGTATCTCTGCTAGCGAGCCCATCTTCAAAATACTATGATGAGGTTCGTATGAGGGTAGCTAGGCTTTCAGATTCTCAAAACGCTTCTTAAGCCTCTCCCAACTCTCCTTCAAAGCCTCGGGCACGACCTTCGTCTCCGAAAGAATCGGCATAAAATTTGTATCGCCTATCCAGCGGGGAACGACATGAAAATGTATATGATCTTCCAATCCGGCTCCGGCAGCCCTCCCAAGATTAACGCCTATATTAAATCCATCGGGTTTATACTCCTCCCTAAGAGCTTTGATTGAGATCTTGAGAAGCTTCATTATCTCGGAACTCTCGCTCCCGCTTAGATCTAGGAGGTCGCCGATATGCCTGTATGGAGCGATCATTAGATGCCCGTTATTGTAGGGATAGCGGTTCAAGATTACGAAGCAGCTCTCCCCACGATAAACCACGAGGTTCTCCGAGTCGTTCTCCTCCCTCGCAGCCCTACAGAGAAAGCATCCAGACTCCTCTTTTCTGCAGAACTTTCTTATGTAGGCCATACGCCATGGAGCGTAGAGTATCTTCATCGCCTAGACCATCGGCTGGCTATGATTTAAGATATTCCATTTGGGGAAGGTTTAATCAATCAGCTATGACCGTTTAATCATGGGTGTTTGGATTCTTGTCGATTAGGCAGGTCGATGTATCGGGGAAGCCCATCGTGAGGAGGGAGGCGGTTGCGAGAGGCTTTATCAAGCTTAGGGAGGAGACCATAAGGAGGATTAAGGCTGGAGCCGTGGAGAAGGGAGATCCGCTTCAGGTCGCTAGGCTCGCCGGGATAAACGCTGCGAAGCTTACATCCCTTCTCCTACCACTCTGCCATCCCCTAAAACTGGATCACGTAGATATCACATGCTCCATAAGGGATGACGGGGTAGAGGTAACGGCCAGGGTTATAGCCTTTGAAAAAACTGGGGTCGAGATGGAGGCATTAACCGCGGTAACGATAGCCTTGCTGAATATCTGGGACGTCGTTAAAGCCTACGAGAAGGATGAGGCTGGACAATATCCGGAGACCGAGATCTCATACGTGAGGGTTGTTGAGAAGAGGAAGGGAGAGCCTTGAAACGGCCATACCATGAGCATAGAAAGCATGCTCCAAGAAAGCTAGCCTTCGCGTTAATAACCGTGAGTAGTTCGAGGTATGCGGCTAAAACCTCGGGTAAGCCTTATTCCGACGAATCTCAGGAGATAGGATTCAACCTGATTAGAGAAGCTGGTCATGAGGTTAGGCTACGCGATCTAGTCGATGACGATTTAGATATGATTAGGGGGAGGCTTCTCGAGCTTTTAGAAAATCCGGAGGTAGATGTCATAATCTTCATCGGCGGCACGGGCTTCTCGAAGGATGATAAGACTATTGAGGCTGTTAAGCCTCTTCTGGAGAAGGTTGTCGAGGGGTTTGGCGAGCTATTCCGCTGGCTTAGCTTCCAAGAGATAGGTGCTGCAGCTATTCTTAGCAGAGCTTTAATGGGAGTCGTAAAGGATAAGGTTGTGATCTGTCTTCCGGGATCACCGCATGCGGTAGATCTAGCGTTAAGAAACTTTCTATCCGAGCTTCCCCATCTAATCTATATTCTGAGATCCTAGCTTCTGGAGGATTCTTTTCCCGCCTCGCTGGATGATTGCTGTTGTGTAGCTATCGGCAGAGCCACCCTAATTAGATTCTCCTCTCCCCTCATGACGTGATAGCTTGGGGATCTCACCTTCTTATCCCCGACATAGACATGTCCATGAACTATAAACTGCCTAGCCTGGTGGATTGTTCTGGCGAGACCTAGCCTGTAAACCATCGTCTGAAGCCTTCTCTCGAGAATATCTCTAACCGTAAGCTTAAGAACGTCATCGGCGGTCGCGTTCTCATCGACGAGGCCCATCCTATAGAGCCTTCCTATCAGGGCACGCTCCTCCCTAACCCTCTGCTCTCCCGTTAATCCGAAGAGCTTTCTAGCATGAGTTCTGATCTTTCTAAGAATGGTCTCAGCCCTCCAAAGCTCCCGCTTATTCCTCAAGCCATATTCTCCTACGAGCTGAAGCTCGGCAGCTAGCCTATCAGCCTTCCAAGGATGCTTCGGCGTCTCATACTGCTTCCTCGGCTTCTTCGGATCCCCCATTTTCGGCGAGACTATCTCCTACGACCTTATTAACATAATCTGCGTACATCAATTTTCGGAGAGGATTAATAAGCGACTCCACAGGGGTATCTACGGCATGTGGAGAAGCAGAAAAAGGGGCAGAGAGCTACCAGGAGAGGATCTAGAACTTGTAGAAGACTTCGGCGAGATCGTTAAGAAAGCAAGAATGAGCCTAGGCTTAACCCAAGAAGAGCTGGCCAAGCAGATAGGAGAAAAATCGACCGTGATAAAAAAGATCGAGGCAAACGAGCTAAAACCATCGATAGCGCTCGCGAAGAAGCTTGAGAAATTTCTTAAGATAACCCTCCTAGTCCCAGCCGAGGAATCATTAAAAGATCTAGAGAGATACTTTCTCAGCAAAGGCAAGCCTGCGAGTAGTGGGATAAGCTTAGGCGACCTCTTAAAAAAGAAGCAGAAATAGATCTCAAAGTTTTAAAATGGCTCCTATCTAAGATAGGTGAAGCGTGAGGGTTGCGATAGTCCATCGAGTCTCAAAGGGTGAAGAGGATAATCTAGTAGAGCTTAGAGAGCTTTGTAAGACCGCAGGATATGATGTAGTCTATGAGCTTAAGCAGGTGAGACCGCCCCATCCAGAGTATAACATAGGCCCTGGAAAGGTTGAGGAGCTGAGGAAGGTTGTTCGGCAGATGGATATCCAGAAGGTTATCTTCGAGAACGAGCTAAAGCCCGTCCAAGAGTATAATCTCGCTAAAGCTCTCAAGGTTCCGATAATCACGAGAACCCAGCTCATACTCGAGATCTTCAGTCTTCATGCAAGTAGTCTTGAGGCTAAGCTTCAGATAAAGCTCGCCGAGCTAAAATACGAGTTATCGAGGGCTAAGGAGAAGGTTAGGCTCGCTAAGAAGGGTGAGCAGCCTGGATTCCACGGCCTAGGCGCTTACGAGGCAGACGTCTACTATGATGAGATTCATAGGAGGATCGTCTCGATAAGCAGGAAGATAGAGCATATTAAAAAGCATATGGACTTGATCAGGGTTGAGCGGAGGAAGCGTGGTCTCCCGATAGTATCCCTAGCGGGATATACTAATGCTGGTAAATCAACCCTCTTCAACGCTCTGACCCGGGAGAGGGTTACCGTGAACTCGCAGCTCTTCACAACCCTAACCCCGACCACGAGGATTACCAGGCTGGATGGTAAGCCCGTCTTCCTATCCGATACCGTAGGTTTCATAAAGAATCTTCCAACACTCCTAGTCGAGGCGTTTCATGCAACGCTTAGAGAGATAGCCTTATCCGACCTAGTCCTACTCGTGGCCGATATCTCAGACCCGCTTCCAAAGCTGAGGGAGAAGATCGAGACATCCCTACAAACCCTCTATAGCATAGGCGCTCACGACGTCCCCATACTCCTAGTATTCAATAAGGTGGATCTATGCGGGCTTAGAGAAGCCGAGGAGAAGATCGAGGAGCTCGATCTAGAGCTTCCATACACCCTCATATCCGCAAAATATCGCTGGGGGCTTTCAGAGCTTCAGGAGAAGGCTTCGAAGCTATTAAAGGGCTTTATCAGGGTTGAGACGCTACTCCCATACACCAGCGACTCGATGAAGATGATAAACGAGATATGCCAATTCTCGAAGATCAACATCCTCGATTACAACGAGAACTTTATCAAGCTCGATGCAGAGATGCCGATCCCGCTGGCGGAGAAGCTTAGAAGGAGGATTAATAATGGACCAGGATACTTCAAAGCCCTCACCTAATCTACTAAGAATCATAAGAGACCTAGCGGACTATCAATTCGGTAAAGGCGTCGGAGAAAAACTATTCCCAGAAGATTGCAGGATCGAAGTTTCTAAGAGGACGGGTAGGCCTCGCTACGTCTATCATGGAGAAAAGCTCCTCGCGACGATACGCTATCCGGATAATCTTTTAGCCCTGAGCTTGGAGGGTGCTGAAAGGCTTAGGAAAATACTTGGGGAGGATGCTCCGAGAGTAATCGTTAGGAAATCGGCTGTGGAGAAGATTCTGAAGGGCCTTAACCCGACCGCCAGAGACCTTCTCTCATGCTCACCTAACCTAAGACCGGGCGACGAGGTGATTATCGAGGATGTAGATGGAGGGATAATAGCTATTGGGAGAGCTGTGGTTTCCAGCCAGACTATGAGAGAGCTTCGGGAGGGAGTTATTGTAAAGATTCGCAAGGTTTTGAAGACTTAAATCCTGTCAGGATAAGATCATACGAGGATATGCGAAGGATATCCCCGAGGCAGTTAAGGAGACTGCAGGCTAAGATGCTTGGAAGCTTAGGCTTGGATATTAGGGAGCTTGGAAAAGCCGAGGAAGTTAGGATAAAATTCCCGGATAAGGAGATAGTCTTGGAGGGGGCGAATATATTCGAGATGAAGCTCGAGGGGGAGAGGGTCTATCAGATAGTCGGCGGAGAGGAGGTTATCGAGGAAGCAGCTTTAGAAGAGAAATATGAGCCGAGCGAGGAGGATATAACGCTCGTAGCGGCGCAAGCCGGGGTAAGCGAGGAGGAGGCGCGAAATGCCCTGATAGAGGCGAACGGCGATCTAGCTAGAGCAATACTCCTTCTTAAGTCGAGGAAGTAGGTTAACTGCCTACGCTTATCGAGATAACTCCATAGCGGTTAAGCTTGTTCAAGTTCTCTGCAAGATGGATCGCATCGCTTAAGCCCTTCGAGAACCTATTAGCCTTTAAGCTTATGTAGAATCCGCCATCGAGGAATCTCACAATCTCCTTGATCGAATCTATCCAAGAATCGATGCTCTTAAAATCTTCTAGATCGGGGATCGGCGTCACCGAATATATCCTCGACCCGCCCTTGATAACGTTCTTAAGATTTTCCTCTCCATAGCGGTAGGAATCTATTTGGAGGAATCTTCTTGCGGCCAATTTTGGACACCTACCTCCTAGTAGGATTCTCCCACCGCCATCCTGCGAGATGATCTTGGAAACCTCCTTGATTATCGCAAGCTCTATCTCTATTGCCTCCTCGATCACCGACGACTTATCCCTCGCCAGAAGCTTCGATGCCTCCACAATCCCGCTAAGCGAGATTATAGAGCATGCACGTATCCTCGGATGGAACTTGGAAATTATCTCAAGACCTTTCTTCAGGATAGGTATGACAGCCTTTACGCGCTCCTTTAATCTCGTAATAATTCTTTCCAAATCTCCTCCGCATAGCATTACTAGCTCGAGGACGTTGAAGGAGATTATCGAGTGGATTGCCTGGAGATCGTTATTAAGCTTGAATCCGCTGAAGCATACCTCATCCGAGATTGAGAAGCTATGAGGTATTCCAAGCCTATTAAGCCTCCTACTCAGCTTGATCAGCTCCTGGGGATTATGCTGGAGTATATTGAGTAAGATTCCAAGCCTAGCATCGATATTCTCTATCAGCGGTAGAAGCTCCTCATTCAGTTGAAGGGAGAGGAGTGTTCTGGATGAAAGGTTGTGGGGGATGTTCTCTAAAAGCCTTTTAAGGGCCGGGGCTTCTCCGCAAAGCATTACCTCGTATTTCGTATAGATCGTTGAGGCTATCAGGTCAATAGCAGATTCGACGAGATTCTGCGAGTCTAGAGATATCATTCTCGAGAAGATATTTGTCAGCCAACCGTTTATCGGATGTATATCGATTCCGCCATGAAGATGCATTTCCGCTATCTTTCTTGGCAGGAAGTTGAGGAGGAGATACTCCTTGATTATTGATCCTGACGCCTCCTCTAGGAATAGCTTCCAATCTCCTTGGCTGACTGCTCGCTTAAAGAGGGTTTCGGCGTCGTGTAGGGGCATTCCGATCCTCGTCAATTTATGCCTATACTTTTCTAGCCCCATGTCAAGCAGAATTGAATTGACTAATTCTCGTATTAGGGGTGCCGTGAGATAGTCTATCTTGAGGTCGAGGAGCTTCTTCTCGGTGATCGACGCGACCTCCTTAGCAAGCTTGGGCGAGAGCTTCGCTTCCTTGATTAAGGCTTCCGCGATTTTATTCTTATCGAAGGGCTCTATGATTTGATCGCTTCTCCTAACGATCATTAAGGTTCTTCCGCCGACCTCCTCCTCGAGCTTCTCCAGATGCTTAAAGACTGTAACGCCTTTTTGAGAGAGCGTATATTTCCCAGAGCTTGAATCGACTTCGATTAATCCGCATTCCAAGAGTTTCCTCAGATGGTATGAGAATTTTCCAGCATCTTTATCCCTATCCATTCCAACGGCTTTCGCAAGCTCCGAGTAGCTTAGCTTTTGATAGGCTAGGGATTTAAGCATGTTTAATCTGGTGGATGAGGCGAGGCTTTCTAGGATCAGCTCTAGGTCAGAGCTCCGCTTATGCGTCTTCTTCATCCTCTAGAGAGCCTTACATTCGGGATAAAAAGTGTTAGGATTAGCTGGAGCTAAACATATATGG
>Ga0190313_1001288_pt1 | contig 13629 bp, 6 predicted proteins | sample 4870071011_MG_FD_169989 | JGI IMG/M metagenome (GOLD analysis project Ga0190313, IMG submission 169989) | Hydrothermal vent sediment bacterial communities from Southern Trench, Guaymas Basin, Mexico - 4870-07-10-11_MG | ecosystem: Environmental > Aquatic > Marine > Hydrothermal vents > Sediment ...
CATCCATCTGCGGGAACGGTATCTCTATTCCTTCCTCTCTGAACCTTTCTAAAATTCTCTGTCGCAATTCGCTCCCCACCTTCCACTGATTCATCATATTATCCACCCATACTATTAGTTTGAAATCCAGAGAAGATTCACCGAAATTCACGAACCTCACAACAGGTTCATGAGGCTCCTCTTTCAGAACATTTGGATGCTCCATAGCCACCTCGTACAGAATATCCATTACCTTCTTCACATCGCTACCGTAAGATACACCAACATCTATAGATATCTTGTATTTCATATCAGGACGAACCATATTTATTATTCTGCTATCCGCCAGATATCTATTTGGAACTATTTCCAGTGTATGTTCAAAAAGATTGTATAACTTGGTTGATCTTGCTCCAACCTTAACAACCTGATACACAGTGTTATCTCCAGCAAGCATTATGTAATCTCCAACCAGAAACGCATTATCCGCGAGAAGGAATATGCCCGCAAAAAGATTTCCGAGAGTATCTTGAGCTGCAAGACCCAATACTATTCCAAGAACGCCCATACCCGCTATGAAATAAGCAACATCTATTCCGAAAATAGACAGGATTCCTATTGCGCCGGCTGCTATTATCACTATATCCCCTATTTTCTCCACAATGGGTATTAGAACATCATCCACATTCGTCTTAGTTTTCTGGGCATACTTCTTTCCATAGTAAATAAGAAGGTCTTTAAATATTCTGTAGGCCACATAAGTGAAAAGAATTATTGTAAATATCTTAAATACCAAATATATGTATTCTATCCACACCGTTGGTAATGGAAGAATCATAGCAGAACTCACAACCCCATACACTACAAGATACACAATTATCGGCGTCTTCAAGATATTGTAGAGTATATCATCCACTTGGGTTTTAGTTTTCTTTGTTAGTAGAAGAACAATAGGACCGACCACATATATTACAAAGAAACCAATACCTACCCAGCACAGAACGGTTAGAAGAAATGTTGTGTATTCGTTGTTGTAAGGTGGCGGAAGAGGATTATCAAAAATTCCGAGTATTTTATATGGTCTAATAACGAGTATGTTGAAATACTCACGATGCTCGTAAAATTTCTCCTGTCCATAAAATATATACTTTATAATCACAGTTATGTTTGCCTCACCCTTCGGAAGGTATTCGGGAACTTCTATTTTGACTTTTATAGTTCCATTGGTGTATGGATCAACAAAACCCATCATCGGACTGACATCTACTTTCCAACCCTCCGGAACATTTTTAACATCGGTGGAAAATACTAAACGGGTGGTATTGAGATTATAAAGTTTTATAGTGAAGGTAACCACTTTCTCCGTGCGTAATGTAGCTTTATTCCCGCTAACCTCAAAGCTTACTTCCTGTGCTTGCGATGCAGGCACCACTAAGGAAATAACTAGGAATAGAGTGAGGGCCACCAGAAATTTCCTGTGCATATATACCTAAATTACCAAAGCATATTTAAAAATTCCTAAAAGAAAAATAATGGAAAGAAAAATCACTTAAAAATGGTTAGTAATAGAGCGATTATTCCTCCGGTTAGTGCGGTATAGCCACCGATTCCCAGAGAATCTAGAAGAGGTGTGTGCAGCGTTGGCGGTACAAGGAACATCGCTATGAATGTTATTACCAGAATAAGCACGGAGAATATCAATGCTATCATCTTCGGGGATTTCTCAACTATCCTTTTGTTCACCGCATACATTATACCGCCTATTAGACCCATGCCTCCTATCATCGGAAGTAGATAGAGCAACCAGAATGTATAGAAATTGGAGGCAAGGTATATTCCTGTATACACCTTTTCCTCGCCGTATATGTTTACACTGTACCATGGCAAAAATATACTGATAAACGCCAGAAAATTCCCTATGGCAATACCTATATCCTTCACCGTGACATTTCCCCAGACCTTATCCGTCAAACTCATTCCTCCTCACCTCCTTGATAAGTAAAGGTTTCTCCCTCGCTCGGTTCTTCGCTTGGCTCTTCCATCTCTTCCTCTTTCACCTCTTCTCTCGCTTTTTCCTCGGATGCTTCATATAATTCGGGCATTTTCTTCCTTCTCATCGCCAGAATAACTGCTATCAGCAGTACTACCAGAACAACGAGGTATATGAACGGCGTATAGTTGGGTACATCCACATAGAAGTCCTTCTCCCAAATTTGTTCATTGCCTGCAGAATCCACAGCCTTTATCCTTATCCTGTGCACGCCGTTGTCTTTAATGTCTATGTTCCATCTGTATGTGGCCTTGCCTCCGCTCAATTGTATAGGCATCCACTCGCCTCCGTCTATGCTTATCCACACCCCTTTAATCTGCGTCGTGGAATCACTTACACTGAACTCAAGTACCGTGGATTTATGTATCACCGTGGAGCCGCCATAACTTATCCTCGGTGCGCTGTTATCTATGGTGAAGCTGGATGTGGCTACCGATTCCTTGCCGCTCACATCCACTCCGTGTAATTCTATCGTGTAAGTGCCGTCATCAAACTCCGAAGTATCCAAATACAACTCGTAGTAGCCCGTAGCAGAATTATATGCCATATCATATATCGCCACGCTCTCGTTGCCCTTCTTTATCACCGAGTACACCTCGCTCATCCCAACACCATCCCCAACCTTAACCTGCACATGCAATGTACCACTAACTATACCGCTGGGCAATGATACATCTATTATACTCGGCGGTGTATTGTCAAAGTATACCACTACGCTCCTCTCAGTTATATGGCCTGCCTTATCCATCGCCCTCACAGTTATCGTGTGCAAGCCATCTTCATACATACTGGTATTCAGAGGAGTATCTATACTCACATATCCCGTGTTGTCAACACTGTATTCTACCACAGCCAAGAACTCATCACTCACCTCCACATCTATGTTTACCTCTCCGCTCAAAACCTCCATATCGTATGGTGAGAGTATGGCAAGATACGGCGCATTATTATCCACATAGAAATCCACCGTCGCTGTTGTATAATCCTTTCCGCTATCATCGTATATCACAGCGTATACGCTGTGATTTCCATCGCCCAATGTGCGAGTGTCTATGCTCACCACATAGTAATCGCCCACCTTCAGCATATCATAGCCCAAACCATCAACATACAGAATTACCCTGTCTATGCCTATGCTATCATACGCATAAACGCGGAATGTATATGTTCCCTCTACATACGACGATTCCTCCGGACTCTCCACATAACCGTAAGGCGCATGGTTATCCACAAGCACAGACACTGCTGTTTGTGTGGTATGTCCAGCAGAGTCCACAGCCCTTATTGTAAGGATATGCCAGCCGTCGGAAACGCTGTTAGTATTCCAAGGAACCGATGCGGATATCCATCCAGTGCCGTCAATATTATATTGCACACTATCTAAGTAAACATCGTACGCATAGTATGATATATTCACCGTTCCTTCAACTATATCGCCGCCAATCGGGTATATAAGCATAAGCTCTGGGGCATTATTATCTATATTTATGCTCACGGAATCACTAACAGTATAACCTGCAAGATCCGTAGCATAAACAGTTATTGTGTAATTTCCATCGGATAATGCGGTTGTATCTATGGAATAAACCCAGTAGCCTCCTCCACTCTGCTCAACGGAAGCATTGTTTACTATTATCTGACCTGTATCATCATACACAATAGTTATTTTTACTGAGGATACATCCACATAATCACTTGCGTATATTTCTATGTCTATTGTGCCAGCAACAAATTGCTCGTTAACAAGATTTGAAATTTTTATAGCAGGTGGGTTGTTATCAATTATTACATCAACATAGGTTTCTGTGGTATGACCGCTGGAGTCTATTGCACGGAAGTATATAATATGATATCCATCGTCGTACATTGCGGTATTTAATGTAGCATTCCATACAGGCGGACCTCCACCCATTAACATCCAGTCACCGTTGTCTACCTTGTAATATACAGTAAGCGAATTTACATCCTCCGCTTTTACCTTAAGGGTAACCGTTCCACTCAGCACAGCATTATCGGAGGGATATATCACTCCAAGTGTCGGCGCTGCATTGTCTACATAGAAGATTATCGTGGCTGTGGTTTGCGAGTTACCCCCAATATCCCAAGCGGTTGCATTCACTATATGCTGACCATCACCGAGAAGTGCAGTATCCATAACATACTCCCAGTATCCTGTTTGCGTATTGTAACTCATTGTATATGATGAGCCATCAACATTAAGAATCACTCTGTCCACGCTCACAGAATCATAAGCATAAACACGGAATACATATATTCCTCCTATGTACTCGCCATTCAGTGGCGAGGCTACACTTACGGTGGGTGATGTATTGTCAACGGTAATAGTTATGGACACAATGGCTACATTTCCGGCTTCGTCCATACTCCTTACGGTTATAGTATGGATACCATCGGATAATAGGGTAGTATCTATATCCGCAACCCAGTTTCCGGCAAGTGTCATGGAATTCCACTGTCCATTATCTATTCTGTACTCCACCACTACATTACTCATACCATCTGTGGAATTCGCCTCTAAGGTTATTGTGTCGCTGACTACTTCGTTGTTCTCTGGCGCCATTATTGAAAGTTCCGGAGTGTGTGTATCAACCTTTATTATTGCATAGTTTGTAGCGCCCACATTTCCTGCAGAATCCTCCGCGTAGTAACTTATGTTATATATGCCCTCTCCGAGTACGAAGGAGGAAGTATACTCCTGCCATGCACCGCCATTTATTGAATAGTAAACCGTTGCATCGGAGTCCGTAGTGAATGTAATTTCAACATCACTAACATACCAGCCGTTTAAGCCTATATCTCCACTCACAAATATCTGGGCCGTGGGGGTCTGAGTATCCACGATGGTGTAGGCCTCAGCGTTTCCGAACTCCTCAACATTGCCTGCATAATCCTTCGCAACAGCGATGAAGTAGAACTTTCCGTCAGAGGGGGCAACAAAAGTCACTGGCGAGGATGAGAATCTTCCGTAGAGCGTCCAAGTAGATAAGTCATTGCTCCAGTATATCTCCACATACTCTATACCGCTTCCTGTATCGTTGGCCAGGAAGGATATATTGAATGTTCTTGTTGTAGTGTATTCGGGAAGAGGTTCAACATAAGCGTATGGCGATGCTGTATCAAGAAGGACCGAGCAATCCTCACTTGTCGGTACGGGCTCAACATTTCCAGCGTTATCATATGCTATTGTGTAAAATCTGTACCAGCCATCACCATGTGTGGCGTAGAAGTCAAATACTCCCGTGCTAGCGTATATCTCACCGTAATAAAGATAATCGCCACCCTCATAACTGTAATACAGAGCCACTTTCTTTACACCGCTCGTGGAATCCGCAGATGTAAAGTGTATCGTTATATGCTCATCGTTTGTGTATACAACATCACACGATGCGGAAGAGTTGGGAGGAGTAATATCCACGGTAAAGGAAAGCACATTGGAATAATTTCCTGGAGTCCCATAGGAATCCACACCCCTGACTCTCCAGTAATATGTTGTTCCGTCGCTGAGTCCTGAAAGAGTGTATTCGGTTGTGGTTATATGCGATATCGCCACGGGAGAGGAGAACGCCGGATCGGTATCGTATTCAAGTTCGTACTCCACAGCGTAGTCCACAGAAGTCCATCTTAGTGTGGGAGATGTGGTATTTATATAACCGCTGGGTTCCAACGCCGTGGAAGCACCGAGAACGGTAACTGTGAAATTGGCAGTAGCCATATTTAGATTTTCATCGTAAACTTTCACCTCGTGAATACCAGCGGGGGTATTGGGTACCACAGCATCTATCACACCGCTTCCGGAACCGCTACTAGTCACGGTATAGGGCTGAGAAACGCCGTCCCAGAGGAGTGTAAGTATAGAATTTCCCGCGAATCCATAGCAGTAAACGGTATAATCACTTCCAACAGGACCCTGAGAGGGAACTAGTTTTATATTCGGTTTAATATCAAAATATTGCGTATTGGAATTCACGCCATTGAGATCCTGCGCCTCTACGGAATGCAAACCGGCAACATCTTCTGGAATCTGGAATGTAAGTGTAAATTCTCCATTTGAATCTGTGAGTGTGCTTCTCATAGTATTTGTGGAATCCCAATATATATATACTGCGGAATTCGCGGAAAATCCCGTGCCGTGAATGGTTATGTTATCAAAAACATGTCCTGAGTAAGAAGAGAGGTCTATATATGCGAGAACGAAGAACTGAGCAGTGGCCGTATTACCATCTGAATCCACCGCCTTGACTTCATGGGTACCGTGGGGCGATGAAGGCACTATTATGTATGTTGAGAAATCTCCTGTGGAATTCGTAGTGGCACTCTTTATATATGTTCCATCCCAATATATGTCCACATTAGCATTGGATGCAAAAGTCATTCCAGTTATCGTTACATTTGTTCCCACTGGTCCGTAATCGGGATTAAGAAGTATGGTCGGACCAAGATAAAAGGTTGTTTGGGCTATGTAGTTATTATCATCTATTGCCACTATTGAATGTGAGCCGTTACCTGCGGAAGGTATAGTTACCGTGGTATTATAACTTCCTGTACCATCCGTCGTTCCCGTATCAAGTAGCTGTTGATTTGGAGTGCCGTAATCCCAGTATATTTTAATTCCTGTGTTCGCAGAAAATCCTGTACAGTTCGCATCCACAGAGATCCCCGAAAGACCATGGTCCGGATGTATGACTATATTCGGATTCACAGAATATGTGGTTGTGGTATTCACATTATTCGCATCTTCAGCATAGATTATGTGTGTGCCGACGGGGGTGTATGGTATTACAAAAACTCCAACAAATGTTCCGTTTACATCGGTTGTAGAACTCCCTATATATTGGGAGTAGTCCCAGTAAACATCTACCGATTCATTTGCGCTATATCCGTATCCTACAACATAGAAAGAATCGCCAACGACTCCACTGCCCGGCCAAGCATAGAGTTTTGGATAAACGAAGAAGTTTTCGGTATCGGCATGGGCATCGTTATCTATTCCAGTTACGGTATGACTTCCATATGGAGCTTCCGGCACTCTGAAACTCCCTGAAAATGATCCGTTATTATCGGTAAATCCTGAAGCCAAGACCTTCTGAGAGGAAGTTCCCATATCCCATATTATATAAATGGGGGTATTAGCAGAATAACCAGTACATTGAAAATCCACTTTTGTATTATAACTTCCTGCGTGTTTGTCAATAACCAAATTACTGAGTACAAGAAAGGTGGCGGTTGCACGATTGCCATTCTCATCTATTGCAGTTACTATGTGCGTTCCATAAGGTGAGGGCGGTACATTAAAAGAGAATGGATTATTGAAAGTTCCAGAAGTATCTGTTCTTTCTCTTCCTAAATATGTTGAGTCCCAGTATATATAAACCCATACATTAGCTGAGAATCCTTTTCCATCAACATCCACTTCAGTACCCACATATCCCTGAGAGGGATTTAAATATATTGCTGGAACCACAGTAAATTTTGCTGAAGCTCTAACTCCATTATCATCCACTGCCTGTATAATATGCTGTCCTGCCGGTGCATCTGGTATTGTTACTTGGGCAGAAAAATTACCATTCGCATCGGTTTGATCACTGTAAAGGAATATACTTGCACTTCCCGGATCCCAAATTATCCAGTAGTCGGAGGAAGGAGTAAATCCCGTCCCATTCACCCATATAGTAATTCCTGGCGGTCCACTGTACCTAGAAAGAGTTATGCTTGCTGCATATATCTGATATCCCTTAGCTGCTGTAACCGCCGATAACCCGGAGAACATCACTATTGTCATTATCCCCATAACAAACAACCTTTTCCACGACAAATTATGCACCTCCATAGAGAAAGGTATGTTCCAAATCGCATATAAAATTTATGGTGCAAATTTCCAAAAATTGGTCATAAACGCTCAACAAATTTGATATATTATAATTCCATTGGGCTTTATGCAGGAGGAGATAATTGATTTAATAAAAAGGGAAGAAATAAAGTATGTGAATGTTCTCTTCACGGACATACTCGGCTTTGTCAAGAGCGTTCTGCTTCCTGCCGAAAAGTTTCCACACGCCATAGAGAAAGGTGTTCTTTTTGATGCCTCCAGCATCGTGGGTTACGCAACCAGAGAAGAAAGCGATATGCTCGCAAAGCCAGATTTACGGACATTTCAGGTATTCCCATGGATTCCGGGTAAAAAGACAGCAGGAGTGATCGCCGATATTTACACCTCCGAGGGCGAGAGGTTTTCTGGGGATCCGAGATATGTGCTTCAAAGAATGCTTGCGGAGGCGGAAAAAGAAGGTTACAGATTTATGGTTGGTCCAGAATTTGAGTTTTTCCTGTTCAAAATGAAAGATGGTCTGCCGACTGTGGAAGTCAGCGATTACGGCTCATACTTTGAATTTTCACCTGCGGAGGACTGCGAGAGAGTAAAAAAAGAGATAATTGAGTATTTCCAGCATATGCAATACGATCCAGAAGCGGCTCACCATGAAGTTGCCCCCGGACAGCACGAAATAGATCTGCATTACGCCGATGCCCTTACGATGGCGGATAGGGTTGTTATCCTGAAGATAGCCATAAAGAGCATAGCGAGGAAATACGGTTACCACGCATCGTTTATGCCCAAGCCAGTTTACGGAGTGAACGGCACGGGAATGCATGTTCATCAGAGTTTGATAACCCTTGATGGAAGGAACGCGTTTTACGATGAAAACAGCGAAGATGGTTTGAGCAGTATAGCAAGATACTACATAGGAGGATTAATGAAATATGCAAGAGAAACCTGCGCTATCCTGGCTTCGTGGGTTAATTCCTATAAGAGATTGGTTCCTGGTTATGAAGCTCCCACCCTCATCGCGTGGGGATATAAGAATCGCAGTGCTTTGATAAGAATACCGGCAGGCAGAGGAAAAGCGACTAGAATAGAGCTGAGAAATCCCGACCCGGCGGGGAATCCCTATTTGCAGTTTGCTGTCATGCTCGGCACGGGCTTGGAGGGGATAAGAAACAAAATAGAGCCTCCGAAGCCAGTGGAGATGGACTTGTATCGTCTCACACCAGAAGATAAAAAAAGATTGAATATAAAAGAACTTCCAGAATCGCTTGGCGAGGCGATAGAATGTATGGAAAGGTGTACACTCATGAAAAAGATTCTCGGAGAGCATGTTTTTAATCACTTCATAACAGTGAAAAGGAAAGAGTGGGAGGAATATAGGGCACAGGTAACAGAGTGGGAGATAAAAAAACTACTGCCAGTACTCTAAATCTCACTTTTTCTTCTCAAAATAAGTGCGTTGATTAACAAAGCGATACCCATACCAACGAAAGTTAGTGCGGCCAAGTTTAATATACCTATTTTTCCAGTACCAAAATAATCCATGATAACTCCACCTATAAGCGGAGATAACACCGCACCGAAATTTGATGACATATTTATATAGCCGAGAGCCGCTCCTATATTTTTTGTTTTGGAGGCCGCATAACTTCTTGATAGAGGCGTAAATGCCCTCCCGCTTATGTAAAACAGAAGAGTGCCAAGAATCACCGTGAATAGATTATCTATGGAAATGAGTACACAACTTAACATTCCGAAAAGTGCGGTGAGAACTATCGCCTTATCCATACTTATTTTATCCGCATAAAATCCGGTAGTATAGCTGCCGAAAAGCGAATAAAGACCCGCAAAAAATAGGAAAGATGTGGTTGCATATTTTCCCATTCCCATAACTTCAGCGAGATAAAACATAAGGACTTCGTTCCCCAATCCCACAAACATTCCGAAAAGGAAGGTTATGGTATATACGGCCACGGGAACTTTTCCGTGGCCTTTTTCTACAACATCCCTATCATCAACCTTCCTTACCTCTCTCTCAAATCCCCTAAAAATCAAAGCCACGAAAGCCGCGGATAACTGCATTACTATCACGGTTATAATGGCGTTGTAAAGATTTCCGAGAAGAAAATTGTATACGATATACCCGATGGACATACCTAAACTTCCCATTATGAAGTAAAGAGACATCAATCGCGCCTTCATATCCTTTTTCGCCGCAAAATGGACAAATGCCTGCATACTGGGCCATACCATGGCGCCGTACATCCCGTCAAGAGCCCGCAGAAAAAGCATAAATGGATACGGTACAACAGTATATAAATAAGAATCCAAGGCCAATCCCAGAAGACCCGATGTTATAAGAAGAAGACGCCTATATCCTTTATCCGCGAATTTTCCTATTATAGGAGAGAGTACTCCCCTCGTGAGCATAAATGTTGAGGAGAGTAGCGTTATTTCAAATACGGACAGCCCGTAATCCCTGAGTATAAAGGCAATGGTTACTCTCAAAAGCCTAGCGGCTATTCCGCCCATAAGCGGTATGGAGAGAATGGCTGTGTATATTGCGTATTTGGAACGCATTATTATGGGCATGATTTCAAAAGATAAAACATTTAATATTGCAGCGCACATTCCCCCTTGGTGAGAGTATGAAGGTTGGAGAAGATATCCATTGGATAGGTGTAAGAAATCCAATTCACAAAGAGTTGGGATCCATACTACGCACAGAGTACGGAACCATTTACAATTCATATTTAGTTATTGACGATAAGATATGCATAATTGATGGAGTTCCCAGAAAATTCGGGGAAATATGGATAAATAAAATTAAAGAATTAACCGATAGAGTTGATTATTTTATACTGACGCATTCATCACCGTACAAATCCGAATCGTTGGAATTTCTTCTGAGGGAATTTCCAGATGTAAAGGTTCTTAGTTGCGAAAAATGCCTTGAAAATCTAAGAAACATAGTGAATATGGATTTTGTAGGAAAAGTCGTAGAAAACAGAGAAAGAATGGACATCGGAAGCGGCGAATTGGTATTTGTATATATGCCGTACTGGCCATGGCCAGATACTGTTATGATATACCATTCCTCCGAATCAGCGCTGTTCTCGGCGGGTGGGTTCTCCGCACATTACTGTGAGGAAGGTGTCACACTAAGCAAAATAACCAATTATAGAAAGTACAGAGAAGCATTCAAGAATTACTTTACATATGTACTCTATCCAAACAAAAAATACATAAAGGCTGGATTAAGAAAAATATACGCTCTTTACATAGAGAGAATATATCCCGCGTACGGTCCAGTAATAGATGTGGATGCAGAAAAAGCCATAGAATCTTACGAAAACTGGATTATTCCTGAGCATAGAGAGGTGGTTATCATTTATGTATCCTCATATGGCTACACAGAGAGTATGGCTAGAGCCATAGCCAGAGGCATCAGAATGGTTGGCGTGGATGCCAAGGTTATAAATGCAGAGGAGCATTCGATTGAGGAGATAATAAGCGCGATGACCGTGGCTAAGGGGATACTACTCGGCACATCCACTGTTCACAACTTTATACCCAAGCCGATGATGGAGGTTCTCGCATCTCTGCCACTAATACCGGACTGGAAGAACAAAAAAATAGGTATATTCGGATCGGAGACCTACAGCGGGAAAGGATTGGATGCTCTGGAAAAATTCCTAAGGGTTATGGATATCAAACACATATTCGGAAAAATAAAGGTGAAATTTAAGCCCTCTCCTGAGGACTTGGAAAATTGCAGGGAATTCGGGAGAAGTTTTGCCGCGATAATCTGATATATCGGTAACCTATATATAGGATAACGATATGTAGGGTTTGGATGAGCTGTGAAGACCTCATGCTCAAAAGACAACTGCGTAAAGGATTTCTGAAAATAGCGATATTAAAAATGCTCAAAGAAAGGCCTATGTGCGCCTATGAGATAATGAAAACCATTGAAGAAAAGACGGGAGGATTATGGGTACCAAGCTACTCAACCATACATTCTCATCTCATCCAAATGAGCATGCTCGGATATATAAAGGGGGAGAGAGGAGGAGAAAGAGGAAAAATAGTGTATAGAATTACCCCAAAGGGAGAAGAGGTTTTGAAAAGAGCAATTAAGGTAATAAAAGAATTTGTAGAGAACCTATCGGTTTTTGTAGAGGAACTTTTCAAGGAGGTGAAGGAATGAAGTTAAGATTTCTCGGTGATGTTGTAAAAAGTATACCGACTACTATTGTAATAATCATAATTTTGCTTACAGGAATGTTTTTTGTTATGATGGAAGGCATGCAAACACAGGTTGATATAGAACACTACCTTCCGGATATAGAGGAGATAAAGGCGGAAAATTATATTTCAGATGTATTTTCCACGGGAGGCACAGATTCGTTGCAAATAGTTATTATAGGAGATGTTCTCAACAACTCCGTTATGGTGGAATTTTACAATATAGAGAAGAATATATCGGAGGATGACAGAGTAGCAGGTGTTTTTAGTTATGTGGATCTGATAATAAACGCGTATATTCTGTACAATATTCTCCAGAATATTTCTGACTACGGCAGCGAATTCTTAAACATGAGCATAAATTTCACGGATATGGAAAATATGCTCTGGCTAATAGAGAATATAACCAAAAATTATAATGCCAGTGTGGGAAGTGGTGTGCAGTTCTGTACAGATAATCTTTTGAGAACTTTTGTGGAGATGCACAACATAACGATTTTTATGGAAAATACGAGTATGAACATAACGATATATATTCCTTCCTTTGAAGGGAGTTACTACGAAAAGGGACAGGATGCCATGTATCTTCACAATCAACTTGAATGGTATTCCATAACAATAAACGCCGGATATCAAATGCTGAACACAACATCTCCCGATTACCGCGGAGAGATAGCCAACTGGAGTCTCGTTAAAAAATCCGTTGAAGCTGATGATAATCAAACGGCAAGAAAAATACTTAACGATATGAGAAACTCAACGCAGGAAAACCTAACTTATATGAAACTCGGATGGGATTTTGTGTTTGGGCCCTACAACACTTCGCTTACAAATCTTTACGAAAATATATCGCAAGGAATCCTGAACGATGAACTTCTGAGATATGCGCATCAGAATACGACCAAAAACATAAAAATAATGGACATGATGCAAAACATGAGTGGTTGGAACACTACTTATGTTAAATATATGCTGGAGAAATACGACGAAAATGTAACCACTATTTGGGAAAAGTACAATCAGAGCGATGTTGAGGAATATATGATAAATACCGTGGAATACGAAACAAAATATCTCATAGAAAACTACACCATGCAGATGTATTCAATGATGATCTCCCTACAAAAAGATTTGGAATTCATAGACGATATTTTGAATTCTTTGGATAATTCATCTGTACCTAAATCCGAGGTTCTTAGCAAAATTGACTGGAAGATTGAGGAATTGAACAAGGAGATGTGTGAGTTTTCACAAATGGTAAAAATGATTGAAGATGCACGGAATTTCTTCTCGCTTCCTATGTTCTTGTATTTAAAGAGAGGGTTGGGTGATTACTATCTCGTTATGGTGGGTGGATACAGCGATGACGAAAAGAAATATGTAGATGATATGTTTCAGAACATCTCCGCATTTTTCACGATAGGTATGAATATGAGCTACGGAATGAATAACAGCTATGGAGGGAATTTTACCCTCAATATGAGCTTTGAATTTCCTGAGTACAATGGCA
>Ga0190313_1001289_pt1 | contig 13628 bp, 11 predicted proteins | sample 4870071011_MG_FD_169989 | JGI IMG/M metagenome (GOLD analysis project Ga0190313, IMG submission 169989) | Hydrothermal vent sediment bacterial communities from Southern Trench, Guaymas Basin, Mexico - 4870-07-10-11_MG | ecosystem: Environmental > Aquatic > Marine > Hydrothermal vents > Sediment ...
CAACTAGTAATTCAGGAGATAATTTTGGCATTATCGGCTCAATTCGCTCAATAATGCTGTTTATCTTGTTAAATAATCTCTCCTCTGTTTCAATGACTTTTACCGTTTCTTTTACTTCCTTTAAATACTCCATTAATTTCTCTCTAGAATCGGTTTCACTAATTTTCTTTTTTAATTCATTAAGAGTTTGAAGTTTCCCCTCGTCTTTTATCTTTTCTGCTTTTTTTGTAGCCTCATCAATTATGGATAGAATCTCTTTTTTTATGTCCCCAATTTTAAGCTCGGTTTCTTCCTCAACAAACTCCTCAGTCAATTAAATCACTTTTAAAGTCAATAAAATAAACTCGCACTTTAACTTAAAAAAGAGTGTGAACGAAATGCAAACCAATAAAGAATTTAAACAGGTAATTGTTGTAAGAAATGACTTAAAATTGCCAAAGGGGAAACTAGCAGTTCAAGTAGCCCATGCCAGCGTGACCGCAGCATTTGAAGTGTATAAAAAGAAAAAAGAATGGTTTGATATTTGGATGAAACAAGGTCAAAAGAAAATAGTAGTAAAGGTAAAAGACCTGAACGAGCTTGAACAGATATATAAAAAAGCAATTGAAATGGGACTACCCGCATGCATAATTAGAGACGCGGGTTTGACCGTAGTTCCCCCTGGAACTATAACATGTGTCGGAGTTGGTCCTGCTCCAGCAGAGCTTATAGATAGGTTAACAGGCCACTTGAAGTTACTTTAAAAGAGGAGAATATCATGCGTTGTGATGCGCAAGAATTCGACAAATTTTTTGGAATGCACTGCTATGTTACTGAAAGTGATGGTATATTCGGTTCATTAAAAGAAAAACCAGAAGATTGGATTGTCGAAGAGATCTTACCAAATGGGCATGTAATTGATTATAATGCTCCAACATTACCACATTCTGGATATGAGGGTTTGTGGACTCACTTCGTTCTAATCAAAAAGAATATTGGAAATTATGAGGCAATATACTATCTTTCACAACTTTTGAAAGTTCCTATTAGTCATTTCAGTTGGGCTGGAAACAAGGATAAGATAGGAATTACCCTTCAACGTGTTTCAGTATGGAATGTTCCACCTGAGAACCTACTTAATCTGAAGCTTCCCGAAAATATACGAATTGTTTCACCGATTAGAGAATTAAGACGTGTGCATATTGGCGAGCTTCAGGGAAATAGATTTACAATTGTAATAAGAAACACTAATGCCGCTGAATTCAAGAAACGAGTTGATGAGTTTAATTCCATTGGCTGTACTCTCAATTATTTTGGATACCAAAGATTTGGGGTTACAAGACCTTTGACGCACATTGTTGGAAAACTATTAATCATGAAAAGATACAAAGATGCGTTTTTCCTCTATTTATGCAGTCCTTCTCCTGTGGAGAAGCCTAGGACGCTTGAAGCAAAACTTTTGATTCTTGAAGGAAAATATGAGGAAGCACTAAAAATACTTCCAAAGAAATCATTCTTATTTGAGATTTTGATGATTAAGGAATTCCTTAAAAGAAAAGATTTCATGCGGTGCTGGAAAGTCTTACCAGCTTGGCTTCTTAACATTGTTGCCGAATCATATCAGTCATATTTGTGGAACCTAACTCTGAGTATGATTTGCTTGAAGGGAATTGCGGATCCTCTTGAACAAAAACTAAAGATTCCATTAATTGGTCATAATACTAGATTGGGTGATGATGAAATATCTAGAGTGATTAAAGAAATTCTTGAGAATGAGCAAATATCAATTGGGATGTTTAGAAACAAAAAATTCCCTCCATTAACTATTAGAGGAACTTTCCGTGTTGCGACTTTGCCGACTCGTGTTGAATTAATGAATATGACAAGGAACACAGTCACAATTAGATTCTCTTTAAAACCAGGAGGCTTTGCTACTGTTGTTCTTAGAGAGTTCTTTAAGCAAAATATGCTTGATGCAATGATGAGTAAGTTAATTAATCGCGTTGGTCGTGAGAATATGTACAATAGGATTAAAATATGTTTGGAAACGGCTAAAAACATATTAAAAGCAGATGTAATTGATGCTATATATAAGGGATTATGTATGATGAAGAAACAAATCGAACATGAATTAGGTCAAATGAAACAGACATAAAAAATAATACTCTTATAGAAAAGGTGTGTTAAAAAATGACGACCAAAGACACCATGCGTATTGGAGCTTATGGAGCTTCCTACATGTTTTTGGGATCAACAAGTGCCACTATAATATCCGCAATTGCTACAATTTTAATTGCTAGACTACTTGGAGCGAAGGATTATGGTGTATATTATCTTCTAATCTTACTATGCCTTTTGTTTTCAAGTCTTAGGGATATTGGAATAAACGTTGCGGCAACGTATTATGTTTCATGTGTTCCTCAGCATATTTCCAAAAAATATGCAACTGCATCAATATTTTTTGATCTACTTATGGGAACCCTAATCTGGGGGCTTCTTATAATTCTTGCTCCACTCATTGGCAATGCGTTAGGAATCTCAGAAATGTTTACTTTGCTTGTAATTTCTTCAGGACTTTTCGTTGGAATGGGCTTGCTTTATACATCATCAGGAATAATCATTGGATTAGAAAAAGCAAATATAGCATCATTTCTCATGTTACTTTGTTCAATTATTCGAAATGCATTAAGTATTATTTTAATTTTCGTGTTTCCTTGGCCAGTACTCGGCGCCCTCTTTGGTCAATCCATGGGTTACTTCATCACAGGCGTGCTTGGATCAATTTATGCGCTTAAAAAGACTGGAATTTCATTTAGTAAGCTACCAATTAAGGATCTCTTAATTTATGGTTTTCCTTACGCAGTTTATCAATTAGCACTCCAAGCAAGCTTTCAGATAATTGGTATTATTGCATGTCCCCTCTTTGGAAGAGAATTGTTTGGAGCATTTTCAACATCAATTTACACATTTTCCGCATTTGTATCCATTGCATCACTTACAGGTCTAGGATTATTGCCAGCATTTGCGAAGTCAGCATCAAATGGTCATGGATATTTAACTACTGTTAAAATTCTATCGGTACTATTTGTCCCTATATCTGCATTAATTGTAGGTTTAGCAGAGCCAATAGTACTTGTTGTATGGGGAGAAGAATATGTTGCCGCAATTCCATTCTTTCAAATACTTTTCTCCGTTTTTGCACTAACGGTATTTGGACTTATTACGTCAGATAGCTTTTTGCTTGGTAATAAAAAACCCGGAATCATTGCTCTGGTATGGATACCATCAATATTCTCTGGTATAGCATTGTCCATATTCTTGTATGACTACATAGGTCCACTGTCTTTCGGATGGGGAATTTTTCTAGCATACTTAATTGCGACTTTTGCAGAATTATTAATCATAAGAATTAAATTCCATGCATGGATTGATATTCATTTTTCAATTAGAATGCTTGCTCTTTTCTCGATTCTCGTAATTTCATCGAATCTTTCATTACAATTACTTGAGAAATCATCATTAAATAATATAATCAACATTATTTCTGAGCACGTTTCAAATGCCATTCAAAATGCATTAGGCATGATGATTTCTAGAACCATAATAGAAATGGGAATCAAACTGATTTTAGCATTAATAATTGTGATGCTGATTTTTACGATACTTAATATACTCATTATCCGGAGAGAGGACTTGATGGTTCTAAGAACCGCAACTTATTATTTCCCACTTGGATCAATCATTAGAAGATACATAGATTTGATAGTTAGCATTAGAAAAAAGCTGAGAATTGACAAAGAATTTCATTGAGACAAAGAAAGAGCAGATAGATCATAATGCCCGGCGAGAGGCAATGTTGTCTTAAAGAAGACCATGTGCGTTCTGAAGACATGACTTTTAATCAGTGCCATCCTATCTGGCGCGATTGATAATAGTGTCCGATAATCCTTCGGTATTCCTAGTTTCTCAAGCAAATTCTCCTCGCTTCTAAATGCAATTTTCGTATTAGTTAATTGTCGAATAATTGGAGCAACATCATCTTGAGAGTGCGTTGCGAAAATGATTCCAAGACCTCGCATACGTCCTAATCGACAGATTTTCTTAAGCATGGATTCTATCATTTGAATACTTTCTTTTTCACCAGCGAATCCGCTTGCAGGGAAATATCTATGAGCCTCATCTATGATTATAACGACCGGATGTGTTCGTTTGCCTTTTTCATAACATTGTTTCTTCCAGCTGAAAATCATGGAGAGTATTCTATAGACAATTATAAATTCCGCTTTCTCTATTTCTTGAACGTCTACAACTACGACTTTTCCTTTGTTTTCGCTTAGCAATTGTCCATAGTCCTTAGGTTCAGCTATTACTATCTCATTTTTTATCACATCAAAAAGTCCACTTTCACTTAACATGGATAAACCTCGTATTATGTTAGAAAGAGTACCCTCATGAACTTCTGTTTTCTTTTTAATAGAACTCCTGCTTAAACCTAGCTTCTTTATGACATCCTCTAAGGTCGTTACTGATATTTTCACCTTGGTTATGTCCTCGAGTGCCTTCAAAACAGATTTAAAGAATGCTCGTGCTTGTGATGTAAAGATGGGACACAAACTTTTGATTTCGTGTGCAATTTGACGGAATAGTAGTGCCCAAGGTAATATTGTTATTTTTGCAGAAAACTTTGTATCGTTTATTTTAGCTTCAAATAATATCTCAATTTTACCGATTATCTTGTTTCCATTTTCCTCTAGAATTGTTGGATTAACATATTTAGATAAAACTTCCCCACCAAGTGCTTTAATGATATTCTCCATTCTTTCATTAAAATAGCGATTTGCCAAGAGTTCCCCAATTACTTTAGCTAATTCTGCTTGGTTCCTTTCATCTCCCACTACTTTCTTTGCCTTCTCATACAAATCATTAAAAACTTTCTTTGTAACTGGAAGAACTATGAAAACTTCTTTCAGTGGTGTAACATTTTCATACAAGAATCTTCGTATATCTTCTTCCTCTTCAAGGTCTGTTCCAAATTTGCGTTTCCATTCCGGCTTCGGAAGGATCATTTGTGAATATTCTCCGGTTGCGTCGAAAATAACTATTGTTGGTTTCATTTCTTCTGTAACTTGGTACTTATTGTACGCCATAGTTGACAGCACAAAGTTCTTAAGAAACGTGGTTTTTCCAGATCCCGTGGTTCCGATTATTAACACATGCTGGTATAGAGCTTCAAGTGGAAACATTACGGGAACATCTGGTAATGCTTTCCCTCCTGCTGTCACGAAGCAACCTAACATTACTCCCGATTCAGGTAATCCAAGGAGTCTAAGTATCACCTCTGGTTTTGGTTTGAAGAGAGGAGATTGCGGCTCAAGAGGTTCTGAAGGAATTCTAATTCTTCCTTTTTCATCCATTGCTAAAAGTGGTTTGGCTATTATCATCGTTGGTGTTAATATTCCCTCAGGTTCTTCCTTCGGAATAGATGGCATTGGTGGTCGAATAGGCAATGTTGCCAAGAGATCTGCGCGTCGTACTTCTTCAACCTCAAGTAGAATTAAGTTTAATGTTGAGAGATTTATTGTCGCTAAAATGTCGCCAACTGATATTGGATTTTCAAAATATGTTTCTGGAGGAATATCAAAAATTATTTCGAAGTTTCCACCACCAATTCTAGAAATTGAGATTCGAGAAACGTATCCAATTACTTTTCCATCAACACTATATCTTGAAATCATCTCCCTAGCTTTTTGAAAGCGTCGTTTTATTTCATTTTTCAATGCTTCGTGAATAATTATCTCTTCTCGAAGTTCCGCAAAAAGGTCGTCTATTGTTTTTATATCTTTCTTTTCCATCTTACATCAGAATATTATCCACTACCAATACACTTTTTAATGATTTTTATTATGCTCCAGACTATTGTGAAAATAAAAAGCTTAAAATCCTAAAAGTTCCTCAAGTTCCCGTTTCGTTTGGTCAATGTCTAACTTAGTTTCATACGGCAAAATCATATATTGTTCAAGAATTGATGAGAGTTCCAAGAAAAGTTTAGCTGAGCCTATTCTTGAAAGCCGATCGGTTATTGATAAGCTTGCAGGAACACCTCTTTTTGGATCGAACGTTGTGGCAATTATCAAATCAACCACATTTGGATACATCTCAAACGTCTTCTTAAGCATTTCAATACGGACTATCGATGCATGTGATACAAACGGATTATATGGAATATGCGCGTAAAACATAATCTTTTCTGGTGCTTTTTCGGGCGAGAAAAGAGCATTGAAATTCTTATCAAAAATTTCTAAGGAAAATGGTCCAAAACAGAGAGGAAATCTCAATTTATGCAATTTTAATTTATTCGAGATTTCATTTATGATCCAATCATCCGGGACTTTTTCAAGACGTCCTTTAAAACCAAAAATCTTGGAAAATAGCTCGTTAATTTCTACATTTCTATACAATTTATAAGAATCAGAAAGTCTCTTAACAATTCCAACAACTCCGATTCCATGTGATTCTAATTCTCTTACTACATTAATTCTTTCCCTTATCAGTCTCCTATATGCCATTTTATATTTCACATACGGTGGATCGTCTTTCCTAAAACACACTCTAGGCGTTGGATATACTGGTCCATCTATTATGACCATTGAAGAAAACATTTGTCCCTCTTTTACAAGCTCTGCAATGAATTTTAACGCGGCTGTTTCAAGAGAAAATCGAATTTCATCAACCATTTGAAATACATTGTATTCTGAATCATAGAAATCTACATCATTATACGATTTTATTCTAATCGCATTGTTTAGATAAACATCACGCAAAAGTGCAGAAATATTTCCGCGAATCCTTAATTGTAATCCTATAAACGGTGTTGAATTAAATTTCTCATAGATACGGGAATGCGTAAGTCGTGTAAAATAAGGCGGGAAGTCTATTATTATGTTATTGTGCGGCAAAAAAATTACTACAGATGCTACTCCGAGATTTACACCTCGTCCTCTGATTAATCTAGAACTACCATCGATTACAGTATATGCAAGTGAATAATCGTTCTTTAATTTATTCCAGGGTATAACATGCAGAATCCTTGAATTTAGTGATTTAAGAATAGATACACCATCATCATCCTCTCCACTCTGTATAAATTCTAATAAGTCGACTTCTGGCCTTTCTCGAATTACTTCATTTTTCATTCTGTTTATAATGTATCTTAGCGCTTCTATGATTTCTGTAATCACTTACATGTCCCCAAAATTTAGATACTAAGGAGGTAAAAAAGCTAAAGAACATGATTCCAGTTGAACTTAGAGAAAAATTCATCATTTTTCAATTACATACTTCCTGAAATATCTTTTCATATCTCTACTCAAGAATTATAACAGTCACAGTAATGTGATTTTAGCTTCTGAAAGCTACATTTGATATGTCTCTCACGAGTAAAAGGCGCTGGTGCAAGGGAAACAAATAAATATTCTATAACTTTGATGATATAATAGACAATTGTTATCGTTGTCGAGATTTTTTAACGGTGCGTTTTGAAGCATGGATGATGATTCAAACCAGAGTAGATCAAGAAATGTTATATCGTTGCTTGTAGCACAATTTTTATTAGCTATCGCTGGGGCGCTCATCGGAAGCATTTTACAGATATTCGCATTTGAACTTGGTGCTACATTTTTACTGCTTGGCTTAATGACCGTCGTTCAGAGATCCATAACAGCAGTACTTGCACCTTTTTGGGGTAAGGTTTCTGATAAAGCGCAAGCAAGGAAGCCTTTTGTTATATTCAGCCTTTTTCTCGGTAGTTTTGTTACACTTGGTTATTTATTCATTAAGAACATATATGAACTATTAGCACTACTTACTCTAGGTAGTTTCATAGGTGTCATAGGCGGCCCGGCATTAAGTGCTGTTACTTCCACAATTGGTGGTTATAAAAAGAGATCCAGGTTTATAGGTCTGTTTGTTTCCTTTTCATCACTAGGTTGGACTATTGGATCTTTCTTAGCTGTTTTAATAATCTCGTCACTTGGAGTAAACGAGTTATTTTTACTATCATTTGGTCTCCAAATACTCGCAGCAATTATACTTGCGCTGGGTTACAAAGAGATAAGAAATGAAATAAGAATAAAGAAAGCTGTTATGGATAGTATTCATGAAATTGAGGATAAATGGAAGCACATCATCGCGAACCTTCGAATTAGAACAATGGTAAGTCTAAGAGCAAGAAAACGTGCATCAAATCTAACAATCAACGATTTATTTATCATTATTTTAATCACGTCATTTTCTTCCAGTGCATTTTTCTTAGTTTTCTCAATTAAGCTATATTTGGTTCTCAAAAGAAATATTACGACATATGTTCTGCTTAATGCGATCTCTGCACTGCTTTCCACACTAGCACCACCGATCTATGGTTGGATTGCTGATAGAATTGGTAGAAAAACGGTATTCGCAGTTTTCCTTCTCGTAAGGTTTGTTTATATGTTTCTGCTCGCGTTCTTGTGGGATCCATTAATTCTTTCAATACTCTGGATTCTTCCCATATGGGTAGGATTACATGTTTCCTTAAAAGGACTCATTGTTGATATTGTTGGAGAAAAATACGCAGCAAGTGGTCAATCTTTAATTTCAACTGCAGATAGTATTGGAGTAATTCTCGGAAATCTCATTGGTGGTTTGATAGCTGATTACCTTGGATGCCATGCAAATATTCATAATGCCACAATACTACTACTGGTTACTCCTGCGCCATTCTTGTTCTCATCAATTCGAATTTTCAAATTAAGATTATGCAGAAAGTATTAGTTTTATCAGGGCAATCCGTCTTCATCATCACTCAGAGCCTCGCAGGGTCATCATTTCTAGTATAGAGGAAGATATCTCCTCCTTTAAAACATTTGTTCATGAATAAAAACTAATTTAGTTTTTAGGGAACATCGGTAATTATAATGCGTTCTTTAATAGCAGTATTGCTAGCAGTTTTGATTCTATTGCCGACCATAACATATTTAAAAACAGATACTACAAACATTGAACTAAATACAGTAGAGCTTAACGCGAAAAAAAGGCAATTATATCCTGTTTACTTTCTAGGTGAGCCGAAAAATATGCCAACAAATTTTAATGTAAGATCTGGCGGTTTTAAAATCATTTTTGATTCAGCACATGGACAATACTGGGACGAGTCACAAATGACTAATTTCCTGTCCTTACTTTCAATGTTTGGTGATGTTGTAATTAATGAAAATCCAATTACAGAAGAATTACTTTCTGATGCGGACTTATTAATTATTCCAAATCCGTATCCGTACCTGAACGGAAACTTTACAACTGAGGAGCTTCATGCAATATGGAACTTCATGGAAAACAAAAGCGGATCGTTATTCATAATGGGAGATGCTAGCTGGAGCTCTACTAGTGACTATGTTCATCCAGAAATTTTAAACCCTATTACTGCTAGGTATGGAATAATATGGCTTCATGGTGAGGTTCAAGATAATGAATCAAATCTAGGTAATCCCTGGTATGTATTGATTAATCACTTTACATCAGATGGTCAAATGATTTTACCAGGAATTGAGCAAGTATGCTTTGCAAGTGGTACATCCTTAAATATCACTACTCCCATTGTAGATACTTCAATCTACATTCTTGCTAGAGGAAACCCAACATCATTTTTCATAAACGCCAGTGGAATTACCCAGTCTCATCCACGAGGAGAAGAAATAATACCATTCATAGCAGCAGAAATTAATAATGGTGGTAGAATATTTGCCTCTGGAAGCAGTAGAATGTTTTCAGACAGATCTGATTCAGGATTGCTTGTGGAACAAAATAGAGATTTAGCGATGCTAGCAATTGCTTGGCTTCTCCATTATGAAATAGTTCCGCGAAGTAGCATTGAAAAAGAAACTATTAGGTTCCTCGAGGAAACAAATCTTCATGTATATATTACAAACTTCGCATCCCGTGAAATTAGTTCTAGTGTCTACATATTATTACCATATGTGTTGAACCTAACATCACCAAATGCCACAGTAAATAACGGAACAGCCACTTATGAAGTCCCTATTCTCCCAAACAATACCGTTTTTGTTGATGTCCCGCCTCATACTACGGTTGAGATTACATTCAAAGTAAAGTCTGTTGTTGGAGTCCGTTATTATGGAAGAATCTTAATTCGAGTTTTCTTCGAAGGAAAATATTTGGAGACAAGTGTAGGCATCACTAATTTACCGTGTTTTACTGTTGAAAGCTACTTTGAAAATATTTACTTGAACACGAGCATCACAAATTCTACAACACTCTATGTGAAGATAACAAACAATTGTTCAAGAACTATAAACAATGTTACAGTTGAAATAATAGAAATGCCCACTGAATTGGTCGTGCAACCAAGTAATAAGACAATAATTTTGCAAAAAATAGATGCTGAACAAACGGTAGTGGTAGTGTTTAAGATAAATATCACAACAATCGGAGTATACACTGTAACTATTCAAGTTTCATCCCCTGATGGTGGAATTGATGTAAGCAGAGCCACCTTAATTGCATTTCCAGAAAAAATCGTGATTTTTGATAATGCACATAATCAATACTTCGACTATAACAAAATGACTACTCTAATACAGATCCTTCGAGAATACGCTCCTGTGTTAATTTCATTTGAACCTATATCGAGCACAGTACTGAAATTCACAGGACTTCTGGTTATTCCTAACCCAGAGCCAACTTATGGTAATGATGTCTTCTCCGATGATGAAATAGTAGCGATTCAAAATTACATTGAAAGTGGCGGAGCACTATTGATAATGGGCAACTACTACCGGTACTTCTACCTAGAAAATCCAAACAATGTAAACGACATAACAAGTAAATACGGAATAACCTGGTTTGATGGTGATGTTTACGACGATGTTAACAACATTAATAATAGGGCATACTACGTGATTGTTAAGACTTTTGCAAACAATTCACTAGCAAGAATGTTAACTGAAGGAATAGAAGATGTTTACTACTCGGGGACATTCCTTAACTTCACAGAAAAACCAAACGTAGAACTTTACCCAATATTGCTAGGTAATCCTACAACATATGGAACACTTGGAGGTCCAGAAGAACCACATGTGGTTGAAGGCAATGAAACGATTTTAATGATTGCCGCAATAATTAAACCAAGTGGTGGAAAAATCATTGCAACGGGATCAACATACATGTTTTCAGATTATGGATTAAACTTCATGTCGCATAATAAGCCTTTCGCTAGAAAAATTATTGGTTGGCTACTCGCATCAACTAAGATGAGCTTGTACATATCTCCACTTCCGCTAGAAATATATACTGAAGAAAAATATGTTATTAAATGTAAAATCTCAAACGATGGAATAAAGGATTTAGTTAATATTTACGTATACATTTTTGTTTCAGGACCTATTATACTATTAAACTCAACAACAAATGTTTCAATTCCATATTTAGCTCCAGGGGAAATTATTAGATTCCGATGGATTATTAAGGCAACAAAACCAGGTTCAGCAACAATTGTAATTACTGCAAAAGCTGGTAATTATCCACCAATAACACAAATGTACACTCTAAGTATAAAAGAAAAGCCAACGCCAACACCAACATGGATTTATATTGCTGTAGGATCCATACTTATATTCATAGTAATCATTGTGATTGTTGCATGGAAAAAAGGAGTTGTCTTTAGGAGGAAAACATGAGTTTCCCACCAGCAATTTTGGAACTAGCAGCTTGTGGAAAAATAAAAACTCTCCGCAAAAACTCTGAAGAAATTTATAACAAGATATTAGAATTGATAAAACTCGCGAGATTTGAACGCAAGATAAAACCAGAAAATTGGAAAATAGGAATGATCATCATAAATAAACGCCCAATAGAAATGGCAGAGCAAGAATTGCTTGAATTAAGGAACGCAAATGTAATAGTTTTTGTGACAGATATTTTAAGTCCAAAAGACGTCAAAAAACTTAACGAATATGGATTACTACCACGTACTCGTTTACTTCGCCCAGAAAAAATATGAAATTCCACACTTTTTTAGTTTATACTTCTGCATAAATTTTTATATTTTTATTTGTTAGACAGAGGTGTAACGGTATGCCCAAGAAAGTAAAGATTGATCCAAACAAGTGCATTGGTTGTGGAGTATGCGCATCAGTCGCCCCGTCCATTTTCGTCCTTAATACTGATGAAGGCAAGTCAAACATAGTTGAACAGTACAGAACAGAGAACCAATACGTTGGAGAGATACCTGACGAAATGGAAAGTGAAGCAAGGACGGCAGCGGATTCATGTCCAACTCAAGCTATCACAATTGAATAAGCAGATGATTAAAACTTAAAAAAGCTATTTTTTGATTTTATTTTAATGCCAAATAGTCTCCTACATATCACATTCTAACGTCAAATCAGAATTTTTGAGTAAGCTATTTTAAATTGAATAACTATTAAAGTCCAAACATAACCATGTTTACTACATGATTTCTATTTAAGCTTTCCATAATCTTGATTAGTTTAGATAATCAATTTTGGGTGTTTGTGGGGTCTACAATGTCAGATAAAACTGTTGAAACAGAAAAACAAGAGCAATTGACTGATATTGAAGAATTAGCGAGAAATCTGCTGGAAAAAAATTATGAGAAACTTAGAAAAACTCGTTTTCATTTAATAATTCGTCTTCTAATGGGCCGACGAGAATATCGTTTAATTAGAATTGAGGAATTAGAATTACTTGCAACACATGTTTTAAAACTTGAAATAAGTGGGGAGGAATTCATAAATTCGGCAACTGCAATTGAATTACATGGGGGATTCATTTCAACTGAAACTGCATCGCTTGAAGAGTGGATGGCATTTATTGAGAGTATTAAGACCAAAAAGAATCCTAGAATTCTCGTTAACATAAGTTTTCGTTCACGATACGGACTTCCCCAGAGCATCTCCGATTTCGATGTGTTTGTCGTCAATTACGAGATTCTCGCATAAACTCAAGATGTATTCGTGATGGAATAGGACCCTTTTGTTTTTTGTACTTGCTAGTTTTTCGTTTCCAATATGGCTGCTCTGATGGTTTATCTTGAAGAATAAACGCTATCTGACATATTGGCATGCCCACATATAATTTTATTGGGACTCTATTCACGTTTGAGAGTTCTAGAGTAAGTTGACCCTCAAATCCTGCATCAATAAAGCCACCAGTGCTGTGAATAATTAAACCTAATCGAGCTAAAGAGCTCTTTCCTTCGATCCTAGCTGAGATGTAATCGGGCAATTTTATATATTCTAGAGTAGTTGCCAACAAGAACATTCCAGGTTGAATAGTAATGCTTTCGCCCATAGGAACAATGATTTTCTTCATATAATGAGATACATCTTGCCTGACATCAATTGCACTTACCTTAGTTTCGTCAAAAACAAGAAACTCTGTTCCTAACCGAAGATCTACTGATGATGGCCCAACAAGTGATTCATTAAATGGTTCTATTATTAGCTCTCTCTTCTTTATGAGATCTTTTATTGTTTTATCCGACAGTAACATTTGGCATCTCTTTCTTTTCAAAGCACTAGAACATATCCATAAATTTTTTATTTACCTAATACTGGCAAAATATGCAAGAAAGA
>Ga0190313_1001290_pt1 | contig 13627 bp, 13 predicted proteins | sample 4870071011_MG_FD_169989 | JGI IMG/M metagenome (GOLD analysis project Ga0190313, IMG submission 169989) | Hydrothermal vent sediment bacterial communities from Southern Trench, Guaymas Basin, Mexico - 4870-07-10-11_MG | ecosystem: Environmental > Aquatic > Marine > Hydrothermal vents > Sediment ...
CCTTAAGTTCCTCATAACATATGTGAATCCTAGGTATGCCGCTCCAAGCCTCATGAAGAACAATGAAGTCACCTGATACAGAAACCCCACGCCTCAACCCCTCTAGCTCTATATACGTCCTCTTACTTATGACCGTCTCGTAGACATGTAGATCCACTAAAGGTATGTTAGCCCTTACCGCTACGTAGAAAGTCCTTAAAATACTTAGTACTAGGTCTATGAATTCTTTAGGCACGTTACCATGCTTAACTAGGTTTATTCTTGTTACCAAGGCACCTCATTAATGATGTCAGCGTTTTAAGTAAAAACATTATTTCCCTTCGTACCAATAGTCTTTACTGTGGGGTTCTGATCCATGGTTGAGGAATACGATCTGGTTATCCGTAAGGCTAAGGTTAGGTTCCTAGATCGCCTGGTTGATATAGCTATTCGTGAGGGCGCTATAGCTAAGATAGGTAAGGAGATTAAGGGGAGGGGTGAGATCGAGCTTGATGCTAACGGCTCCTTAGTTACTGAGTCCTTCGTTAATCCACACCTACATATGTGTAAAGTATATACGTTCTTAATGATTGGTGAGGAAGCTATTAGGTACTACCATGAGAGCGGTATGGGCGCTTCAATGATAGCTATAGAGCTTGCCTCTAAGGTTAAGGAGAAATACCATGAGAGCTGGATATATAAGAACGTTAAGAAAGCGGCTCTTGAAGGGCTTAAGTACGGATGTACACACATTAGGGCCTTCGTAGATACAGACACTAAAGCTAAGCTTGAAGGTATTAAGGCGTTATTGAGGGTTAGGGATGAGCTTAAGGGCATAGTAGATATTCAGGTAGTGGCATTCCCGCAGGACGGTGTGATTAAGGATCCAGGGGCTGATGAGTATGTTAGGAAGGCTGTAGAGATGGGTGCTGACTTAGTTGGCGGTATACCGTGGATAGAGCTTACTGAGGAAGACGCTAAGAAACATATTGACATCATGTTTGAGATAGCTAAGGAATTCGATAAGGATATAGCGATGCTTACTGATGATGCTGGTGACCCAACCCTAAAGACTACGGAGATGTTAGCTATAAAGACGATTAAGGAGGGTTGGGTAGGTAGGGTAACTGCTTGCCACGCTAGGGCTATGCAGTTATATACTGAGACATACTTTAGGAAGTTAGTTAGCCTCCTAAGGATGGCTGGTATGAGCATAATCACAGACCCACATACAGGACCACTGCATGTTAGGGTTAAGGACCTACTTAATGCGGGGGTAAACGTTGCTTTAGGTCAAGACGACATAGCTGATGCTTACTACCCATACGGTAGGAATAAGATGCTTGAGGTAGCTTTCTTAGCATCACACCTACTCTGGATGACCACTCTTAAGGACATGGACATACTCTACGACATGGTGACCGTAAACGCAGCTAAGGCCATGAGGTTAAGTAGGTATGGGCTTAAGGAAGGTAATGAAGCTAACCTAGTAGTACTTAACGCTAAGTCTGTGTATGAGGCCATATGGTATCAAGACGCACCTAAGTACGTAATAAGTCACGGAAAGTTAGTTGTTGAGAATAAAGAGGTTAGTGAGTTCAAAATAAAAATATAGCGTTAGGTTTGTTTTTAACCCACACATACTTACTTCTTTTTAAGTACCAATATGACTATTATGATTATTACAGCGGCACCAACTATGTCAGCCATTATTACGTACACGAGCCAACGCTGAAGAGCCAACTCCTGGAGCTGTTGGTTTAGGTGGTGATGTTGCGAACGGCTTTAATAAAGGTATATTAGTATCCACTAGCTGAGCCTTAACTACCTGCTCATACTTCTCAATCTTAAACCTAGTCTCACTCTTAATTATCCAGCCAGTTTCCTTATGGTACTTATAGTAATATCTTGACCCTTCCTTACCGCCCTTAACAACACCGTCAGGTGATATGTAGACTGGGATAGTCCATAATCCAGCAACCGTAGCCCCGGGGTTTACACATTCTGCCTTTACTTAAGTATCTTATACTCACTACCCTCACTTACTGGTCTCTCAACATGAGCAGCACCAATCAAACCTCCCTCAATATCTTTAGGGAGCACTACGAAGTACTCGTCAGTTACCTCAGCAACCTTGAAAGTAACTTCGTACCATACTAATGTCTGCTTACCTGTCTCGAATGTTACCCCCATACCTAACCCAGTCACTTACATGTATAGGTGCTTTAGGAGGCGGTATTGATGATGTGGTTGAAGTGGTTAGTGGCGTAGTTATTGTAGGTGTTATAGTTAGTGTTGGTGGAGGTATTGGTGTTGTGATTACCTCCTTACCTAGGTAGTGGCTTACCTCAGTAGTATAGTCATTAACTTTAGGTGTTGCTGTCTCTACACTAGGTGTTTCTTTCGTTGGTGTTATCGCTAGTTCAGTGACCTCTGGTATGTAATCATCTACTGCAGGTATTACTGTATTTATGCCTCATCGGAAAAGTCTCTCACTAGCAACCTACGATAACTTACTTACGGCATCCGTAACGAATATTGTAATGACATCCGCCGAGTCCGTACCTAAACTGCTTGACTCGCCAGTGGTGAATGCACCATTACCGTAGGCTATAATGCTCATGGACCCATCATCAGCTGAACCACTAATAGTCTTGAACAGTAGAAACTTACCTTCCTCACTAAACTTAGCTATGAAGGCGTCAGCATCACCAGCACTAACGCCCTTCGTAGAACTAGCAATGTATAAGTAATCACCGTACTTAACAATACCGAGGGATGCCTCCGGTCTTTACCGCTAATTACACTAAGCCAGTGTATTATTTGCTTAGGTTGCTGAGTTACTATAGCTAATGACGATAATAGGATGCGGGTTAGAAGGGTCGTTACGACTAAGTAACGACCCCACAAACCCAAAACACCCTAGCGCAATATAGTGCTCACGTGCAATGATAATATATTTTACCCTATCTCTACTGTTAGAAAGGCACACATATTAATAGTTAATTGTGCCTAAGTAATACTTAGCATATAAGCAACTCTCTATCTGAGAGTGCTATAAGTCCTTTTAAGGCTCACTGCTTAAGTTCTAGAGGAAGGTGATTGCATATGTATAGGTTAAGGGACTATGTAGCCATATGCATAACCATACTGATCGCCTTAAGTCTCATTAGTGGTTTATCAGCGTATGGCATGGCACCACCAACACCGCCAGCACCACCGATACCTTCAGCAATACCGATACCCCCTAAACTTAACGTTACGTTACTCGTTAAGGCTGACGGTAGCGTGATACCCATTATCGAGTTCTCAATGACCATACCACTACCTACAGGTACGGCTAAGAAAGAGGTCATGAAGTTGGTAAGCTACTACACCAAGGAGCAAGAAGAAATACTGAACTTCTCCATGAACATACCTAAGGAAGCGCTTAAGGAGGAAGTGCCACCAGTAATCGTTAATGCCTCATTCACTTATGAGGAGCCTCACGGTGAGGGCTACGTACATGTGGTTAATCAGGAACCGTCAAGTAAGTTACCGTTAAGTACCGCTGACATATATATAGACCTAAATTACGATAGATCTAAGGACTTCACGTCACTCAATGTAAGCTTCACCATAGACCTAAGTGAGGAGTACCTAACACCCGAGAACTTAAGCAAGGCGGCCGCGACCGTCAATATGATGGTGTTCACTCTACCAATGATTAATCAGTCAATATATAATGCATCAGAAGGGAACTTATGGATTAAGGGCTTAAGCATGAACTTCAACCCAGACACAGCAGTAATTAGCGGTTACATAATTCTTGAAGGGTACTTCAGTAGGGCACTACCATACCTAGTGACTAACCTACCAGCATTAATGACTACGTTTCCTGGAGTCCCAAGTACTCAAGTACCTTCAACAACGCCTCAGCCAACTATATCTGAGGACGAGATTAAGCTTATTGAGGAGCTTTACGGTAAAAAGTTTAGCTATGTGGAGAAAGCTAAGTTTAAGCTTTACGCATCATTAGCTGAGGGGGTAGTTAAAGGCCATGCATACGCTAAATACGGCGGTGATCTCAAGAAACAGTTCAATGAGAGTATTAAGACTATCGTAGATTACTTTAAGCAGAAATACGTTAAGGAAGTTAAGGAAGTACCTAAAGCGCTAGATATGATTAAGGAATTTGAGTTCGACCCGTTAACTATGTCGATGAACCTCACAGTAACTACAGGAGGGTTTGAGTATGTATTCGTGGGTCCCGCAATAACCTACACCAAGGATCCCGAGAAGACCTATGACATCTTAAAGAGCATAATCGCTGAGTTAGTTAAGGAAAAGCCTATAGAGATTCCTGAAGGCATTGAAATAAGGGTTATTGGTGAGTCAAAATCTAATGTTGAAGTAGTTGTTGAATACTCAGAACAGGTTAAGGAGATGGTTAAAGAGATTCCTAGGGGCGTAGTCATCAAGGATGTGAGCGCCTTACCATTAACATCTGCTAAAGTCGTTAAGAACCCATACGGTGTGGCTAACTACGTAGTTGAGGGGTCTAGGGGTGAGGGTTACTTAGTAGCTACTAACTCATCTGTAAAGGACGTTAAGTTCAGTACTGAAGGTGTGGTTACTGTTAAGTTAAGTGAGGTTAGTGAGAATAACGCAATGAACATAACAGTATTTAAGGATAAGTTAGGCTTCACACCGATACGTGCTGATGTAGTGTTTAATGGTGTTACTAAGAAGTCTGTAGAGCCTACTGAAGGTGTTGATAGTTACTCAGTGCTTGTGACTTACGGTAAGGACGTAAGTAGTATTGAGGTACGTTGGGTAGGTGTTTCTGAGTTAAAACTAAGTGTTGAGGATAAGGAGTTCACAGCACCAGCAACTATAGAGTTAAGTATTGAGTGTAAAGACCAGTTCGGTAACCCAATACCTGAGCTACCACTAAGTATATTAGTTAATGGTGAGGAGGTAGGTAAGACAGTCAGTGATGTCGATGGTATAGCTAAGTATGAGTTAAAGATAGATGAGGCAGGAACTTACAAGATCGTTGCTAAGTACCATGAGGTAGGGTCTAATGAGGTAACCATAGAGGTTAAGGCACCTCCACCAGTACCGTATTCAGTTATAGCTATAATAGCCGTCATAGTGGTTATCGCCATAGTAGCAATACTAATAAAGAGAAGGTCCTAGCAACCCCTAAATATGGGTGTGTCACCAAAATATCTTGATTTTTTATTTGAAGAGCGCGAAGAAAAGTAGTAGCCCTATAACCACTACTATAGACCCTATGAGTATTAACTGCTTAATGCTTAGGCCCTCCCTAGGCATGTAAAAGAACTTCTTAATGCCTTCAGCAACTCTAGATGGTTTCTCTACCTTAACTTCGTAAGTACCCCAACCAGGCGGTGGCCCCGGGTATTTCTGAGTTATTGCCTTAGCAGGTACAGCCCTTGACCTCCTCATGAACTCAATAATTAAGTCCCTAAACATCTTTATGTTGGTGAATTGGGGTTTAGCCAAGTGCTCAAGTATTTCCTCCTCAGTGTAGTTAGCCATTATCGGTAGTATCTCATTTTCGACACACATTATTAACTCCTTACCTATTTCTCTGTAGTCGTCTTCGCTTTCGGCTATGTCGTGAAGATAGTATAACGCCGCATCAAGCTTCATGAATACGTAGTATAGTGTCTCACCGTACTTAAGCTCCTCCTTAAGACGCCTACATTCACGACTGATAATGTACCTATACCCGCTACTAACCACTTAAGCACCCACTAAACCTATTACCTAAAGTAAGTATTAAGGTTGGTCTATTCAGTTAAGTAATTCAGCATTATTAGCTCCGTAAGTTACGTATTAAATGGTTGATACGGTGATTAAGCATTCCTACACACGTGGTGTTTCCCTAATTACTGCGGTTACCTTACTCATAATCGTAGCTATAGCCATAAGCGTTACCCTCTATATATTTCTTGAGGGTTCAGTAGTTAGTAACTTACCTACATACAGGCCTAGTACTAGCTTAGTTTGTGAAGGTGCCTACTTTAAAGGCGATGTGGTTGTTCGCTTAAGGAATTACGGCTCAGTTACTGAGATAGTTGATGCTGCATACCTATCACCAGCAGGTGCTGAGTCATGGAGTTTAAGAGAAAGTAACTTACCCCTCAGGATATTCCCTAATGAGGTTAAGACAGTAATAATATCAGCTAAGGGGTTAGGGTCTGGCCCCTATAAGGTAAAGATAGCCACTAAGGGAGGTGGTTATGTAGTTACCTCAGTAAACATTGAAGGCGCAGCAATTGATGACTATATAGGCCCCATAACACCAGCATTCACTACAGGAAGTCCTTTAGAACCTATTGAGGGTTGGCACGGCACTTACTACGACATAAGTGGGCTCCCCGAGACCGTACCGCCAATAGAGGAAATAGAGTCCTTACCACCCGACTACATCATTGCTGACAGGATAGATGAGGAGATAGACTTTACTGATGATGGTTATGGTGGGCAGCCATGGAACTTACCACGGACGGATAGGTTCGCGGCTATCTGGGAGGCGTCAGTATATGTTAAGTATGGGGGTACCTACATATTTGAGATATTAGTTGATGACGGTATAGCTATAGACATAGACGGTAATAGGGTATTTACGTCATGGAAACTTCAAGCACCAACTAGGTATTACGTTAATGTGGAGTTAACTTCAGGGTTCCATACGGTCAAGATATATTACTTCGAGAACTACGGCATAGCAAGGATTAGTGTAAAGATAAACTACAGGACATATACCTATGAGAGCATAGTAGGTAAGTACTACGAAACAAATGGGGAAGGTGCTAGCCCAGATATTAACAAGATAATCAACGGTCAATACCCACTAATCCTTGAGAAGGAAGAGGAGTTTATTGACTATACCGATAACCCCAACTACGGTGGTTACCCATGGCCCATAAGCGATACAGACACGTTCGCCGTATACTGGGTTATTGATGTCTATATAGACCTACCAGGGACTTACGCCGTTAGGACGTATAATGACGATGGAGTTGTTGTGTGGGTTGATGGTGAGGAGGTAATTTATGACTGGTACCTACATGGGCCTAAGTGGAATGAGGCGCAGGTATACCTAAGTAGGGGGTATCACACCATAGAGATAGTCTACTACGAGAACTTAGGGATAGCGCGTATGTACTTTGAGCTAATACTTGTTAAGTCCGAGTTAAGCCTTACGTGGGTAGCTAACGTATATGACCTCAGCGGGTGGACAGACTGGAGTAGTAGCGGTCTCCAGCAACTCCTTAACGCATTACTAAATAATGAAGTACCTAACGTAGGTACTTACCAAGTAAGTAACATATACTTCAGCGATACACCAGGTATACCTGGAGATCAATGGTTCTTCGTAGGTGACGGAGGCTTCGAAAGCACAGACAACTTCGGCGTAGTTTTCACGACCTCGATAACCGTTAATGACTATAGCTACTTAGAAGTAAGTGCTTATAGTGATGACGGCGTTAGGGTATTCGTTAATGACCAGGCCGTACTTGATGATTGGAGCCTACACCCACCAAGGAAGAGCTACGGAGGTATATTCCTAAGCCCAGGCCAGTACGTTATTAAGGTCGCCTACTTTGAGCACTACATAAACGCAGTACTACACATAAACATAGTCATTAGACCATCAAGACCAGTTACACCGTACCCGGTAGCAGAGTCAAACGCTATAATCATAGAGATTAAAGACCCATCCGAATATCCACCGCAATTCTATGTTACGGTAATTGATGATAGAGGTAATGTAGTTGGTCAGGTAGCAGCTACTAACTTAATGACTGAGATTAAGGTACCTGTACATAGGGAATTACCCTTCAATGGAGCTATAGCTATATGGGTACCTAAGAAGTCCTGACATATATACTTATATAGTTAGGGTAGTTAAGTATGGTTGGTATGTGGTTATGTGTGAGTTATTTGGTCTATCAGCTAATCGTGATGTACCCATTAGTTTTACGTGGCGTGGCTTCATAAAGAGAGGTAAGGTTCACCGTGATGGTTGGGGTGTTGCTTGGTTCTTTAAGGATCGTTTAGGGCTTGTTAAGGAGCCTAGACCAGCGCCTAATAGCCCTATAGCTAAGCTATTGGTTAATGGCGTTGAGGGACATATAGTTATCAGTCATGTTAGGTGGGCGTCGAGAGGTGATGTTCGCTACGTAAATACGCACCCATTCGTTAAGGTACTTAAAGACCGTGAATGGGTATTCGCCCATAACGGTGACGTCTCGGGAATTATGTATGAGCCTAAGTTTAGGTTAAGGCATTACCATCCAGTAGGCAGTACTGACTCAGAATACGCGTTCTGCTACATAATGGATAACCTAAGTAAGCTAGGCAAAACCGATAAGTTAATCAGAGTCTCTAAGGTCTTATGGAGGTTAGCTAAGGAGATAGGGCGTTACGGTAAGTTTAACTTCTTACTCAGTGATGGCACTTACTTATTCGCCTACATGAATGTTGAGGGAACACTCCATTACCTATTAAGGCACCCACCTCACGTAGGTTATGCTGAGTTAGTTGATGAGGACTTTAAGGTTGAGTTAAGTGTCATCAAAGCACCCGATGAGCTAGCAGCACTAATAGCTACGGAGCCGTTAACAACCGAAAAGTGGGTGCCCCTAGAACCCGAAACACTCTATGTATTTAGTGATGGTGATTTACTACTTAAGGTAAGTTCATCAGGTGATATTAAGGTAATGTTAAGTGATATAGATATTAAGGTATTAGAATGTGTAAGGGGTTCCATTCATCGCCTGTCTCTTAAGTCTATAGCTGATGAATTAGGTATTGATTTAAGTGAGGTCTATGAGTCTGTTGAGAAGTTAGTTCTTAGGAGGTTACTTAAGCAGGACTCTAGGGATAAAGTACCGTTAAGGCACCCTAAGGCTACTGTATATACAGTGAAGAGTAAGCGGGGCTTTATTGATGAGTTAATCGGGCGTAATTAGTTTGTTCGATAAGGTCTTAAGCCCCCTTCTCAATGTGTTTTGGGTGTCTCTACGGAGTTAGTAGTTAAGCTATTGATAGTTACTGCGTTACTGATTGCTGGTTACGTACTGGTTAGGTTTAAGTATGGTTACGTTGTTGACTCAATATCTAAGTTCTTACTCTATGTAGTCATCCCCATTAACTTAGCCCTAACGCTCCTTACTTCTAAGGCGTTATCAACCTATGCTAAGGTTACTTTAGGTGCTATAGCTCATTTAGCCATTGTCTCCGTACTAGCCCTCCTCATATTCCTTAAGTTAATTAGGTCTGACGGTAAGTCCCTATGTTCATCGATATTACTTGCTTCATTACCTAACTCTATATTCTTACCTGTGTCTATGTCTGTACTTATATTTGGTAGTGCTGAGTTAGTACTGCATTACTCAGTAGCTTTCTCGGTAGTTCTAGCGTTAATTGCTCCGTTAGTCCTAGCTACTTACGGTGGTTACGGCGGCTCATTAAGTGCTTTAAGTGTTTTGAAGAAGTTACTGACTTTCCCGCCAACGGCTGCTTTCCTAGTTGCATTAGCTCTTAAGGCAGTCATGCCTGATGACCCGCAACAACCTACGTACATACTCACTTTACTTAAGGACTATGTAAGTCAGGTTAACCTACTTGGGTTTATGGTTATGGGTAGTGCTTTAGGTCTCGTTAAGTTAGGTGTTAATAAGTTAGCCTTTAGCTTAGTCACTACATGGAGGTTCCTCGTCTCGCTAGTCATTGGTATTTCCGTAGCTTACCTACTCAGTATTAGTGGTTTATGGTTCTTAGGTGTGGTCATTCAGTCGGTAATGCCCCCAGCGGTGACGAACATCATATTAGCTAGGACCTATAGACTTAATGAGGAATTAGTATCTACAGCAGTCATTACGTTAACTCCTATATCTATAGTACTGACATTAATAGCTATATACCTCCTCAACACTTAAGCATATAGCTATTTAACGTAAGAGATATATGTCTAGACCCGCATGGGTTTCATGGCTGGTTAGTTAGGTATGGTATTTACGCCACTACACTTTGTTCAGGCATACCTAATGTATAAGGCGTTTAAAGGTAAGTTAGACTTTCACTCATTACTAATAGGTAGTTTATTACCCGACCTTGAGATACCGATACTATATTTCTTAGGGTTTAGCTACCCTTACGATAGGTTAGTCCTCCATAGCTTTATGGGCTCACTAATGTTTTCATGGGTCTTAGGTTTAGCCCTATATAGGCTTTACAAGGTATTCATGCGTAAATTACTTAACTATGAGTTACGGTACGTAAGCTTAACTAACTTAATAACCTCTATTGAGTTAGGGTCCTTAGGTCACGTATTTATAGACACCCTACACCACCCCTATAACCCTCTTCTATGGCCATTAAGTAGTGAGAGTGTGGATGTGTTCGTGTTGTTCGGTGATTATGAGGTAGCTATGACCTTCATGCATGCCCTATTCATGTTATTATTCATCGCCATAGCATGTTATGAATTAAGGCAGGCCCTCATAAAGGTAAGGTCATTAAGGCACGTGAGGGTCGGATCCTCATAACAGCTTATATATAGATACTCTATGCTTGGCCTTAAGTAAGTTGATTAGGGAGGTCTACTTAAGTCCGTTATTATACTGTCTGGTGATGTACTAAACCCCCTTATAGATGTATCCATGAGCCTAGTTAGGACGTAGTACTGTGCGAAGTTCATTATAGCGATGAATGATGCGAAGAATGGTAGTGCTTCAACAATCCTAGAAAATAGCTCCTCTAGAATGTTCTCAGTACTTACTGATACGTAATGAGACATTACGTGCGCAGTTATTGACCTTACTATGGCTACGTACATGAGTGCGGTAACGAAGGTCAGTAGGAACGTAAGTAATGATGCGGTAAAGAATTGTGAGGCGTACTTACATGTGTTGGTTAAGTCCTTAAGAAATTTATCTTTAAGGGGCATAATCTTGTCTAATACCTCATTGGTGCTTAAGTAAGAATCCCGGTTATATGTGGTACCTGCCTTATATATAAGGAGTTAGATATTTATAGGGTTTAAGAGGGCTTTCGCCTTTTTATTTACCTAAATATATAAATACTTCACTACCTTATTTCTGCCGTACTGTTGTGGTACTTTACCGTTCTATGTTACTGGGTTAGTTATGTATGTTCTTTCGGTGCTTTCTCTATTGTTGTTAGTGCGGCTATTACGATTAGGACCCCTATTAGTATTGCTGCTATGCCGGCTACGTATGGGTATAGTAGTTCTGGGTTTATGAACATAACCACACCAGCAACTATGAATAACGCACCCACAACTAGTAATGATATACTTGGTAGGGTCTTAGGTACTGTTAGCTTTACTGGCCTAACCTCTTTCCCCTTTAGGAAAGCCATTAGTAAGAAACCGACACCCATACCTATAGCGCCACCTACGTCTGGCCTACCGAATATTAGCCCTATACCAGCACCTATGAACATGCATGCAACGAATACGAGCCCACCTATTCTCTCACCGCTCATTACTACCACCAGCACTACCTATACGGTGCTGAGGAACTTAAAACGTACCGTAACTCTCTCTGTAAGTGCTTCATTAATAAATATAAACCCCCAAACCCTCACGTAGAGGGTGTTGCTGACTTGATGTCTAAGAACCCACTAGACCTACCTAAGGGGAGGAAGTTCTCTAAGGAGGAGCTTGCTCAGGCGGTTAGGTTAGCGATAATGGCTGAGTTAGATGCTATAAACATGTACTTACAGTTCGCTCAAGCAACTAATGACGAGTTAGTTAGGGAGGTATTCCTAGAGGTAGCTAAGGAGGAGAAGACCCACGTAGGTGAGTTCTTAGCGATACTTAAGGAACTAGACCTAGAGCAGGTCAAGGAGCTTGAGGCTGGCGAGAAAGAGGTTAAGGAGCTTAAGGTTAAGTAATCACATATATTGAGACACACCTAACCTAGACCTCTTTTTCTCCTTAATAACCTCTTTAAGTATGTCTACGGGCTCATCCTCCCTATCCTTAATGGCTAGTATCATAGATACCCTAAGAATTAGTAATGACGTGCTTAGGTCCACATCCTTAAGTAAGGCTGATATCTCCTTGAGTAACTTACTATACTTCTTAACCTTTCCTATATCCCTATAGACAACGTCCCAGAAATCATCATCGTTAAGTAGCATCTCTAGAGCCTCAAGTATATCTAGCAACACCAACTACCACAACCTACCGGTCTTAACTAGGTATATATGCTTTATAGAACACCCGCTTAAGATATAACGCCTTAAGTATGTCTATGAATAGATGTAGGTAAAAACATGTTTAGATTTAATGCCTTGCTAACTACGGTTTTATTGGCTCTTCAGTATCTCTAGTATTTCTCTATAGCTATATACCCTACACCCCCTAACTATTAGGGCCATAGCTAGGTCCTCAATTAGTTCCTCCTTAATTATGCTCCACCAGCACTTCAGTATCTTGCTAGCTCTCCAAGGCTCCTTAGCTACTTCATCAAGTAGTTTCTGGGCCTTAACGTAGTTTTCGTCAGGTATTACGTAGGTTACTGGGTGCTTACCTGTATCTACGTAACGTACTTCACTAGGTTTAGGCAACTTAGTTACGTATATGAACCTGTGAAGGTCACCTACCTTGAGTAGTGTCGTTAATGCCTTAACCTCCTTGGGTGTGGGCCCCGTACTTAACCACTTCATAACTAAGTAGTTTAGGGCTTCCGGTGATATCTCGTTAGGGGTGTTGATTACGTAGTTAACTAACTCACTTAGGTCCTGACTTACTAACCTATAGGCTAGTGCCCTAGGTAGTAACGTCTTAATCACTGTATCGTTAATTACCCCCTTAGGTAGGTAACCCATGGAGGCTAACTCAAAAACCTCACCTATAAGTAACTCATCACTAAGTTCAGGGCCTACGGCCTTCAAACCGCAAGCCTCAACTAAAGTATTAAACACTACACGATCTACGTAGGTATTAACGCTCCACGACCTACTTAATGAGTACCCAGCTAGGGTTGTCGTAATTAAGTAGCACATAAGCCTGTAATTAGTGGCGGGCACGACTAAACAACCATAATCATCTATGAAACCTAAGTAGCCATTGATAGCTAAATACCAAAACAACTTACTAAACGGTGCTGCCAACCTGACGTCAACAACATCATCAACAAAACCAATACTAAAAACATCACTAGGTAAACCACAACACAAACAACACCACACACCTACATACCCACACACCACACACCACCCCCCATATAATACCTCAGACACCCAACCATCAGAGGCATAAACAAAACAGCAACAACCTATTCCCGGCTCTGTCTTGGGAGGGGCAGTACCAATATATAAGCCTTTCCCCTCATGTAGAGAATGATACATTCAACCATAAGAGAATTGAGGAGTTGTTACTAAACCATAAATATCTATTCCCGACCCACACATGGGAGTGATGGGGAACTAGTTAAGGAGAAGTGGTCTCATGACACCATAAAATAAATTAATGATGAGCATGATACCATAAAATTTATATATGAAAACCAAGATAAGAATTATAGAGTATAGAAGAAACTGTAGGTGGAGGCAAAATGCAGAATCTAAATAATAGAATTGAAAGATCTTATAG
>Ga0190313_1001292_pt1 | contig 13614 bp, 24 predicted proteins | sample 4870071011_MG_FD_169989 | JGI IMG/M metagenome (GOLD analysis project Ga0190313, IMG submission 169989) | Hydrothermal vent sediment bacterial communities from Southern Trench, Guaymas Basin, Mexico - 4870-07-10-11_MG | ecosystem: Environmental > Aquatic > Marine > Hydrothermal vents > Sediment ...
TTGAACATCAAGTAATACAGCTCATGCAGATCGCAAGAAAATACAATATTCCAGTTCTGCTTACTCTATTGCCTAAGAAACAGTATGCAGACAAAGTTCCAACTAATTGGCAGAACGCTTACTTTGGACCACTCGAAATCGCTCATTGCAGTGATATAGTCCTGTGGTTCAGTTATAGTCAAAAATCTGACGCTAAAATCAGTATTCACGTTAAAAAGCATAGACTCAAAGAAGAAGGAGAAATATATCACGTAAATATCAGAGATTTTGGACTGGAACTCGTAAAGGAGTGATTATTATGAGCCTCAACAAACTTTTAGTGAATCTTGAAGACTACGCAAGATTTTGCAGAGATATTAGCTTTATTCTCATCGATTTCAAAGATAAGCTAAACGTCTCTCAGAAGACACAAGTTAAGACGATTATACTAATGCTTCGTCAAGCTATAGACAATTTAGAACATATATCGTGAAGAGATTATGACGGACAAAGATAAACTGCTTAAAGAGTTCGTAGAATACTTAAAAAAGCAAAATCTCCGTCCAACAACTATTTATGCATACAGCAACCGCGTTAAATCTATTCTCAACAAAATTAACAGATACAATGCTTCTTTAGATGAAGTTACAGAGATTCTGAGAAAAAACAGAATCAGAGAGAAAGTAATAATTCAATACACAAGGGCATGGAAAAAATGGCTTAAGTTTATCGAAGAGGTGAAATTAAATGACGCACAAACCACGAAAGAAGAGAAGTAAGAAAAAGAAGAAGAAAGATTTCGAAACTGAGCAATTAAAGCTGTCTCAAATTTTTAATGAACATTCAGAAGATATGGCAAGGTGATTTGATGAAACAATCCCGTTTAACTGATTTCAACACGAATATAGCAATGTACAAAGCAGATATACCCAATCTTCCAGCAGAGATAAAAGATAGACTAATTGCATCGCTTACAGAGTGGCTTAACAAAAACTCTAATTTAATTGATGACAGATGGGAGAAACGCATCTTAAAGGAAATTCGTAAGTTCAGGAAAATGAGAGCTACAATTCCTGTTGTAGCTGGGTTTGCAATGTGGACATTTTGCATTGTAAACCAACTTGGTGTTACTTCAACAATTGGTCAAGATGGGTTCGCTATCTCGGATAGCACATGGGAAAGAGGGTTTGACCGTAAAACGACTAAAAGACTATTGTTGTGGATTTCTGAAGCTATTAGGCTAACTAGCATTCCCGTAAAAATGGCTGCGCAATTGGGATGGGATTAGCAATTAGAAATATGTTAATATGTGTTGAAGTTGTAAGAGTTTTGGGAGGTGTGATAAAGAATGATGGTGGCTGAGATTTTGAAGGATATTAGGGATATGTTAGTGAGAGCCACAGGATTGAATATAGACATTTCGAAATACTACGCAGCAAACGAAGACTATTGGAGACTTTTAATTCCAGATGAGGCTGCAGAGGGATCAAGGTTTAAGTATACTGAAATAGTTTGCTGCTACATTCCAGAAATCTTTGCAGAATGGAGTCATCAAGTTTTCAGAAACATTTGCCTAAACGAAACTCCAAAACCAGAAGAGGAAAGAGATACAAACGTAAGAGCAAGAATTTTCATAATCCTCTACGAGAAATCAGACAAACCTGTAAGATCGAGACGCATTGGCAATGACATTTACCTCTTCTTCAACTTGAACAAACTAACGAGAACGCAGATAAAGTTTTACCTATTCAAGATCCTAGGAAGGCTATTCTTAAAGAGGTCAGAGAAGATTGTCGAAGCAACGAGAAGAAAGATTGGCAGAGATCCTTACGGCGTGCTCGCTGACATAGTAGAGTTCTTCAAAGAAATTGGACAGAAGATGTTTAGTTTATACAAGAAGTTTATTAATGCTATTAGATTTAGAAATGCTACTAATAGTAATAATGCTATTAATAGCAAATACTATAATAGCAACAACACTATAACTAATTCTCCACAAAACACTAATACAAGAAGTTCTTTAAGTAAAGAATTAGAATTTGCACGAATGTTACTAAACGCACAACCAGTGTTACCAGAACAGCCTAAACGCATAGTCATCTGATTATAAAACAGCGACAATAATAACGAAAACCTCTTCTGCTTAGCTGACATTATCCTCCATGGAATGAAGAAGCGACCTACGACTGATCACAATGATGACTCCAGCCGCATCTGACCTATCTTACACCTAATTTTATAAAACGCTACGAATTTTTCCGAGATTTTTGAGAGATTTTTGTTAGATATTTTAAAAATTAAAGAAAGAATGATCTTAGAATAGTGTTAGAAATTTAAGATAATATTAATAATACACAGACAGATCACAGATCAAGAATGAATGAAATGAATGAATGAATGAATGAGAATGAACGAACGAGCCAGCCAGCAAGCCGAGCCAAACAAGCCAGCAAGCCGAGCCGAAAAGGCAGAGGGGGTATGCATTCTTAAGTTTTCAAAAGAAACTGGAAGTAACTTCAAAAAAAATCGGAAAAAAAGAGTGAAAAAAAGCGTGAAAAAGCAAAGATCAAGCGTCAGAGGGCTGGGGGTACAGTCAGTTCAAATAGCATGGAGAGGCGTTCAGTTATTTTACGTACAAATTCAAATTGTATACGTAAGTTGTCAATACAGTGATTCTTGTTCTTCCCATTGCCCTTCTTCAAGCACAACATCGTAATAGCTCAGCTCCTTGATCGGTGCATAGATTAAGCGAGTATCGTATTTGACGTAAGTCTTACCGCCTTCATATTTCGTTACTTTTTCCTCTGCCAGCAATATTATCTGCTCTGGTACCAGTAAAGCACCTACGAGAAGTCCTATTGTCTCTCTTCCTATTCTAAATCTGACGTGAATTGGACGATAGAAGTTGTCTATGAACCATCGGACTAGTGGCCCTAATCTTGGTATAACAAACTCGTATACCGCTAATTTCTCAACCAATTCCTCTTTGCTGAGTTGCATTAACTGTTCTTTTAGCTGTTGTATCTCTACCAATGCTGATGGGTCAAACACTTCTCCAGCTTGAGCTTCGTTCCCTTCTATATTCTCCTCAGCCATAATTAACTATCAGTTAGCGAAAGATTTAAAAGTTACTGAAAGACCTACCCCCCCGACTATGCTTTAAAAATGACGGGGGTTCCCATACCCGTACCAGTAGTACCCCTTCCAGACGGTTTTATATCTTTCTAAGAAGGCTATAAATACTCCTTTTGCCAAGATAAATGTTAGGAGGTGTTAAAAGGGTATGGCGGAAGTTAAGATTGTAGATCCTCTAATTGCGGCGAAGAAGCTATTGGATAGGGTAAGCCAGAGCAAGGTCTATTTCGTGTATGGCGTTAAAAATCCGAAAAGAAGTCCTACAGAGGCGGCAATAAGCATGGCAGACACTTGGCATGCGAGAGTTTCAGCTCCCGAGACAAAGCAGAAATGGATTGAGAACAGGAAGGCTGCTGGAGATGAGACTTGGCTAGCTGGATTGCTCGGTAAGGGTATTGATCGCTGGCTACCGGGTTTAGAATTGGGAATTGGTAAATACTTGAGCTTTGCAGAGGAATTCTTCCCATATATGGCGAGTGGTTTAGCTGCTAAAGTCTATCCGATACAGAAGAGAACTTTAGACGACTCTATTAGGAGAGTCGCAGAGCTAATTAGGCATAATGCGGCATTCAAGAGGAAGAAGAGAGCGTTTACGCTTGAAGAGCTAAGATCTCTTGCTGAGAAAGTTAGAAGTGCAGCTTTGACAACCTCGTAATAGGACCCTTTAATATAGCAGCGCTTGAGGTATACTCATATTTTTTTATAAGGAGGTGAGATAAATTGGCTAAGACGTTTCTTCTGGATAAAATAATCAAGCAAGGCGTAACTTACAAGACTAAGTCAAACATGGGATTGATAATAAGAAAAATCGGAACTAATAGTTCTGGTTCTGGAAGGCTAGTAGTTGCAGGTCAGAAATTGGGATATATCGATTCTGAAGTCGCACCAATTCATAAAACATCGAGTAATTTACTCGGCCCTCTGGATCTAGGTGATCTATATTATGTAATTCCACCGAATACTGAATTCGAATTCGAGGGAGATTCAGGTAGCAAAGCGAGACTCATAGGAGATCAGATATTTCTTGAAAAGGGAGAAGGATTTCCAGCGGATTTCTTAGGAAGATACGATAATCAAAGAGATAAGTTCATAACGACTTATAAAGATAGTTTTGCCTTGGGAACAGATGAAGCATGGAAAGCTGGAGCTGAACACGAAATTCTTAGCTTAACTCCACTCACTACTGAGAAGATAACGATTAATAATGTAGTAATGGTTTCAATTTCTGGAGGAACTGTAAGCGAGGGAGACTTTTACGTACTCTTCTACATGGACGATTCTCCACTTGAAATGACTGAGTTTGAAGAAGGGGCAAGAGGTATTGACGTTTTAAGCATGCCATATCCTCCTGCTGACAGTACAGAAGAAATAGTGTTTACACTCAAAGATTATCCTATTGAAGTTAAAGGAGATCACACGCTAAGCATTAGAGTTAAAAACGTCTCTGGAGCTGATAAATCGCCATCTTCGGGTTCTGCATGGAGCGTAAAGGTCAAACTGTTAGCAGTTTACGAGAGAATGGGTTAAGGTGATCTAAAATGACGATTGAGATCAAAAACGCTGTTATAAAATATTTTGAACACGCTGGAATAGCTGACGGTGGAGCTTTTAGTAACGAATGGAAAGTAGATGATGACTACGTCTTGAGGTATATATTCATCAAAGCAGACGGAGCAAAAACGACAAAATCAACTATCACGCTGAGAATAAACAACAATCCAATTACGAAGGCTAAAGCTCTGTGTAATACTTTTGGAACTAATGCAGAAGACGCTTTACTATTGAATATCGCTCTCAGCAAAGGAGATACAATAGATTGGGAAGGAACTAACAACGAAGGAGCTACGAAAACGTTTACGATTGAGTTTGTGCTTGAGAAGGTAACATGAGCGGTGAAAACAAAACTCAAACTGTATCAGCAATTGTAACTATTAGTGCTTATAGTTCGAAGTATTTCGACATATACGAGGTGAAAGAGGCTAAAATCAGAGTGAAAAAGCTGATTGCAAGAGGAATTGACGTTTCTGGAACGGAGTTCTTTACTTTAAAGCTATACTACGGAGATATGCAAGTATTTCCACGAGAGGGAGTGGTTAACATTACATCGGCTAAAAGAGAGTATCCTCTTGATGTAATTTACTACAACAAGGATACAATAAGAGGATGGGCGTATAACAATGCTTCTGCTGATAGAACTCTTATAGTTGATATTGTTTATGAGGTTCTGGAAGATTAAGTAAAAAAAGGGGGGGTAAGAGCATGAATCCTAACAGTAAAAACAAATATCTTTTAAAAATATTTGATTCAGACGGAAGGAGTTTACCAAATGTTGGTATTTCCAAGCATGCTATATCTCCTAACTGGAATCTAAAAGTACATAGTGCTCCTTATTCTGCTATAGTAAAGCAGCAAGAAACTGATGTATGGGCTGAAAATGAATACGGAGAAACTATTGCTGAAGGTAATACTGAAACGGATTGTGCTTATGTAATAAATAAAGCTCTGAAGATGCTACAACCTATGCAAAAACTCGTACTATGTGGAGAATTTACAGTAAACGAATCTATAACAATAAATGATCCAGATAGACATCAGAACATAGTAATTGAGGGTGGTAAAATTATTGCAAAAGGGACTGACTATCCAATTATTGTAGGTAATGGTACAAATGCTTTTAGAGGTATACATCTGAAGAATATACATATAGTGGGTAATGGAAACAGTCGTGGTTTATATATAAGAAATGGTGTGGCGTATTGTAAATTTGAGGAGATTAAATGTGAGAACAACTCCGTAGGCATCGAAATTGAAAGAGGAGCTATAGCTAATATTTTTGACCACATTCATGCAAAAAACAATACTGTAGGTTTGAGGTTTAGGTTTAGAAATCATTTTACAGTTGTTAGAGATTCGTATATACTCTTTAATGAGTATAATATACAAGTAGATTACGAAGGACCTAATAATCCAGACACAAGAGGAACATGTGGTATCTTCTTCGAAAATTGTGATATTGAACAACCTACTGCAGATGGAGGATTTAATATAGCATTTCAGGGAAGAACAGTTAAGGCAGTAGTAAGAGATTGCTATTTAGAACCTTTAAGAACGAATAAAGGTACCAAGGATAACAAAGATATAGTAATTGGAACTTCTAGTTTACAAGCTGAAAGCATAGATGTAGTAGGTTGCTATTTCTGGTGTGATAATAGTTATGGAGTATCAGCAGATTATAGTATAGTTGCTAAAAATGTTAAAACATTAGCTATACGGGATTGTCATTTCTACAATGTGGGTATTGCAGCTGTTTATCTTGGTACTGTCGAGAGATGTCTTATAGAAGCTACCGAATCATTCAAATCGGCTGATTACTCAAAAGTACCACTTGTTAACGACTATAGCAAAGCTGAAATTATACAAAGCACAGATGTTACTAAAAACTCAGACACTAAAACTTTCAGTGGAGATGGCTCAACCAAAGACTTCCTCATCGGCGATCATGGACTTGTAGTAACAGATCCTAACAGAATAGTCGTCAAAGTTACTCCTATCTCTCAGGATGCCATTAATGCAAGTCCATGTACAGGCTATGTAGATCCGAACGACAACACAAAGATAAGAGTTAAATTTGCTTCAGCTCCAGCTTCAGGAACAGACAATGTAAAAATAGTCTGGGAAGCGGAAGTAGTATAAAATGCCCGCATATTCTTGCCGCATTACAACAGATCCAGCTTCTGAGAAAACTACTAAGGTTAAAATAAAAGGCGATTATTTAACCAAGGTTATAATTAGGTTTCCTCCCGGTCCACAAGCTCTACTTCACGTCAAGATATTCTACGGCGATATGCAAATATTCCCTGAAGATCCCGATACAGACTTTGCAGACGATGATCTGGCAATAGAATGGGAAGAATTCTGGAAATTACCCGAATCTGAAACAGTCCTAACGATTTGGACAAAGAACGAAGACGATACTTACGAGCATACAGTTCATATCTATCTGTTCACGAGATACGAAAAGGAGCTTCTATCAAAGCAGATTGCAGACGCTATAAGTAAAAAGATCGGCGGAATATTCAAGCTGATAGGATCTTTGTTCAAGAGGTGAAACATGCCAAGCGGGTATAAAGATTGGCATAAAGGTGTCAAAGCAGACATAATCGCTCAAACACTTGAAAAAATAGCTGTGGATATTGTAGCTTCAAGTATAGGCAATCTTCCAATTGATATTAAAGCACAGACGATAAGCAATCTCGATATTGATATTGCAGCTCAAACAATCGAAAGATTGATACAATCACCTTCGTATGGCGGAGCGAGACAATTTCATAGCTCGACAGGTGCAGATCCAGATGTAGAAACACTAATTGGTAGAATATCAGGCAGTGGAATAATATACGGTGGTTATTTGTTCTGGCAATACGATGAGGCAAATCCTTATGACGAAGTAAAAGTCGTGATAGACGGAAATGACTGTGGATCATGGTTCATAGAAGATTTAGCAAAATGGCACATTGATAGTGGAAATATGTGGTGGTTCGTTGTGCATTATCGCTCTGCAACAGATTACATAGGCATACTTAAGTGTGCTGAAGGAATAACGTTTGAGGAAGAATTTGCAGTATATTTTACAGCAGATCCTGACGGTGGGTCTAAAATCGTTGAATTAACGTTAATATATGCATTAAGGTGATTGCTATGTCTGTAGATGTCGAGATTAAAGGTTTTGAGGAGTTCTGGAGGAAAGATAAGAAAGTAAAGCTGGTGATATTCAGGATAAAGGGAGAAAAACGATTGAGAGATTTAGAAATCGATCCTAATCGTGAGTATTCGGAAGAAGAGCTAAAGGAGGTGATAAAACGCCATCTGACGCAGTCTGGACAAAGATAACCGCTATAATCTGCTTAACTGCTTTAGGAATTGTTTATTTCGTAACAGTCAGACAAGACGGAACGGTTTTATTAACTCTCAGCTCAATTATAGGAGGAATAGCGGGTTATGCTTTAGGAAGGAAAAAAAGTGTAGGAGGTGAGTAAAATGGTAGAAGATGTAAAAGCTCCGATTATAAGACGTATTTATGAGACAACTTGTTTCGATCCAGAAAGAGGAACTTACAGATGCGTCATTATTCGTGTAGAGTATCCAGAAGGTCATTTCCACGATATAACCGTTTCAAAGGACAAGTATCATCCAGAGAAAGTTCCAGAATACGTTAAAGAGTGGTTGGAGAAATATGGAAGGTGGGTTGGAGAAAAGATTAAGTTATAAGCTCTTATGAGCTTTCTTAGCTGGATTGCAGATTGGGCAGAGGAACATATCCCTGTTGTAGGAAGTTATATCTCAGACTTAGTTGAAAAGATAGAAGACAATATAGAATCATGGAGCTGGATTTGGCGTTATTACAGTGAAAAAGTATATGAATGGTACATGGATGTTTATCTAACCATTAATGACTTTGTAAGCGATCCTGCTGACTTCATTTCACGTTATTTACCCTCATGGATAAGTGATAGAATCGATTGGCTCAGAGATCGAATAGATGACTTAGAGTGGTGGATAGACAAGGTTAAAGACGAAATAGAAGACTTTATTCGTGATCCTCGTGGATATATTGACAGACATCTTCCCTCATGGATAAAAGATTGGCTCAGAGATCTTCAAAACGCTTTTGACAACTTTAGAGATTGGGCTTCAGATAGAATAGACGACGCATGGAAGTGGATTAATAATGCTTCACAGTGGTTCTCTCAACAGCTAAATAACGCTAAGAACATAATTCTTTCATGGGTTAATCCTCTTATAAAGCCTTTATCAGACTGGATAAACGATTTCCGAGCTAAGTTCAACGAATTCTTGAAAGATCCAGTCGGTTATATAACAAAGGCTGTAAATCCTCTGATTCAGCAAATCTGGAATACTTTTAACGATTTCAGCAGATGGGTAAACGAACAACTTTCAAATGCGAGAAGTGCAATTCTAAGCATAGATGATTTCTTGAAGGCAAAACTATATAATTTCATAGCAGGATTTGCAGCATGGTTCTTGTGGACGTTTCTAAACGATCTGGTAACTCTCGAGTACGATCCAGAGACAAAAGAAGTTTACGGAGAGCCTAAAAATCCTATAACTCTTTTCTTAATTTGGTATTTCGAGAAAGAAGAGCCAGAATGGGAATATCAAAGTGTAGAAAAAGAGGTGTGTTCATAACATGAACGAAAAAACCTTAGCAGCTATTTTGTTAGCGTTAGCAATAATATTTACACTGCCTTGGAGCTTATTCATCTTGATAATAATAATAACAGCAGCTCTGATTAAGAAAGGATTAGAGAGGTGTTGAAAATGGCGAAAAAGAACAGAAAAATGAGTTTGCTAGGAGGACTACTCGCTGAAGGGCTTGAAGCTGGATTTAAAGTATTCATGAATCTAACAAAAGATGAGCAAAAAGACGTAGTTAAGCAAGTAGTAGCTTCACACAGAAAAATGCTAAACGACATAATGATGAGATCGCACAGCGTACAGTCTACAGTTTTAAAAGAAATGATAACTGGATTCGTAAACGAAATGGAGGAGCATTTACAATGGGTTTATGATCTTGCGGATGAATCTCCTATTCATGCTTTCTTCTCAGCGTTCTTAGCTCCGATTGTTTTTGGTTATGAGCTTGCTAATAGCTTATTTGCGTTCATATTCTCAGGATTACGTGAAATGTTCGAACCAAAAGAACCTGTAACCTTCGAGAAGGCAATAGAGAATGCAGAGAAGTTCTTTACTATCGTTGGAGATTTAAACGTATTAGCAGCTCTATTCGACACGATTGGGAAAACAGAAATCTTTGGAATAAAATTAGGCTTAGATTCTGTCGGAAGGCTTGTAACTAACATCAGCTGGACATTTGGCTTGGGATGGCTCACATGGGTTGCGATGGGGCCAGTATTTCGATGGAGCATTGCTGATCCTTACGAAAGAGAAATGAGAAAACGTCTCAGACCGAGAGACTTCACCAAGTCAGAGATTGAAGACTTATACGAATGGGGATTGAAGAAATTAGAAGAATTACACGATTACTATGTCGAATTAGGCTACAGTGATGATAAGATTCAACAATTGCTTGAAATCTTGCGTAAGAGGATTTTCTCAAGTGAGGTAAGAAAGTACATCACGACTTTAGAGACTAACTACGCTGACGGATACGTAAGCGATCAAGAACTTGCTGAGGCTCTTTCTCTCGGCTATTGGACAGATGACGAAAGAAAATTCCTCTTTTGGAGAGCTAAACAGCGTAGAATCAACAAGATAAACGATCTCAGAGTTAAAGAGATAGAAAGAGCGTTCTTAGAAAGGAGAATTGATGAAGATGAAGCTACCTCAAGGCTAACGGAGTTCATAAAAGACCCCTCTTTCGTTGAAGCTCTGATAGCCTATTGGAAGCAGAGATTGAAGCCAGAGGAAGAAGTAGAACCGCCAGAACGTCTTTTAGCGAGAAAGAAACGCTTAGAAATCAGAATCAAAGGCTTACAAGATCAAATTACTTATCTCCAAGAATATCTGAGAGAACGCTTAGAACTCTATGATGTAATGCTGAGAGAGTTAGAACAGCGATACACGGCGAGAATGCAGAGAATAGAAGAAGTATACGATTCGAGGATAAACGCTCTTCAAGATGAATTCCAGATTTGGCAGAAAAGACGAATAGAAGAACTCAAGGCAAGGATTGCAGAGATAGATGCGGAGCTTACACGGTTTATTCAGATCTACATCGCTCAATTCAATGGAAATCTACAGAGAATTAGCGATGAAACTTTAAGCAGTGCAGGATATACACGACAACAATTGCTAAATATGTTTCTGAACGCTCGATTTGATGAATTACTCGATGCTCTCAGCGTAATCGGACTATACATCACTGAGAAGGAGAGAACAGCTTTAAGTACAATGCTCCGTATAGTAAACCGCTATTTCGATCTTGTGGAGAGGCGAAATCTGCTACAAAAGCTTGTAGAGCTTAGAATCGAAGAAAGAGAAGCTTATCTCCAATATCGCATAAACAAGCTCCGTGAGGAGAAAATGAGAAAGATAGCAGAGCTTCAAGCTAAACTCGCAGACGAGAAAGAGAAAATCGAGAGAAAGAAGAGAATCGAGGAGATTCGCATAAACATGAGAATTAGCAAGCTTCAGAGTAAAGTTGATGAGCTTAGCGTTGAGCTTAGCAGTATAAATAAGCAACTGGAGGGAGCAACATGATGAAGGAGGATGATAGAATACCTATTTCAGCAGCAGACGGAGAATACTACACATTGACAGTCGGAGTCACAAATAAAGGTTATGAACTACAAATAGCTGGAATTGACAAAGAAACACTAATCAAGCATTTTAAAAGTAAGAAAGCATTACTAAAGGAGATAGAACGTCTTATTGAGATATTAGAACAAGCTTACGCTGGAAGGAGGTATATTTGATGACAGAATTCGTAGATCTCATTCCAGAAGAGCTTATTGATCCAGATAAGAAAGAAGAATTCTTAATGTGGCTTATTAACTTACCAGTAGATTTATGGACTAAAAAATATATTTTGATGGAATGGTGTGAGCTTGTAGGAATAGCTCTTACGGAAGATTTAGTTAGAGCTGTCGTAGGAGATCCGTCTCTGACGTGGGGATGATAATTATGGCGAGAATCAGAGTTCTTCCGAGATATCCACACATGGGGCCACATGAAAGCATTATTTGGCATAAATTCTTAGCTATGTCTCCGATTCGCTTCATTCGCATAGAGTATGACGTTAAAGTCGGAACGGGCTTCATTCCTAAATGGCTTGAGGAAGAATACAAAGTTAAGCTGGATTTATACAGAAAAGGTTTGATTAGTCGGAGAGAATTAGAATTAACTGAAGCTACGATTAGATCGGTCAGTTCTTTGACTAAGCTGAGAATTGACGTAGTGGCAGAGACAGAAAAGGAGATCTGGATAATAGAAGTCAAACCTCGTGCTGGAAGATCAGCATTAGGGCAATTAGAATCGTACTACTGGTGGTATCTCAGACAATATCGACCAAGTAAACCAGTAAGGCTTGCATGCGTCTGCTATGAAGTTGATCCGAACTTAAAACCGATTTTCGAGTCAAAAGGAATAAGAGTTTTTACAGTTCCTAAGTAGCTATATTCTATTATTATTACCTTATTTATTTAATATAAGCTCCCTTCTACAGTAGCTACAGAAAGTGTTATATATGTTATGTGCTATATATGTAACATGGAGCAGGATGTTGTAGTTCTGGAAGACTTGGAAGAGTTTATCAAGGAAAAGTTAGAAAAGCTAAGAGACGTCGAAGAAGAGTTCTGGGATGCATGGACTGAAAAAGGATACTACAAACAACTTACAACTGTTCTCGGAGTCAAAGAGACTGTAGAATTCACAAACACTTGCAGAGTAGCATGGAAAAAGATCGTAGACGCAATAACAATCTTAGAACACGCTCTTAGAACGCTAAAGGAGAAAGAGACTGAAGAAAAGCCATGCTACAAATATGGAAGCTGTGATCCAGAAGAATGCAAATACAAAGATATATGCTTTAAGGAGATTTTAGGTGATAGAAATGAATAAGACGATAACAGCTCTAAGAAGAAAAATCAAGAAAGACAGAGTCAAGACAGAGCTAGACAAAATAAAACAAGAACTACAAGTCATTGAGAAGTGTGTAGACAAAGACGACACAATGTCTGAGATAGAAATAGAGATTGCAATAGACCAAATTCTAATATCATTAAACAGAATGACAGAGTGCTACGTAAAATATGACGATGAAAGTCAAGACGAAATATCTCTTTTTGACTACATTGCAATAATTCGTCGAGGTGATAAATAATGCAGAGAAAGATACAGATTTCTGTAACTCTTAGAATAGATCAAATACTTAAGCTAAACGAGTTGAAACGGAAAGGAGAAATCGAAAACGTCAGCGAGACGATTCGTAAAGCTTTAGATGAATATCTTAAAAAATTAGATAAAGATAAGAGGTGATAACTTGGATCTCCTCAATTTTTTAGAGTCTAAGAAGGAAGAAAGGAGCGATTCAGTAATTCAGCAACTTCTCATGGATTCTTGGCTCGAAACAATGTCTCATGTCGTAACTCGTGAGGATAACGTCATTTGGGTTTCAGAATTAGTTCAATGCCGTCAAAAGGCAGAATTTAGCAAGCAATTATTCTTTGTGCATGGAATTAAGCCTTCTTTGGTTCTCGGAAGCTTAGTACACAAGGGATTGGAGCTTTATCTCAGAGAAGAGCTAAATGCTGAAACTGAAGTTGAATTCGAAAAAGAAGTAGAAGAATATCGCATAAGAGGAAAAGTAGACGCTATTTACAAGGATTCAGTCATAGAAATCAAATATGCGAGAGGCTTAAAGGATAATAAGCCTTATGAACACCACATTAATCAATTACGCTTATACTTATGGCTTACAGAGCTTGAGAAAGGCAAATTGGTTTACATTACACCAGATAA
>Ga0190313_1001293_pt1 | contig 13609 bp, 14 predicted proteins | sample 4870071011_MG_FD_169989 | JGI IMG/M metagenome (GOLD analysis project Ga0190313, IMG submission 169989) | Hydrothermal vent sediment bacterial communities from Southern Trench, Guaymas Basin, Mexico - 4870-07-10-11_MG | ecosystem: Environmental > Aquatic > Marine > Hydrothermal vents > Sediment ...
CACCATAATAGCCTGTGCCTATAACAAGCACTCTTGGTTTTCTCTTTAGAACAATCTCTAGGTCTTCTACGCATAGGCTATGCCCCTCTTTCCTCCACCAGTTTGGGTATACCTCGTCGGGGAATATTATAACATCATGAGTATACACCTTTCCTCCAATCTTTATTCTGCCAAAACTATATTCCTCTATAAGATTCAACGATATCACCAAAGACTCGGTGTTCCTACTAAAACTATTAGACAAAATACCATATAACGGAATCATTGTCCGATTTTAGGATAACATCAGAACTAGGAGAGAAAAATGCGTCAGTGAGAACCTAACAGCAAAAAAGATGGGAGCTACTCGACGACTTCTATCTTTACGTCCTCCTTATTGAAGCCATATAGGTGGTAGTCCTGCGTGAGCTCTATTACCTTCGTTGGGCAGTGCTCGGCACATAGGCCACAGAATATGCATTTATAATGAATGAATTTTGGTTCCTTCTTCGTCTTTGTTCTCTCACTAGGAACCATCTCTATCGCGTTTGCTGGACATACCGTCGCACACATACCGCATCCAATACAACCACTAGCTTTCCAGCGTATCCTGCCCCTATAACCCTCCGCAGGCTTTATGTCTACAAATGGGTAGTGTACTGTGAAGGGCTTCTCGGCTGTTTTTTTGAATACCTCTTTTAGGATCTTAGGTATAAGCCCCATAGTAATCCCCATAATAATCTAGCAAAAAATGATTACTTAACTGCTCATATATACATAGTAGGGCTGACCACAAGCATACTAAAACATGTATAGTAACAAGAAAAAACGAGGGAAAAGTTGCTTAGAAAAATAGGAGGTTTATGAAGGGCTCATCCAAGTGTTGGGAAGAGAACCTGAGCAGCCATCCTAGCAAAGGGCTCAATAATCCCCGGATAGATACCTACTATCAAAAGTATCAGTGTCAGTATTCCTAGTGCTATCAGATCCTGGGGTGGAAGTTTGATTTTTCCTATCTTCTTGCTTGGCTCGTCGAGAAACATCTTCTTAACAAGTAGACCATAATATCCCGCACTTATACCTGAATTGATGACCAGAGCGATGCCAAGCCAAAGTAGGTTGTTGTCGAGAGCCGCGAAGAAGAGATACACTTTCCCTGCAAACCCCGCTAATGGTGGTAGGCCCAATAAGCTTAGAAGGCTGAGAGCAAACACTATGGCGATGTATGCATTTTCCTTCGAGAAACCGCTTAGCTCATCCACAGTTTCTATTCCAAGCACCCTCCAGAGTATTCCTATTACTGAGAAGACAACGACCTCTGCTATTGCGAATATGAATACATAGAATATTGCTGCGGAGATGCCGTAGATAGTCCCAGCTACGAAGCCTATTAAAGCATATCCTATCTGTGCGATGCTGGAGTATGCCATCATCCTATATATGTTTCTCTGCTTCAACGCAACGATGTTCGCATATGTCATCGTTATGAATGCAAGTACTGCGAAGTAAGCCTGTGCATCTATCCTTAGAAGCGGTGTCAGTAGCATAAATACTTTTAGTGGGGCAGAGAAACGCACTGCTTTTATTGTTCCAGACAAGTATGCAGTTACGGGATGTGCCGACCCGGTGTATGTATCGGGTGCCCATGTGTGGAATGGAACAACAGTTATCTTAACGCTGAACCCAGCAACAAGCATCAATATAGCTACGCCAAGCAGAATCTTATTGAGTGGATTGACAAGAGCCGATTCTAATGTGGCTCCGAGCAGATATATGTTTGATGTCCCGCTAACAACTATCATCAGCCCGAAGCCTAAGCCGAGGAAAGCAGAGCTAACTGCGCCAAGAACGAAATATTTGAGAGCCCCCTCAGCACTTCTTCTCCAATCATAGGAGTACAAAACGATGCCATATAGCGGTACTGAGAGTAACTCCCAAGAAATGTACAGAGCTATGAGGTCTGTCGCCGCTGGTAGCAGTATAAGTCCTATAGCCGTACCGGTAATACATGCGAAAAATACTGGAATTTCTGGAAGATCCTTCATATAGAACTGCGCTATCACCACAATAACTATCGTTACAAACACACCAAACGCGGCGAAGAACTTAGCGAAGCTGTCATATACATAGAACTCCTTGGTATGGTCTAGAAGCTCTACAGGTGACAGCACAATTATTATTTCGGCGACAATAAGTGCCAATAATGAGACGAGGAAAGCTTCTCTGTGACGCTTAGCCCCCCAGAGTTTCTCTATGAGTAGGCAGATTAATGTTGCGACAAACAGTATGGTTATGGATAGGGTGATCCCCCATCTTGCTGCGAAGATCTCCACCGATTCTTGGAAAAGCTTGATTATTCCTACCATATTTCTCACCTCCTACGACACAAATTGATTAATTATCGTGGAGGCCATATAATTTGTCAACAACGATGGGAAAATTCCAAACACTATTATTAGCAGTCCTAGAACCGCATATGGCAAAAGCTCATTAAGTGGTATATCAGTGGCTTTCTCCACGATTTGGGTCTTCTCGGATGTGACAAGTCTTCTTATGGCCCATAGATATGTTGCAACGATTATTAGTGGTGCTAAGAGCACAATGATTGGCCATAGTATGTTAGCCGACATAAATATGCTTAGAGCACCAATGAATATTTGGATTTCGCCAGCGAAGACAACGAGTCCTGGGAAACCAAATACTGCTAAGCTACCAAATACTAATAGGACAGCTATTCTAGGAGTAACCTTTCCTAAGCCTCCCAGCTCACTAATGTGGTATGTGCCCACGTGGTTAAGTAGCGCACCAGCCATCAGGAACATAAGGCCTATGGCGATTCCATGCGCGAACATCTCAAATACGCTTCCCGCCACGGAAAGGGAGACATAGCTTTTTCCTATGTTGTTTGCAACAGCATATGCGGCTGCTAGAGCCCCTAAGAATACATAGCTCATATGGTTTATCGATGTATACGCCACTAGCCTCTTGAAGTTGTCTTGGCCCATCGCTGCGAATGCTGAGTATATTGCACTAAATATAGCCAACGCTAAGTAGAAGTCGAATAATCCTACAAAACCAGCAGGTATGATCCATGCCATTCTTACGAATCCGTAACCACCCATCTTCAGCAAGAGTCCCGCCAACAGAACACTAACTGGAGCGGGTGCTTCTACGTGTGCGTCGGGAAGCCATGTGTGTAGCGGGAATAAAGGCAATTTGACAGCCAAGCCTATGAATATGAGGCCAAAAGCGAGTATCTGCGCGTCTGTAGGTATGTTCTGTGTTGCGAGTACTGTCATCTCAAATGAGTGTGTTGGTGATACCATGTAGAGGTAGATGAATCCCAATAGCATAAATATTGAGCCTGCGAATGTGAATATGAAGAACTTTATTGCCGCATGTCGAGCTTTCTCTGGATGGGGGCCCCACCGACCGATAAGCAGAAACATCGTTGGTAATACTAGCTCCCAGAATAAGTAGAAGATTATCAGGTTGAGCGAGACGAAAGTTCCAAGAATGCCTACCTCAAATAGCAGGTATACTAAGAAGTAAAGTGCTCTGTTCTTTTCTTCGGGGATATGATAGAGGGAAGCCCACGCGGCTATGAAGCCAATTATTCCGGTCAAGATAAGCATTACCATTCCTATGCCGTCGACACCAAAATGGAAGTTTATCCCTATGCTGGGTAACCAGGGAGCGTACCACTCATATTGGAAACTGCCAGCCGTAAAGTCGAATCTCAGTGCCATTCCCAGTATTATTAGAAGTTCAATGAAGGTTACGCCTATGGCTATGTAGTCAGCTACTTTTTTGTTGATGTGCATCCATGCGGCAACTATGAAGGCGCCAATTATGGGTATTATCAGTAATAGTGGTAGGACATTGGCCCAAAACCAGCTTATGATATCCACATATGTCACCTGTGAATACCGGTTAATACTTTTTGAAATATCCTTAAAATCTACTTGATAAATATTCCAGATTTGAGGTACGGAGAGTGCTGGGAAACGAAACGATGTGATTTGCATTATCTTAGGGATTTTCTTTAGTATCACATAAATTATGAGTATCAGTAGTTGTAGGTATGGGTAGCCATAAACCATAGTGCCTCTGGAAGAGTAAATACCTCGCCATTTTTTATGAAGATATTCGTAGCATTATATAGATGAGCAAGGTGTCTATATGTTGAAGAAGGTGAAGAGATGGGCATTCAAACGTAGCCTATGGGTTTTCCACGTAAATACCGGCGGATGCAATGGATGTGATATAGAAATCGTCGATGCATTGACTCCAAAGTATGATCTTGAGAGATTTGGAATAAAGCTGGCACCTTCTCCACGGCATGCTGATGTTCTGCTGGTTGTCGGCCCAGTAACAAGGAAGCATGCCGAATTATTGAAGAGAATATACGAGCAGACCCCCGACCCCAAGTTTGTTGTTGCTGTTGGTACATGTGCGACTTCTGGTTCCACATTTGAAGGAGCATACAACGTTATTGGAGGCGTAGACAAGGTTATTCCTGTGGACGCATATGTTGTTGGTTGTCCACCAAGACCAGAGGCTATCATCGATGCCATAGTCGCTCTTGTCAATAAGATCGAGAAGGGAGAAGTAGAGAAAATTGAGAAAGCATAGGTGAAAAAATCATGAGTGGGGAACAGACTCAGTCCCAATCACAAGCAAGCAGCATAGCGGAGTGGCTAAAAGAGGTCGGTGTCGAGGCGGAAATAAGAGTTGATAAATACAATGTAGCTTGGACAGAGATCCCCCCAGAAAAAGTCAAAGAAGCGATAAAGCTTCTGAAGGAGAAGGGGTACCGACACCTAATAACGATATCGGGAGTAGATCTTCCAGATGAGGGGGTGATGGAGCTAATATACCACCTAGCACCCGTGAAAATGGATGGGTATCCTAGGCTTTCTCTGAAGACTAAGATACCGCGGGATAAACCTGAAATCGACACAATTACCGATATATTCACAATAGCAATTGTGTATGAAAGGGAGGTCTACGACTTGTTGGGAGTTAAATTTATTGGCCATAAGGGCCTATCTAGGATACTTCTGCCGAAGGACACACCGGAGGGTTATCATCCTCTCCGAAAGAAATAGTGGAGGTGGAAAATATGGGTCTCTATATCCCTATAGGTCCTTATCATCCAGCTCTAAAGGAGCCTATCACCATCAGGATAAAGGTTGAGGGCGAAAAAATTGTTGATGCTGACATAGAATTGGGTTACAATCATCGAGGAATAGAAAAGCTGCTTGAGAGTAAACTATGGATAAGTGTACCATTCATCGCTGAACATGTATGTGGTATTTGCTCAGGTGTTCACCAGCTAACGTCAATAATGGGCATAGAGCGAATATTTGACATCGAGGATAAAATTCCTGAAAGGGCCAAAATGCTCAGAATAGTTGGCCTAGAATTAGAGAGGATCCATAGTCACCTTCTATGGCTAGGTGTCGCGGCTCACGAGGCTGGCTTCGATACGATCTTCATGTATTCGTGGAGAGATCGCGAAAAAGTTTTGGATCTACTGGAGATCCAGGGAGGAAGGAGAGTTGTCTATAGCATCGGGAAAGTTGGTGGTGTAAGGAGAGATGTCGACGACAAGTTTATACGGAAAGCTAAGGAGACGATGGGTTACATTAGAAAACAGACAAAGGAGTACATGAGGATTTTCGAGGAGGACCCTATTGTTCAGGCTAGATTTAGAAATGTTTCGATACTACCATATAATGTAGCGATAGATTTGGGGGCTGTTGGACCCACAGCGAGAGCTTCTGGTGTTGATTACGATATCCGGGCTGAAGATAAGTATTTTGGATATAGTGAGGAAATAGGAATGAGGGTCGCCGTTAGAAAGGAGGGTGATGCCCTCGCAAAGGTCCTAGTCAGACTTGATGAGATACTGGTCTCCGCAGATATAATTGAGAATGTTCTGGAGAACTTGCCGTCGGGCCCAATAGAGATTAAAGTTCCTCCGCTGAAAACTCCAAGTCCTGGAGAGGCATTTGCTAGAAGCGAGGCTCCAAGGGGCGAACTAGCTTATTATTATCGCTCGGACGGGAAGAGAACACCATACCGGGTTAAAATAAGGACACCAACCCTAGCGAACATACTGTCTGCTGGCTACATGGTCAAAGGAGGATACATAGCGGATGTGCCGGTCGCCTTCGCATCTATTGATCCATGTATCGCATGTATGGAGAGGTACGTAATAATAAATGATGGTAAGAAAGTAAGGAAAATCCGATGGTCCAGGCTAATACACTACGCGAATAAGTGGTTCAAAGAAAATCTGCATTGGCTCAAAGAGGAGAGAGTATACTAAGCTATTTCTTCTTTTACTCTTTCTTCTCTCGTTCCATGAGAATTCTACTCAATATCTCAGCAAACTCGTCTGGTTTCTCCAGCATTAGGTTATGTCCACACTCATCGACAACTATGACCTCATCGCATAGCCCTGAGTATATCTGTTTCTGGTATTCTGGTGAGACAAATCGATCGTACTGGGGAATAATCGCTACTTTATGGGCTTGGATAGCTTTGAGATCCTCAATTATAGATACTCCGTTGAATGCCTTCATGATCTTTATGTAGGCTCCAACACTTCCTTTTGCTGATTCGTTCCAGATGAACTCCAATAATTCCTGCTTGGGTTTGTATAGCATCTTCGGGGTTATAGTTTTCCTCATCAGGGGAGTCATAAACCTGAGTGAGAAAGAAAGGAACAGGAGTTTTAGTCTTGAAAACTTAACCTCTGGTGGTGTGGCAACCAGAATGAGATCCCTAACCTTGAACTCATCTGTAGAAGAGGCAAACTTCGTGGCTATAATTCCTCCCAAACTATGGCCGACAACGCTTAGCTCTTTCACTCCAAGTGTATGCAAGAGTTCTGATATATCCAGCAATATTCGGTTCATGCTATAATCCTTAGCCCTATCCGACTCGCCATGGCCCCTAAGGTCAAACAGTATTTTTCTCAGACCGGGAATATCTCGGATAGCATTCCAGAAATTCCTGGTGGCAGCCCAGCCATGGATAAAGAGGACTGTGTGTCCATAACCAATAGCTTCATATGCGATCTTCGTTCCATCTGACATTATCGTAAAAGAAATCATATCATCACCATTAGAAATCCTTTAGCTCTCGGTAATAATTCGAAAAATGGGTAAATATTCTATGGATATAAAAACTATATGCCTTTTAATTAGTGGTAGCAACGGTTATGCCTATGTTCCTAGAGATATCATGGCTAATACCTGGAATATTATTTATTGTTCTTCCATTCGTCGTTATCCTCGAATATAAGAAATCGTACCTAGGAGCAATACTTTCGATAATAGCGGGGACAGTAGCAACGATACTCTCTATAGGCGGACTGATGGAGGTTCTAGGGGGACACACATTACCATCTGGATCACTAAAGTTCACATGGCTGAAGTATGGCGATGTAGAGATATCCTTCGGAATACTCGCCGATGAGCTATCGATGTTCATGGCGTTTATTGTCTCATTCATAGGAACGCTCATACTGATATACTCACTCGAATACATGAGTCATGATAGAGAACGTAGCGTTTGGGCTTGGCCAAGGTACTTCTTTGAGATAACGCTGTTCGTGGCGTTTATGCTTATGTTGGTATTATCGTCTAACTTGATCCAGCTCCTAATCGCGTGGGAGGGAGTGGGTCTATGCTCATACCTATTGATAGGCTATTGGTGGTGGAAGCCAGAGGCCTCCAAGGCAGCAATGAAGGCTTTCATTACGACAAGATTAGGTGATGTATTCCTCTATATAGCAACAGTCTTAGCGTTCTTCCAGTATCATACACTCGAAATAGTTGAGCTGAATGCTGCAGCAGCAAGCCCCATGTTGGGGGTCATAGCTCTTTCGCTGTTCGGAGCTGCCATAGGAAAGAGTGCCCAAATACCCTTGTTTACATGGTTACCATGGGCTATGGAAGGCCCTACCACCGTATCAGCACTTATACATGCCGCCACCATGGTTAAGGCGGGAGTATTTTTAGTTGCTAGGTTTTACCCACTTTACCAAAATGCTATGGCTGTTGCGGGGATAGAGCCTCTTGTGTTCGTTGCGTATATAGGGGGTATTACGGCTGCTTTTGCTGGGATCTTAGCGGTGATTAATAATGATGTTAAAGGGGTACTAGCATACTCGACGATATCACATTTAGGTCTGTTAATGTTGGCTCTTGGTGTTGGCGCCTATGCCGCGGCTCTCTTCCACCTGCTGAACCACGCTTTCTTCAAAGCTGGATTATTCCTCGTGGCTGGAAGTGTACTACACGCTACACATGATATGAGGGATCTTCATAAGCTTGGTGGTCTTAAGGATAAGATGAAGAAAACTATGCTTCTCGCATTTATTGGAGGCTGGGCGATAGCTGGCTTCCCGCTTTCTGGTGGCTTCTGGAGCAAGGATGAGATACTAATAGGAACTGCTGCCACAGGGGATCCAATATTATTTGTCCTAGGTTTCATAGCTGCGGTTGCCAGCTCAGCCTACATATTTAGGTGGATAAGCTTGATGTTCTTTGGGGAGCCGAAGAGTGATGAGGCTAAGCATGCACATGAGTCTAATCCTATAATATTGGTGCCCACAGCGATACTTGTGGTTGGAGCTATTCTATGGGGAATACCAATACCCTATGAAGGAAAACTGATTCCTATTGGGCTAATACTTGCGGAGAGCGTTGCTCATATCTCACCATCCGTCCACACACTAGCAGAAGCCACAGCGGGAAGTCTGCTTCTCCCCAAGGAACTAATAATGGGTATTACTGTAGCTACGGGCTTTGTGCTGGCTGGTCTTATGATATATATTTATGCTATCAAAGGCGTAGATTTCTCCAAATATAAGGGGCTAATCAAGGCGCAGAACTTATTCCAGCAGGGAACAGTTGTAGATGTTTTCTACGATAAGGTAGCAGAAGCCGTATTTGGAAAGCTGATTGCTGCTCTGACGGCCAAATTCGATGTGAAAGCTGTGGATAGGATATATGAGGGTCTACCCAATGCTATGAAGCGCTTAGGAAGCGCATTCGCAAAAATGCAGAGCGGACACATCAACACATACATGATAATCTTCGTTGTGGGATTGATATTCGTTATCGGTCTGTTCCTAATGGAGTTCTTAGGGCTTGGAGTACTTAGCATGTTTCTTGGCTGAAACAGCTGCTATGGTATGGTATTTTTTATTTTCTATGCATCACCTCTTTATTCTCCTAAGGACATGGATATCAATATGATGTAGCTGTTGGGGGTGCTTCTGATAGCCTTAGCATCCTAAGCATGGTGTCTTCGATCTTTGTTAAGCTCCCTAAGTTTTAGCCTACCGATAAAAGCAGACCCTATCAGAGCAATTCCGTCTGGTTTCTACATATTGGGTAGATCCACTATACTCCTGAGCTTTTCTGGATATCAACACAGAATAATACTCCTAGATTTTGCGGCTGAGGGTGATTGGGGGAGGATAACACTATTGGCTAGGCTTGAAGGTGAGTATTCCTACCAGAATCTTTGGGTTGATGGTAAATACTTTGTAGCTATAAATCATTTTTCTTAGGATATTAACTGGTTCGAAAAATATTTTATTGGGCCTAGAGAGCGTTCCTGGTCGATGGAGGAGATGTCAGTATGGTTAGTGTTGTAGGAGCGATATTGGTGGTAATAGTACCTCTACTACTACTGGCTATAGTATATGCTATGGGTAGAGTTGCGAAGCGAAAAACGGGGCGTGAACCATTCGCCAGCGGCCATAAGTTTCCAAGCACATATATTCCATATAAGCCCTGGTGGCTCTACTATATTGCGTTTTTCATTCTTTGGGACATCGTGGTGATATTCATACTGTTCATGGCCGCTGAGGTAAGTATATACGTCATAGCGTCGCTGGTAATTCTCATAGTGACTATGCTGGCATATCCCCTGAGGGGTTTGGGAGGTGAGAAGACAAAATGATGGAGGAGCTGATATTTGGTCTTGAGATAGTTGTCTGGACATTCTTTGTCATATTTGTTGCGTTTCTCGCTGAATGGTTCTACAGGAAGGTTCTCGCACACATGCAGCACAGGGTTGGCCCTAAGCTCGCGGGAAACCTAGGAATACTCCAACCCATAGCCGACTTCATAAAGCTTATGAGGAAACATCAAATATCTCCCGAAGGTACTGATGAGATCCTAGTCGATTTCACGGCGATATTTGGGCTATGGATAATGGTTATTCTAACGATGTTCTTACCAATATTTGGCACGGAAGGAATAATAAGCTTTCATGGCGACGTAGTATTTGTAATAGCTCTCCTCGCTGTTGCCAGCTTGGTATACATAATAACCCCATATCTATTCCCCTCACCATATCCGACGATAGGTGCTGGAAGAAGAGCTGAGCTCTATTTATCCTATGAGATCCCAATGTTCCTAGCCCTAGCATCCGTAGTATTCGTAGCCGGATCCCTGAGGATAAGCGATATAATATATGTGGTCACAGTGGTGAAGAATGGCGTTCCAGCGGCAATTTTGCTGACCCCTGCTTTGATAGTAGCTTTAATAAGCAGTATGGCTAGGCTGAAGAAAATACCATTTGATATTCCAGAAGCTGAGACAGAGATAGCTGGTGGATGGGAGGCAGAGCTTTCTGGGAGAAGGTTAGCATACTTCAACTTGCTAACAGACATGAAGTTGTTCACATTGAGTGGCTTAATAGTGACATTCTTCCTTGGAGGCCCCCTAGGCCCAGTATTCACGGTAAGCGGTTTGGAGTGGCTTCTTGCCCCATTCTGGCATGCGTTCTGGTTCTTCTTGAAGACAATAATTGTCATGTACATAATCATTGCGATCTCCGCAGCAAGTGCGAGATTTAGGATTGATCAAGTGTTAAGAATCTTCTGGAGTAAACTTCTATCTCTAAGCATAATTCAGCTTATAATCCTGCTTATTTGGTGGGGACTATGATGGGGGTTGAGGAAGCATTAATACTGATCCTAGGTATAGGTATCCTAGCCTTCACGGCTTTGACCATAGAGACAAAGAAGCTGTATAGGATGCTGGTATACTTCATGGGGGCTAACCTATGCTTGCTTGGAGTACTTGGTATCTATGGGCTATGGATCATAGGAGGCTTCATAGTCCTTATGAACATGGGTGTTGTAGCGATATTCATATTCTTAACGCTAATAGTTGGTGAGAGGGTGGAGGAGGAATGAGGTGGAGGACGATCCTCGGAATAATATTCGCAGCAATCACATTTGGGCTCCTGATGTGGATATTTAGCTATGCTCCCACCATTGAGCTTACAGCCAAAGAGTTCGTGTTCGAGCAGTTCAGGCAGGTTATATGGAATGAATATGGAATACTCATCGTGCTTGTGTCTATGATAACAAGCATAGTGCTTATAGTCTCCGTATTCGCGATGAGGATAGCTGAGATTGCAGAGAAGGGAGGTGGTAAGGCATGACCGTGGAGTTTCTAATTGCGGTATCCATACTCGTTATAATCCTTGGGCTTTATGGCTTGATGACGAAGAGAAACCTAATAAAGATGTTCATAGCGATAGAGATAGTATTCTTCGGTACGATGATACTAATAGCCATACTATCACTAATAGCGGTAAACCCCGTGCTGTCTCAGTTCTTTGTGCTGATAATAGCGCTGGTAGCAGCATTGGAAGAGGCTGTTGGTGTTGGTATAATCCTAGTTATCAAGAGAACCACTGGAACAATAGACGCTGATGAGCTAGCACAGCTTAAGGAATAATCCATCTGTTTTTTTAATTTTTCTGATCATTAGCAGTATAGCGTTGAATCAATTCTTCCCAGCCTCAGCTTCAGCTCTGTGTTAGGTGCATAGATCATGCTGATTAATGAAGGATCGCTCCTATTCCTTACGCGAATACAGGAATTGTCTGGATGAGCTATATATCCGCATTAACATTCTGCTTTTCCGATGATGATTTGAGTTGAGATAGGTGCTTCCCAGTGTTTCTTATAGTCGCTCACAGAGGATACTCGGGTAGGTATCCAGAAAACACTATTTTATCCTTTAAAGCCGCTACTAACACTGATGCTGACTTCGTCGAGCTAGATGTTAGGAGAACAGCGGATAAAAGGCTTATAGTGATTCATGATAGAACGCTGAGAAGACTCTTTGGTGTGGATGAGGAGGTAGGTAGTTTAAAGTACAATGAGATATGTAAGTATAAGATAAGATTCGGAGACAGCGAGCTTAGTGTCCCTACGCTTGATGAGGCTCTGAGTGTTTTTGTTGGTAAGAAACAACATGTTATTGTAGAAATAAAGGAGGGTGGCTATGAGCAGTCTGTTATTAGCGTTGTTAGGGAAGCAGATTTGGAGGATAGAGTCATATTCGCATCCTTCAACTTTGGTGTGTTGAGAAGAATAAGTAAAATAGATCCAAGCTATCCACTACTGGCAATATCAAACATATTCACGGAAAGAATATTAAGGTATGCTTTGAGGGTAGGGGCGAATATTCTAGCACTTAGGAAGGATGTGATAAGCAGAGAAGTTGTAGAAATTTGTCATAGGAGAGGCCTAATGGTGAATGGCTGGGTGATAAATGATCCTGATGAAGCAAAAAGATTTTTCCTTATGGGGGTGGACATAATATCAACCGACTTCCCAGAAGAGATAGCTCTACTTAGGAAGAAAATATCCCGCTCTATCATAGAATGTCTTGGTGTACTCTTGCAATAAGATACGTTTAGCTATTTGCTGGGGGCTTGGAGAGATACAAAATAGGACGTAGGTAGCCCTATATGCTGAGACTATGGTTTATATACGAAGTATTCCATTTTTATTCTTATTGGAAGGGTGATGATGCTGGCCGTTTCTGATAAAGTGATGATAGAACACCCGACTGATTCCTACTTATAAACTAGGTTTAATAAATACAATACTGCTGGGCGGGTGGGCGGCTAATGGACATTTTTCTTCTAACTGTGAGTGCTGTCCTAATAGTTCTTGGATCATATCTCGCTTCGAGTGTAGCGGAAGCCCTACAATTCCAGTATAACGATGCGTTTATAGCGGGCTTCATAGCATTGCTACAGACCCTCCCCGAGTACGCTTTTGTCATCCTATTAACCCTCTCAGCCGAGCAATACGCATATGAATATGCATTAGTCTCGATAATCGGTGCGAATATAATGCTCATAGCCTTAGGCTTTCCTGTAATAATGCTCATAGCTATTCTAGCCAAATGCAAGGGCATATGGGAAGACAAGGCATTAGATCTAATGAGGGAGAATTCTCTAGAAGCCGTGTTCCTAGCACTGTCTGGAGCATACATGGTGTTTATAGGTCTCAAAGGATACATAGATGCGATAGATAGCGTAGTGCTACTTGGAATGTTCATAGCGTATATCTACATAATAACTCATTTGCCTCCAGAAGTTGAAACCGAGGAGCCACACAGATTAGCTAGGTTTTTTATGAATAGAAAGAAACTGTCATTCGCCGCTATAATTATTGGTGCTCTCGTAATATGGTATGCTGCGGAGGTATTTACTGAGGGGATTCTTGAGTATGCCAAAAACTTTGTGCTCTCCGGAATAGTTCTCGCGGGAATCCTTATGCCACTGG
>Ga0190313_1001294_pt1 | contig 13603 bp, 26 predicted proteins | sample 4870071011_MG_FD_169989 | JGI IMG/M metagenome (GOLD analysis project Ga0190313, IMG submission 169989) | Hydrothermal vent sediment bacterial communities from Southern Trench, Guaymas Basin, Mexico - 4870-07-10-11_MG | ecosystem: Environmental > Aquatic > Marine > Hydrothermal vents > Sediment ...
ACATTAAGATATAATAGTAATATCAATGCTATTTTGTAGAGTTCCTTATCCCTGACTTCTGATAAAATCTCCTTTATGGCTTTTTCTTTCAAATCCATTTTCATTACCTAATAAATGCTAAGATTAACTTTCTCAGCTATTTTTTCCTGGGTATACTCCAGGATAAAATTGATTTTACTATGATGCGTTATTTTAGCGATTATGCTGGGGTTAACACCTCTCTCAAGCAAATATGTTATCCTTGCATATCGTAAGGTATGAGAATTAACTCCCAAAATTCTCCTACAGTTTACTTTGGCACTAATCACGGTGATGTCTAGCCTGTAGTTCTTTATTTTATTTATTAAATATAATGGAATGAACTCAGGGAAAATTATATCCCTGTATTCGGGATACTTCTTCTTTCGCACTCTAACCTTAGTTACAAGCTTATTTTCTTTTTTCTCATAGTTCCCTGAGAGAAAGTTATAGAAGGCCTCAATGGATTCTGAGATTCTAGCTCCATTTCGTAGTTGAATTCCATATATTAATAAGTATGCCAGGCGTTTTATACTTCTTATATTCTTCCTGGTCTTTAGTCTGTTTATTTCATCAACTATTTTCTTCTTTAAATCCTCATATTTTTGGCCCATATCCCATTTTCTCATATCGTAACCCTACTTCTATTTATTCGAAATAAGGTAACAATTAATTGACAATATATTAACCATAGGGCCGTAAGGTTACTCATAATATAATTTCGTTAAAATTTATATATAGGTTTTTCCCTATATATTGGTTTGAGAACCTATATATTTTCGCTGAGGTTAGAGAAATGGCTCGTAAATTCGCCGTATACAACTCTCGGATTAAAAAATATGTGATTTTTAAGCAGCTTAGAAACGGCCGTGTAAAAATAGTAGACGTAAGAGATCGAAAACCAAGAGATATTCCAATTAAGCGATCTCGTTCTCGGAGAAAGAGGAGGAGATAATATGGCTAGAAGAAATACTTTAAGAAAGATTGGAAAAGCTTTAGCAGTAGTGTGCTTAATTCTATTAGGGGGAACGGTAGGATACTATGCATATCTTAATCAGGAAGTAGTTACGTATTATGTTGAGAAAACTATGGAGTTCTTTTTGGGCAATAGCACGGCAGGGGAATGGTTACACTTATACGTAAAAGCCTCGGCTACCTTCAAAGCTCCAAGATATGCTTTAAAAGGTAGTCTGAGCTTAGGAAAATCAGCTACTGTATACGTTATTAATTCAACTAAAGTTACGAATTACATAAGATTCCAGGTTTCAGTTACGATTAACTATCAGAATCTAGAATCAGTGAGCGTGAATTGTAAGATACACGGTAAATATGTCGATGAAAATAATCAGTTACAAGATATAATTTTACTAGACGAGACTTGGAATCCATCTGCCTCAGGACAAAGCCATAGCTTTACTTATGATCTCAAAACAGGAACATCGATGTGGTCTTCTTTTGCTGGTTATGACGTAACATTTTATTACTACGTAGTAGCTCAGGGATACGGATCTTTGACGGGAGACTCTTATTCAGATGAAGGAGGAGAAAATATAGTAAGAGGAACAATCAATGAAGGGACTGAGCAATTCTCAGGGACGGTTTCTGGTAGCTACTCCATTCAGTCTCTAGTAGCTTCAACTATTCTTTCTGATTTCAAAGAGCTAGTATCAGCCTTTGTTGGGGGCTTCATAATAGGAGTTCTTCTCACGGCTATATCTCCAGTTAAACCAGATATGAGAGTGAGAATAAAGGTTACGAGGAGGGAAAAATGAGAAAAGACGAGCTCATAATATTCTTTCTTATTTTTTTGATCTTAATAAGCTCAGTATTTATAATTAGAGAACTAAGAATACCTACTCTAAGCAATGATGGATCTGGAACTTTAGAGCTAGAGCACAAAGGAAACTATACAATTGTAGCGATAATAAGATCGGATATAAGGTTATTTTATGAGATCTGGTTATTTGATTGGGTAGCAAATGGCCAAAGTGGAAAGACTAAAATCGTTATTCATTTTGATTGGCAGGTAAGCGTGAGTGATGCAAATTTCAACAATATCAAGTTCTATATTTACTTTAAACACGGAAGCGGATCCTGGTATCTATACACGACAAGGACTTATACATCTCAATCTTCTAGCGCTTCTGTAACGATTTACTTTGATGACCTAGATAACTTCTTTGATAACAAAGGCATTCATCTGGATGATGGGTATACGCATACACTATATGTGAAATATGAGGTTACGATAACTGTAACTGGGGCTTTAACAGGTGATACGTATTCTGATACGGGAGAAGAAACACTAGGCTCTTTTACGTTAAAATGGGAAGATTCGGGTGGTGACGGGGGCGGCCTGCCTCCTGGCGGAGTAGATATAATCAACGCTACGACGTATAAGATGTATCTAGCGATACCTTTGGCTAGCATTCCTCCTGTTTTGGTAGTTACGGCTTTATATCTTGATGTTTTCTCTCCTAGATTCTCTAAACCTACAGCTAAAATTAGAGAGCTTATGAAGAGAAGAAGGAGGGGGAAGAAGAAATGCTGAGTGTTATAGTAGGGCTTGGCATTGCTATTGGAATCATACTATATTTGCTTAATTTGTCTCAGGCGTCTTCTACAGCTATTGATAGCATAGTGAACACAATCACGGCCTTAATGAGCGATACATTCAGATTTATAGTATTGCTTACGCCTCTTATTATCACCGTTACACCTTTATACATTCTCAGAGAACGCAAAACAAAAGACATTGTTCTAGGATTTATCTATGGGATCATTCTTCTGCTCCTGCTGAATAAATTGGGTCTGATTAATGCGGTATACGTCTATTTTGGTCTGACAAATGCATACTGGCTTTCATACCTTCCATTTCAAAACATCGCTTCCGCTATCAGCTTTGGCCTCAACATCTTCAATACAGGAATATTATTCTGGAAGACCGATAAGAACGTGTTTAAGCGGATCTGGAAGGTGATTAAATGAGAGGAGAAAAGCAATTAATGACATATACGGCATTAGCATTCATCTTTCTTATCGCTATGACAATAATAACTCCATACCTGACGCAATTACCTACGACAACGCCTCCTGGAAGCAATAATACGTTAGAAGAGGGGACAAAAGGAGATCTGAAATATGTCGTAGTGAAAATCTATCCAAAGATATATCCATTAGTTGCAAAAGATGATATTTGGCTAGGGGATTATCCTATAACTTCTGGAGTTGATAAGATTGATCTTAAGAGCTTTGTCTCAGGCAGCATTATCAATTATACGATTAATTCGCTATACGTTAGGATAGTAAGTAGTTATGAAGGGGTATTCTGTTCGGGAGGAGGTTTTTCCTGCGATATCTACATAAATGGAAATCCTGTTTTTGTTGTTTCTCAGGAATTACCATACAAGAACTATGAGCTTGAACGTGAATTAACATTAGATGAAAACTATCAGGGTGATTCGATACTAATAGAGGTATACCTTGAGGCCTGGGCCAGGGGTCTTAGCGGTTACGCTTACGCTCAGCTTGAAGAAGTATATATTATAGTTACGATTTACTACACGGAGGGATAGAAAATGAGGGATAGGGTCTTCTTATTCCTATTTTTAATATCAATAATTGGATTAGCATCAATGGTTTTATCTCAATTCTACAGTGTTGAGGCCCTTATGTTATTCGCATTTGTTATTAGCGGAATAATTATCGTTAGGCAGAAGACTCCTAAGAAAAAGGATTTGAGCTTCTTATTGCTTATGTCGATTCCATTAATGATGAAAATAGCGTTTTATTACTACGCATATGCTGATATAACAGGAGCTATTCTTAATACACTAGTATCAATCTATGAAATCCTGAATGTCTTAGGTTTAGGAGTATTAATTGCGTTAGGAGAGGAATCCTTTAGGGCCCTGGTATATGAATTAGTTAAACAAATAGAAGGAGATACGCCTGATGAATTCATAGATAAATCGGCTCTTCTAGTATCCAATGTGGCCTGGATTATTTTGCACTTCATCAGGAGGCAGGAATTAATTACTTTATTCCCATTAGAAACGCTATACTATGTCATATGGCTTTTCGTAACAGGAGTTGTCTTAACGATTATTTACAAAAAGTGCGGCCTGGGTTATTCGGCTCTGATGCATTTCTTAATCAACTCATTCTAGGGGGGATTTTGAATGAGGGAGAAGCTAGTTATTAAGTATACCTTCAGGGAAAGGTTCAAGATGAAGCTCTATGATACAATAATAAGCATTCTGGGTAAACTTGTTCTTTTAGTAGTCTCTTTTGTCATAATATATTTCCTGGTATCATACAATTTTGATATTGCAATTGCGAATTTTATAACCAAAGACGTTCTAGGCCTAAGTGAGGCTAGTTTTCTTTATCAGGTCTCAGAACCATATATTCGCTTTTTTAGTTACGCCTCTTTTTACGAGGCCGTGAAGAAGATCCTTCCTCTTAATATAGTTAAAAAGCTAAAAGGAGGTGAGAAAGAATGAGTAGGAGGAAGAATGTGTATCTAGGAACCCGAGTTAGGGATACTCGCAAGAAAGGTCTTGATAATTTAAGAGAAGTTGAAGGAATTGCAGAGGCCATAATAAGAGATTATAAGAGTGGAAGAATAGGTTACAGAAAGGCAATGTCTCGTTTAAATCTACTTGAGCTAATAGTGTCACGGGATAGCGACTTCCAGAAAAGGAGCAAGAAAAAGAAAGCAAGAAGCATAGTCGATAAGTTCAGGGAGAAACTAGAGGCACTAAGAAAAAAGAGATCACAGAAGAAAAAGAGAAAGAGAAAATAGGGCCAGGGGTCTCTAATGCGTCTTTTCTCCTTTTTTATTATTTTTTTAATTTTAATAGGAATAAGCATAATTGGGCCAAATTCTCATTTGGCCCAGGAACAGGAATATGTTGAAGCATATAGCGTAAGAGGAGATACTTATAGACCTTTGAGGAATAATACGCTAGCCTTTAAGCAGATAGAGATCAGATTCATTACGTTTCTTAACAAGTCATTCATCTTTGTTAATTGTAGTTTCGCAGATGGAAATTCAACGAGCTTCAATTATACTGTATCGGAGGGATACTATAAATACGGGATCCAGGCACATACTAATATTACGAGATTATTAATAGTCACGAAGACTAAGAAAATTGTCTTTGTGAACATTATAACGAAATTAACAAAGAGTTATAGGGAAATTCTGGAAGAGAATAAGGAGTTACAGAAGCAAGTCGTCAGGATCATCTTCTCGCTTCAACAATACCAGGGTCTTATTATTAGTAGTATTATTTTCGCAGGGGTGGGTGCGCTATCTGGTGTAGTTTTTGCATATAGTAGGACGAAAACTGCAGAATTTGGTATCGAGGTCTTAGCTGGTGGTTATCGCACTCTAGCTAGAGAAATAGAAGAGGGGGGAGAAAGTGGTTCTGGAGAGACTGAGGGGGAAACTAACAAGGTATGATTTCGCAAGTTTATTATTGACAATAGTTCTCCTGGTCCTGGCCATATATATTAGCATAGAGCTTGGATTAAGCTTAGACAAGGTATTACCCTTCTCAGGCGTCTTTATAGTCGCTTTGCTTGTCGCTTTCTTTACATCGAAAAATTTCTTCTCAAAACTTGTATGGAGCGATATTCGTTATTTCGTAGAGATTAGCGATGATTATAATATGCATCGTCTGATCGCTGTCTCAGGTAGTGTATTCGATAAGCTGAGATTAACTAGGCCCATTATTATTTCTTTTGGGAACTTAATATATTGCGATGAGTTTGATGAGGACAGGCTAGTAGTAACTCCAACTTGGGTTCATCACAAAATCCAGTTTCTCCGTGATAAGAACGCATTATCTATTCTAAAGAAGGAGTATGAGGAGCTGGAAAAAGAATACTCGAAACTAAGAGCGATTAGCGATACTCTAGCAATAATTAAGGCCCGCAGGCGTTTAGAAGAAATTGAGAAACTAAAAAGAAAAATCCTGGAGGGAGAAATTGAATGAGTTATAATATTCGTGAAGAGGATATCGTTAGGATAATTAAGCGATTCCTGGCCAGGCTTGGGGCTAAGAAGGATTCTTTCTTAAGAGAGTATGCGATATACAAAGATCCTGTTAAAGTCGTTAAAGTAGAATATATTTTGAAAGAATATGGATTATTAGATACAGAATATGGTAAGGAGATTTTAGAGTTAGTTAAGAGGATAGAGAAAGCTAAGTTTATCAGGATACTTGATAATCTTGAGAGATTAGCATCATTCACAGCAAGCATAAAACTCCAGGATATCAAAAAATTAAGAATAAGGTAGATTAAATATGGAAAATGAGGTTCTACAATATCTTTTTCCTAAGCAGATAAATGACAGGTTATTGAGGAGCGTAACTATAGTAGGCCTTCAGGGAAGTGGAAAAACGAATCTTGCCTATTATCTAGCAGGGCTTTATTTAGAAAAATATGGTCCTGGGAAAGTTAATGTAATATACTCAAAAAGCTTCAGAAATGCAATTTTGAAAATGAATAAGAAACCTGTCCAGGTATTTATAATTGATGATGCCGTAAGATACCAATACTCAGGAATGAGTAGAAGTAGGGATAGAGATATAATTGCTGATTATTTTGAGTTGAGACATTTATATAAGGGAGATAAGGGGTTACTTGTTACAATTTTTATAACTCAGCGATTCAAAAATCTAGATCCAGTTTTCAGGAACTCCCCTGTCCTCATATTTAAAACAATACTACAAGATCCAGCAGATAATGAGTTAATAAGAAATTTTATCGGACAGGTTTATTTCGAAGAATTAGCAAAAATAACAAAGAATATCTATACTCAACAAAAAGATTTTGATAAAGCGATTGTAAAATTAGCCTGGGGACCTGTTTTTCTTTTACCAAATATTCCGAGAGTATCAGCAATACCTAATATAATATATGTAGAAGAGACAGGAGACAAGGAGAATGGGAAAAATGGGCGTATAGTAGTAGAGATTTATGAGAAATACAAAGATGTTATACTCCTTAGATTAGCTGGAAGAAGCTTAAGAGAGATCCATAGAGAGACAGGAATACCATTAGCGACAATTCATAAAGTAATAAAACGAGTATCAGAACAAATTGAAAAATACTGACTCCTTCTATATTTTTGTGAAATTAAGGATTAAGGGGGTAAAATGGAGATCAAAGGTAAATATTTCTATGCGCGGCTCAATAGTGAATTCAGGATTACAATAAAAGCAGAAAAGATTGGCCCTGAGGAATTCCTAGAACTCCTAGAGGAGCTTGAGAATATTGCTATACTTCTTCAAGCTTCTTCGCTTTAGTTCATATATTTTATTCTCTAGCATCTCTTCATACTTTCTTTCATCAATTTTTTCAAGCGTTACTTTCCTGGATAAACTAATTAGCCAGGCTAGGAAATATAGTTCTCTTTGCCAATCATTCTTACAGCTAAACCTTTTCTTAATCCCTAATTCTTTTAGTATCCTAAATGTAAGAGAGTCGGGCCTTGTCCAGGCCACGCTATCGAAACTATCTATAAACCCATACTTCCAGGAAGTTATTGCCTGATTCTTCTTTATCCCAAATGCGTGAATCCAATTATCTTCTAATTCTTCTCTAGCAATTCTTAGCGTATGTATTATTATGCGGTTTTTTTTCTCTACACATAAGTTAGCAATTGCATACTTCTTAAACTTCTTAGTAATCCCTGCCTCTCTTAGATAGTTTATCATAATCTTTATTGAATTAGGGTTCTTATTATGGCCCTGTATCGGGATTAGCCAATTCACATTATTGTAGTTCTCTATGCAATAGAGAATGTTTTCAAAAGTTCTTTCAATGTTAGTCTTTCCTGGAAGCCATAAGCTTCCAGGATTATAATCATCAGGATAATCAGGAATCGTAACTACTATATCGGCTCCTGGCAGGTAGTATTTGACTCGATAGTATAGTCTGACCAATTTATTTAGCCAACCAGGAGGATAATCCTTTCTAGTAGGATCTCGAAAAATTTCAACTCCAGAATCTATTAGAACTCCTTTGATTGCCTTCTTGTTCTTTATAACATACCTAAGGCCAGGCTCTGGCCTATTTGCGTTTATCAACACAAAAGGATACGGGATTCTGGCAGGCGGTAGAGTATAAAATCTCAACATATGCCATAACCCTGAGGATACTTAATATTATATAGCCAATCAGGTATATTAATACTTTATGATACCAATGAACCTGAGGTATCTCAATATGTCTGGAAAAGAAGAAGGCAGAACAAAAATAAATAAGGATTCTTTGTCTCGTTTTTCTCGGAGAGCATTACTAAAACGTATTATTGCTATTTTCGTTAATTTTCCTGAGAAACCTATGAGGCCTATAGAAATAGCCAGGAGTTTAGATGCTAATCCTGATTCTGTTAGATCGATTATCTCTAGACTTAATAAAAAGGGGATTATAAAGAGAGTTGCTAAAGGATTTTATCAGCTGAATGATAAGAATAAGGCATTATCAATATTGGAAGAGAAAAGCGTGGCAATCAAGGTTAAGTCCCAAGGTCTTTGTCTCGGTGAATTTAGGTTTGAGGAGTTTTTAGATATTGATTCAGCGGTTTTAGAGCATTCTATGATTTCAATAAGGCCTCATATCTCTATAATTAGGAAATTAAGGCAATTAGGGAAGAAGTGGAGCGAAAAGGATAAGGCGCAGCAAGTAAGTATTAGGGGGAATGGAATTTCTCTTGTTGTCTCAAAATATACTGTTAGGGTTTACATAACTAGCGTTACAAAAGCCTGGCCAGAACTAATACGAATCCTTAGGAATGCAGGGCTTAGCGAGGGAGAGATTAAGTTATTCCTTGACCTGCTTACGGATAAGATAAGGCAGAATAAAGCTAGAGCGACAGTAGAGATTCCTGTTACATCAAAAATTCCTGATGAAGTTAATTTTGTTATTAGAACAAAGGTAGGGGATAAAGAGCTGATAACAAGATTATCAGCTTCACATTTTCCAAAGGAGCTAGAGATATCAGGTCATATTGATTTGGTCTCTAACTTTATCTCAATTCTGGCAGGGGTTCAACACTTTAGTATTCTTGAGTTTATCCAGGCTAATGAATTGATAAAAATAAACAAGAAATTTGGGCTTCTGGCCCAGGCTTTTGAACAACTAGCTATTGCCTTAAGAGAAAATGCGGATAGAATAAGGGAGTTTATACAGGCAAAGCAAAAGGAAGAGAAAGAAGATGTTTCAGATATGTTTACATAGCTTTTTTTACCTATATACCTTCCTAGGTATATTGAGTATTATATGGTGTTGAATATGAGTCGAGCGATAACTACTATTCATTTCACTAGTCGAGAGGAAAAGAAGATACTTATAGATGATTTTCTATGGGGAAAATTCGGCATTCCTTTAAGCTTTTTTATCCGCAGATTCCTGATGAAGGCATTGGCAGGGGATAAGCGTTATATTAGCATTCTCGAGGAAATTAAAAGTGAAGTAAGCAATTATCGTAAAAGTAGGGTTGTTAAACCCAAAACGACACAATGAACCCGATCAGGTATACAAATCGGACAATTTGTCTACCTGTTTTTAATTTTATTTAGGCGAAATTGCGTTTTTCTCTTTTCTAATCCTCTTTTTTATTTTTAATATAGTCTACAAACCTGATCAGGCTTAGGCATAATGCTATTTATGATTAAAACGAGTAGTCTTGAGTTTATTATACTTTTTTGGCTTATTTGATTCTACAGTAGAAGAATTACTTGAGATTATAAAGCTTTTCGATCAACTTCTAGGCAAAATCCCGACAAACATCTTAGAGAATATTGTCAGAAGAAATCGGGAGTTAGTGAATAGGCTTTATTCATTATTAAACAAATACAGGGAGGTGATTTTGAAATGAGTTTTCTGGCTAAGCTTGATAGTCTTCTATATAATAAAAATAATAATAAGGAAAGCAATAAGAAGAGGGAAAAAGCTCCTAGACAAAGGAAAAGAGTTATGGATTCTACTGTAGAAAATGCTGTAGAAAAAAAGGGCAGAATGACTGCCTGGATCTTTGGAGTTTTTTATGAAATAATGACGGGTAAGAGTATAAGGGGATCTCGAGGAAAAATTCTTGAGGGTCTTCTCGTTGAACTATTAAAATTTGCAAAAGAAAAAGAGCCAGGGGCCTATAGGAGTATTGTGAGTAAAATAAAGAATGGAGAACTCTAACTTTTTTCTTTTATTGCTTCTTTGAGGCCTTTATCTTCAGTTTCTCTTTGATAAACTTCAGGACCTCATATGTCGCTCTATCTATCTTTATAAAACCTAGATTAACAGGGGCAATTTCCTTCCCTTTATAGCTTCTAGTCATTTGAATTCCCTTAACGAATTCTCTTTGGAAAAGTTGTTTTATTGCATATAAAAAGTTGTAATGAGTATAATGAGGCCCATTAAACCCTAGATATACTTATATACCTGAAAAGGTATATTGAGTATTTTGAGTATTACTTGCGGTGTTAATATGCAAGTCCTGGCCCAGGAATTTAGGCCTGCCCCGAATATAGATCTGAGATATCTCGTTAAGCTCTGGCTTTTTGAGGTATGGGCCAAAAAATTTGGGGCGAAAGTTGTTCTCAAAGATATTGCTATTGAGCAGAGAGGTAATCAGAGGCTTTTCGCAATAGCATATCTAAATTCTCCAGTAAGATTCAGAAAATGCACAATACAGATTGATGAATTCAAGGCCTTTGAAGATGTAAGAATTGAGGGGATAGCAGGGGTATTTCTTATTGATTGGAAGCGGCCAGTAGGAGTTAACATAATTCACAAGATCCTGAACAAATTCGGAAGAGTATTCGATTACTTAATCATAATTGCTGAAAGGTTCTCAGGTATTGTCGAGGATAGATATTCTCCTGAGAAGAACAAAAGAGTGAAGGTCTTCACGGACGGCGATCTCGTTTCTGAGCTTAGGAGAGAGGGAGTTCTATGAGCTGGGTAAATGAAATTAATAAGGAATTAGAAAGAGAAGGGCTAGAAAGAGAGCTCTTCAAAAAATTAAAGACCGTAAAGCAAAGAGTTGAATACTTACTTCGGAAGTATCCAAAGGCTAGAGAATCTGACTTTTACCTGATAATACTCTATTTAAGGAAATTCACACCATTAGGACGCTACATAGAGCATATTCCTTTTGAGCTAATGCGAGAGTATGAGGGAATTTTCGAAACAATTAGGAGAGTGAGAGCTAGGCTACAATCACAGGGTAAGTATCTTCCAGAAAATCCCGAGGTTCTCAAGCGTAGAAAGAAACTCGGGAAAGTTATGAAGCGTGTTATCAAGGAGGTTTAGGGTATGAGCCAGGAGTTAGTTATGCGCATAAACAAAGTAATTGAGTTTTGTGATGAACTAAAAAATGATTATGGGATTAACACAGTTCCATACAAGTTAGCGTTTATTTCTCTCCTTGACTTGTTTTATAAAAAAGCGATTGACGAAAAGACGCTCAGAGAGAAAGTAAAAGAAGTTGTTAACGGCCTAAAGGAGTTCCTCATATATTACAAATACTTCTTAAGAAGAAATCACCTGAAAAAAAGAGCAGAGAATGTAGATAACAATATTTGGAAACTAATCTCCATTACATCACAACTATAACTTTTTTGGGGCCAGAAAGGGGCCTGGCCTCCTGGCCAGGTTTCCCTGGCCCAAACCAAATTAAATAAGAGGGTGTGGAAATGAAAGTGAAGAAGATCTTAATAGGTCGTGTTTTTAATTGGGGTAAGTATGAAAATCTGCGGGTAAGCTTTGAATATGAGCTGGAAGATGGGGATCTTGAGAATGAGATTATCCTAAGGGCTTTTGAGGAATTACTAACTATTAACGAAATTCTGCAGAAAATGAACCAGGTAAGAGAGAAATGGATAGAATTATTGGACACAGTATATCCTTATAGAGGCCAATACCTCTTTAAATCCCTAAGAGACACGACTTACAAAAAACTAGGAGAAAAAACGCAGACATTAGAGTGTCTTAAAAATATCGATAAAATACCAGATGCCTGTAGGGTAGAGATAGCGAATATCCCAATTTCAAAACTAGAGGATAGAAGAAAAGCTATCGAGAAGGAAATCGAAGAGCTAAAGAAAAAGCTTGAGAAAATAGACGAAGTAGAAAAAGAATTCAGGAAGTTAGAAGAGGATTATGATAACCTGATTATAGAATCAAAAGAAGCATTCATCAGAAGGAAATATGATAAAACAAAAGAACTTCTAGAGTCTCTAGAAGAGAGGATAGACAACATTAAAGCAGAAATAAGCAGCTTGAAATCACATTATTGGTAAAATCCTTTTTTTTGGGTAGAAAAAATGAGTGATGAATTCTTTGAAAAGCTTCAAAGGTTTGTAAAGAATGAGTTTCCAAATGGCCTGGCCCTTAGAATAAGCAAGCATTACTATAAGATAAACACGGGGGAAAGAGTTCTTACGCTAAGAAAATGGATTTTGTTAATGAACTTTCTTAAAAAGTATGGGCTAATAATTCACGAGATTATTTGCCACGAAGAAGGAACTCTAGGGATTATCGTTGGGCCCGTGATAGAACAATTGGAGGGAGAAGAATGAGGATTGATATTAAGGAATATTTATCATCAAGAAAGTTTACAATACTATGGAGCGGAGGTAAAGATTCTACAGCAGCGCTACTTTGGGTCCTTCAAAATATAAGTCACGAAGACTTTAATATTCTTTTTATAAAAGTCGCAGAGAACACTTACTATCTAAACGAACATTATGTTATTAATATAGCACGGGATCTTGGAATTAGTAATAAGCTAATTATAGCGTCTGCAAATAGGAGTTTCTTTGATGACTTAAAGAAATGGGGGATACCTTTAATAGGCTTTTCACGTTGGTGTCTAAATCACTATAAAATAAAAGTCATTAAAAAGCTACTCAGAGAGGGTAAAATATTTCGAATAAACGTGTCTGGTGTTACTCGAACAAGTCGCTTTAGGAAGAATCTGAAACAGAGAGATTATTTTCGGGAAACAGATACAATAAGTATAATGCCTATTCTCAGCTGGAGCAAGAAACAGATTTTAAGTTATATTAGGGATCACGGTATTGAACTTAACCCGTGCTATGAATTGTTTGGGCACAGTGGCAATTGTATGTTCTGTCCATTTCACACAAAATCACAAGTGATAAGAACGATAAACTGGCTACGGAAGAATGACCCAGAATACCTACAAGCTCTAGCTCTAGCTCTAGCTAAACAAAATCCTAGTGGGAGATGGCGTAGAACAATTCTGAGAAAATGGGAGAGAGCTCTCATCACTCAGATGCCAAGCATTTCATCATTTTTCAGTTAGTTCTTTCATCATATTTTCTTTAATTCTCTTTTTCGCTCTTCTGGAAGCTTCTCTAAGTATTTATAAACTATATACGCTCCCAGCAATGCTTTGTTCTTCTCCATTCTTCCTCCATTAAGATATAATTGTAATATCAATGCTATTTTGTAGAGTTCCTTATCCCTGACTTCTGATAAAATCTCCTTTATGGCTTTTTCTTTCAAATCCATTTTCATTACCTAATAAATGCTAAGATTA
>Ga0190313_1001296_pt1 | contig 13600 bp, 9 predicted proteins | sample 4870071011_MG_FD_169989 | JGI IMG/M metagenome (GOLD analysis project Ga0190313, IMG submission 169989) | Hydrothermal vent sediment bacterial communities from Southern Trench, Guaymas Basin, Mexico - 4870-07-10-11_MG | ecosystem: Environmental > Aquatic > Marine > Hydrothermal vents > Sediment ...
TGGACTCAAAGAGGCGATTCTTGAAAAAGTAATTACTGATCCCCATGGGATTCAATGGGATAATTTATATCCTGATATTAAAGAATTTGAGATGATAAGAAATTACATGCAAAAGGAACTCGGGGTTCTAAAACCAATCGATCAGAAAAAATTTGTTAATTACAGGTTTGCTGATGCTGCTTGTAAGGCAAGAGAACCGGTAAACGCTGTGAGACTGCCACCGGGCAGTGAAATTTTTGAAAAGTTGTTAAATTGCGACCCAAAACTTAAAACAGTGTCAAAAGACCTGGCAAAAGAGAAGGAACAGATCTCATTGAGTCAGTTACTATTTGAAAAAGGTGTCCACGCCACGACTGCAGTCAAACCGGTATTATTGCAAGAGTTTGCACAAAAACAAAAACAACTGGAAAAAGAAAATTTGGCACTTCAAGACAGGACAGCAGATCTTGAGACACAATTATCAAAGTTTAAATCTGCGACACAGGTGTTTTTCAAAAAAGGAGTACAATCCCTCAAAAACGGGGATCTGTTTGAGGCAGCAGGATTCTTCAATGCGGTTTTGACCTCTGAACCGGATCATATGAAAGCCTTAAATAATCTTGGGGTTATTTATTATGAAATGGATATGTCAGACAAGGCAAAATCAACACTGGAAAAAATTCTGGAAATCGATCCTGACAATGACATTGCCAGAGAAAACCTGGTCAATTTAAATTAGAGATGTTTATAAAATGACAAAAATTAATAAAAGAACAAGCAATAAAAAAATAAACGATAAACTATCAGACAGACCAAACCCCTCAATTATCGGTATTGATCTGGGTACCACCAATTCGCTGGTTTCCTTTGTCAGGAACCAAAGCCCCAGGATTATTCCCAATGAGCGGGGCAGCCGCACCACACCTTCGGTGGTCAGCATCAAGCCGGACCAGAAGGTGATTATCGGAGAAATGGCACGCAACCAGGCAGTTCTCAATGCCGACAATACGGTGGCCAACGTCAAACTTTCCATGGGGACAGGGCAGACATACCATTTAAACGGGCATACATATTTACCCGAAGAGATTTCAGGGCTTATTCTGGCACAGTTAAAGGACCATGCAGAGCATTACCTTGGCTGTGAGATCAATGATGCGGTTATCACCGTCCCCGCCTATTTTGACGATAATCAGCGGCGGGCCACCATGCAGGCTGCCGCCATGGCCGGGATTCAGGTAAAAAAACTGCTCAATGAACCTACTGCCGCAGCCCTGGCCTATGGGGCCGGCAAGGATCGTCCGGATTCAAAAATGCTGGTGGTTGATCTGGGCGGGGGCACTTTAGATATTACCCTGATGGAATACAAAGAAAATGTTTTCAGGGTCCTGGCAGTTAGCGGGTCAACCCGCATAGGCGGTGTGAACTTTGATAAAAAAATTACAGACTATATCCTTGATGATTTTAAAGGCACCCATTCCTGGGATTTAAGTGCAGACAATGTGGCCTTACAGCAATTGGTGATCCAGGCGGAAAAAGCCAAGATTGATCTCTCTTCCGCCACAGAAACAACCATTATGATCCCCTATATAACCATAACAAAAAAGGGACCATTGCACCTTAATATCAGCTTTAAACGTAATAATTTTGAGGACCTTATTGCATCTATTTTGCATGAAATTAAAAAGATTATCATTTCAACCTTTACCAAATGTGGTCTGGAACCTGCCTGGGTTGATTCTGTCATCCTGGTGGGTGGCTCCACCAGAATCCCGGCTGTTGAAAAGATGATTATGGACATCATTGATCCTGATGGCGCAAGGTGTGATACTGAAGATCTGCTTAAAAAAGCAATTAATCAGGATGAGGCAGTGGCCAGGGGGGCTGCTGTAATGGCCGGCATCCTCAGTGGTGAACTTGCCGATATTGAGTTTCATGATATCACCTCCCATGATCTTGGAATTTTAAACCACGAAGAACAGTTTGAAACCCTGATCGGCGCGGGGTCTGTTTTTCCCATGGAAATTACCCGTTTGTTTACCACAGCCCATGACAACCAGGAAGAGGTAACCATTCAGGTGATGCAGGACAGGGGGCGAAACGGCAGTAAGAATTTGATACCCCTGGGCAGCTTTAATCTGTGTGTTGACAAGGCGCAAAAAAAAGGTGAGCCCAACATTGATGTTACCTTTGCCATTGATATGAATTCTATTCTCACCGTATCTGCCATTGATCTTGACACGCAAAAGAATGCCAAAATCAGCATTAATTATGAATTTGTAAAACCGGTAAAATAATTTTAGTGAAACGTGTTTTTTATTAAGAGCACATTTTTTTTAAATTTATCAAAAAAAGGAGAAAATCATGGCGAAGAAATTAGCACGACCCGGCACGGGAATTGCTAAAAAAACTGAAAGTGGTGACGATGTTGCTGCAAAACGAGAAAAAGCGAAAAGCATGGCACAGCAGAAGGTAAAGGCCAGAACCCTTGCCAGGACACAGCAGCTTGCCGAACGAATGGCATCGGCAGTTGAAGAAATGGCAGCGTCCTTAGATCAGGCCGCCGCAGCTTCCGAACAACTGGGAAGTAACATGGAAAGTATTGCCAGTGCAGCGGAACAAACCTCTGCAGGTGCTGAAGAGTCCAGAGCTGCCATCGGCCAAATTCAGAATGCAGTCAATGTTATTAATGAAAAAACACAAATGTCTGTGGAAAAGGGTGGAGCCCTACAGACATTAGCAATAAATACAACTACAGATATTAAACAACTAATTACCGGTGTGGCCGATTCTGCAGAAGCCAACATCAAATCAGCAGAAATGATAGACGACCTGGCAAAAAAATCAGATGAAATTGGTGAGATTGTGGGTGCGGTTGTGCGGATTGCCGATCAGACCAATCTTCTGGCCTTAAACGCTGCCATTGAAGCAGCAAGGGCCGGGGAACACGGTCGTGGGTTCGCTGTGGTAGCCGACGAGGTGCGGAATTTAGCTGAAATCTCAGAACAGAGTGCTCGGGGGATCAGCGGCGTGGTGGACGAAATTCAGTCCCAGGTAAAAGAGGTGGTAGGCGATGTAAAAAAGGCCGGGGAACTGGCTCGGGAAGAGGTAGAAAAAGCCGAAACCATAACCCAGGGTCTTGTTGATATCGGAGAGGGTTTTGTTAAAATAGTCGTCGGCTCAGAAGATATTAATGAAAAAGCCGTGGTCACTCAAGATGGGGCTGATGAATTCATGAAGGGAGCTGAAGAAATTGCCAGTGGAGCTGAAGAGTCAGCCGGTGGTGCTGAACAAGCATCCAAAGCTGTTGCTGAACAGAACAAGGCTTTTTCTGAAATGCAGGGTGCCTGCACAGAGTTAGGAGAGCTGTCAGATAGCTTGAAAAACGCCACTGATACTCAGAAATCTGCAGAAGAAGTTGCTGCCGCCGCAGAAGAATTGTCTGCTAATATTGAGGAAGCCACTTCTGCCTCCCAGCAGATTATGGCAGCGATTGATCAAATTACCAAAGCTGCATCCATGCAGAAGGAGACAGCAGATGAGAGTGAAACCCTGGGTGCAAAATTAGGCAAGGCATCAGAAGAGATGAATACAAAAAGTTCAGAGATCCTGACCCAGATCGATACGCTTAAAGAACAGCTTGCTGCTAATAAAACCGCAATCGACACCATGATTACCAATATTGAGACAGCTGCCGAGGCCTCAATCAAATCTGCCGGCAACATTAAACTTCTGGATGAAAAAACCAATAATATCAATAAAATAGTTGATCAGATTGTTAATGTTACCCTGCAGACCAACATGCTGGCGGTCAATGGTTCCATTGAAGCTGCCAGAGCCGGCGAGTTTGGCCGCGGTTTCTCAGTGGTTGCCAGTGACATCCGTACCCTTGCCAATGATTCTTCCCAGAATGCGGAAAAAATCAAAGATATGGTGAGATCCATGCAGTCCCAGATCATAACTGTGGCAACTGATATAGAACTTGCAGGCACCACATCAGTTCAGGAAGTTGCAAAGGCCAAAGCCTCCACAGAGAACTTAACTCTCATTGAAAATGAAATTGATACGGTTCAATCCGGGATCAAAGAAATCAGTGAAGCCATAGAGGAGAGTGTTACAGCGCTCGATCAGGCAAATAAAGCCGTTGTTTCCATTTCAGAGGGTGCGGAAACCACTTTAGTTGCCACTGACCAGGCAGGAAAAGCTGCTGATGAAGGACACAAAGGTATGGAAAATATCTCCGAGGCGATTGATGAAATTGCAGGCCAGGCAGATGAAATGCAAAACATGTAAGGAGGGTTGAAATGGAAGATACAATACAGAGCCAGGAGGATTCGGTTGAATCCAGTGAAGGCCAGCTTGTGGTTTTTGCCCTTGGCGAAGAAGAGTTTGGAGTTGATATTCATGCAGTGCGTGAAATTGTCCGACTGCCTGAGATTACACCTGTTCCGCGAAGTCCCGAGTATGCTTCGGGTATTTGTAATCTTCGCGGCAGTGTCCTTCCGGTCATTGATACCCGGTGCCGGTTTGATATGGAGGCGGTTGAGCCAAGTGAAGAGACCCGGATGCTGGTGGTTGAAAGCCGGGGATCTGCTACCGGGATTATTGTTGACGGGATGAAGGAGGTGCTCAGGCTGCATGGCACCCCCATAGAGAACACCCCTGGTGTCTGCCGGGGAGTTGACGAAGAGTTCCTTTCCGGCGTTGTAACTTTAGAGGGGGGTAAACGATTGATCATGGCCCTCAATCTTGAGCAGATTCTTGATATTGAGATAGATGACAATGGTGAAGATGTTAAACTTAGCAGCAGCTCTTCAGAAGAGCAGAGCCAGGATATTGACCTTGAAGACGAAGAACAACTGGTTTCGTTCCAGGTCGGCCAAGAAGAATATGCCCTTGAAATTAATGCTGTCCGGGAAATTTTACGGGTCTCTGAGATTACAGAGGTACCCAATGTTCCCGATTATGTCAAAGGACTTTTTACCATCCGTAATAAACTGATGCCCGTTGTTGATCTTCGCATGCTTTTGGGAATGAAGGCAATAGCCGATCAGCATATCATCAAAATTGATGCGATGAAGTCAAGCCATGAAAGATGGGCCAGAGAATTACGTGCCGCCATAGAAGGGAATGTCCTTTTCACCGGGGAAACAAATGCCCAGAATTGTGATCTTGGAAAATGGATGGATAATTTTAATACGGCCAGTCAGGATATTCAAAATACGATTAAGGAAGTCCGTGAACCCCATGGACATCTGCATGATGCAGCAAATGCGCTGGTAAAACTTGTCAAAACTTCAAAAGAGGAGGCTCTTTCAGGCTATGAGAGTAAACTTACTCCCCTGCTTGAATCCATTCTCGATCATCTCGACAGCCTGAAAGATTCAATTATTAAAAATATTCAAGAGGACCAGCGAATTTTGGTGGTTGATGACGGGGATCTGACGGTGGGGTATCTTGTGGACCATGTCAATGAAGTAATCCGGGTGTCTAAATCCATCATTAATGAGACCCCGGCTATTGCTACAACTCAAAAAAATGAAATTAAAGGTGTTGCCAAATTAGATGACGGAAAACGACTGATTTTGATCATGGATCAGGGATCAATCCTTTCTGGAACAGATACCAAAGCTTTATCAGATATTTCAAAAAAAGAAACCGCCTCAGCAGAAAAAATACAAAAGGAGGAAGATATGTCAGAGGACGATGCTGAGCTAAAAACCCTTGCTGAGCAGAGCATGGAAGAAGAACAATTGGTGACCTTTCTTCTGGACAAGGTAGAGTATGGATTAAGGATAATGGAGGTCCAGGAAATCAATCGGCTGGAAACAATAACTGATGTGCCTAAAGCCCCTTCCTTTATTGATGGAGTAACAAATCTGCGGGGAAATATCATCCCGGTTTTAAATATCCGTTCTCTTTTTGGAATGAAACCGAGAGAAAATGATGATAAATCAAGAATTATTATTGTTGATATCAACGGCAGTAAAACCGGTATTCTGGTTGATGAGGTGAATGAAGTCATGCGATTGTCAAAGAGTGATATCGATAAAACTCCGGCCATTGTTTCAGGGGAAGGAAACCAGTTTATGGATGGTATCTGTAAATTAAAAAACGGAGAAAGAATGGTCACCCTGTTGAATATCAGCCAGTTGTTGAGTGGGGATGAGTTAAATCAGTTTGCCACCATGGGGGATAAAAAGAAAAAGCCGGCAAAAAAATCACGAAAGCCAGCTGCAAAAAAGAAACTGAAAATAGCGGAGTAATACGATGATACGTGTGCTTATCTGTGATGATTCCGCCATGATGCGGCGGACATTAAAAAAGATGATTGAGGCTGATCCCGGCCTTACGGTGGCCGGGACAGCAAGGGACGGTGATGATGCCATTGAAAAGGCCCGTGATTTAAGGCCCGATGTCATCACCATGGATATTAATATGCCGGGAACCGACGGGATCACCGCCATGCAGTATATCGTGGATGAAAAAATTGCCCCGGTATTAATGGTCTCTTCTTTAACCCAGGAAGGGGCGGAAACAACTTTTGAAGCCCTGGCACTGGGGGCTTTTGATTTTGTGGGCAAACCCGGCGGCACCGTCACCATGGACATGTCTTCGGTGGCAGTTGAGCTTACGCAAAAACTGAAAGCAGCCTGCAAAAAAGGGACAACATCAAGGCTTACCCGGAAGAGAACACCGATCAGGCAAAAATCACCTGGAAAAGCAGCCCGAAAAACACCAGCCAGGAAAACATCAACCAGAAAAGCATCCATCAGAGGTACGCCCCGAAGTAAATCAACCCGAAAAAAATCAATCGGGTATAAAGCTGTGGCAATCGGCATATCCACAGGAGGTCCTAAAACCATTTTTGACGTACTGCCCTATCTTCCCCAGGAACTAAATGCTGCAATCTTTATGGTTCAGCATATGCCGCCGACGTTCACCCGGACATTTGCACAGCGACTTGATAAAAACTGTGCCATGAACTGTGTTGAGGTCGAGGCAGGAATGACTGTGGAACCCGGGACAATCTATCTTGGAAGGGGCGGGATGCATCTTTGCCTGAGGCAAAATCTTACCGGTAAAATCATCATTCGGACACCTAATAAACCGGAAACTCAATTTATTCCCGGGGTGAATATAATGATGGAATCCGTGCTTTCTATTTTTGGTAAAGATACGGTGGGGGTTGAAATGACCGGTATGGGCGACGACGGTGCGGATGGCATGGTAAAAATTAAAGAAAGCGGCGGTATTACCATTGCAGAAAGTGAAGAAACCGCCATTGTTTTTGGTATGCCCAGAGAGGCCATTGAGCGGGGCGGTGCCGACATTATTATACCCAGTTATGATATTGCAGATGAAATCATTAAGGCGGTATTCTGAAATCAAGCAAAGAAAATCATGAGTATGAACAGATCATTAATTCACTTGATCTGGCGGTACTGACCATGGACCTTTCAGGAAATATTGTTTATACCAACAAAAAAATGCAGGAACTCCTGACCCTGTATCCACAGATCAAGGGAACAAAATGCTTTGAGGTCTGCCGGCACATCTGGAGCGAAAGCGGTACAAAATTTTGTTCCTGGTGCGGCATTGAAGATGTTGTTAGAACCGGCAGACCAGCAAATAAAATTGTTAAAGGTAAGGATCATAAGCAATGGCTTTTTTCCTGGGCGCCGATCTATGATGAGAATCAGATCATTATCAGGATCGTAAAAACCATTACAGATGTTACAGAACTGATAAGGGAAAAAAGCCATCTTGAAAGCCTGTTAATGGATACCTTTGTGATAATGCCCATTGGTATAGTGATCGTAAACGCCGAAAGCCAAATTAGATTTTTAAACCAAGCCATGGAAAAAAGATGGGGTCTGAGTTTCAATCAGGTTATCGGGCAAAATATTCATGAATTAGAAATTTATGGGCATAGTGATACGATAGAGAAGGGATTTGACAACTTAAAGAAAGGGATAAAAAGCGAGAAAATTGAATTGGAAGTTGAAAGGCATGACGGTGATAAATATTGGGTGTCCTGTCAGTTGATTCCATTTAAAAAAGATGAATCCGGTTGGCAGGGAATTTTGCTGGAAGAAGACCTTACCCAGTTGTCCAGAGATAAATTATTTATAGAGCAGGATCTTAAGCGCAAAGAGGCTATGCTCATCAGCCAGGATAAGCTGGCAGCCGTGGGTCAGTTGGCAGCCGGCATCGCCCATGAGTTAAATACGCCCATCACATATGTCCGGGGCAACATGCAGACTTTCGAAAAGTATGCTGCTCTCATAGCCGACCTTATTACCCGCTTGAAAGAAGATGCTTCACCGGTTGAAAAAGAAACAATTTTAAACAGGATGGAAAAACTGGTCATTAATATGAAGGATATTTCCGACTCTTCATTTACGGGAACTTCCCGCGTCATGAAAATTATTTCTTCAATGAAATCATTTGTACGGACCGATACCGCCCAGATTAACCAGATAAATATTTATGAACCGCTTCAGGATGCACTAATCTTAGTGTTTAACCGGATTAAATATAGCGGTAAAGTCTTTGTAAACAAGGTATCGTTCAGTACAGGAGATGAAAGTTTGGCCAAGTCTTTTGCTGAGATAAAAATTCATGGATCGGCCATGCGGATCACCCAGCTTTTTATCATTTTATTGAACAATGCCGTTGATGCATGGGAGTCTCTGCAGGAAAAAGAAAAATCCCCTCTAAAGATTGATATCATCCTTATAAAACAAAAAGGCATTGTTAAAATACAGGTAACCGACAATGCCGGCGGTATTCCCAAAGAGGTATCAGAAAAAGTTTTTGATCCCTTTTTCACTACCAAATCCACAAAAGGCGGAACCGGTCTCGGCTTAACTATAGCCAAACAGATTGCAGCAGAACACCATTGCACGCTTAAAGTAAAAAACAGGCCGGGGCATGGGGTAACTTTTACTATAACCACGGATAGCCTGGGAGATGTATAAATGAAACTGACCATTTTAATTGTTGATGATGAAATAGAAATCATCAAGACCTTAACGAGGTTTCTGGAGATTGATGACCGTTTTATTATTAAAAGCACTATAAATCCTATAGATGCTCTGGACATCGTTAAAAAGGAAAAAGTTCATATTTTATTAACCGATATAATGATGCCGGAAATGGATGGTATTGATTTGTTGAGCAATGTAAAATCTGTTGACGGCCTTACCCAGGTCATCATGATGACCGCATTTTCAACAGTGAGCAAGGTGGTGACCTGCCTTGGAAGAGGGGCCAACGATTATATCTTAAAACCTTTTGATAATCTGGAAGATGTGCAGACAATAATTGATCTTAGTACCAACAAGATTGAACGCTGGACCCGGGTGCTGCTTCAAAGCAAGCATCGCGAAATAAAATAATGACATAATTTTTCAAGGATAAAATAATGACAATTAATCTATCAGATCTTAATGCGCAAAATAGAGAAGATAAAATTGCGGTCATTGATAAAATACGGGAACAAAAATCAATTCCTTCTCTGGATGCACTTATCAATCATCTACAGGAAGAAACAGACCAGTCCATCAAGGAAAAGATTGTGCTGGTTCTGGATGAACTACTGCCACAAGCCGGAGCAGACAGTATTGGAAATATGATTCGCTCCGAGGATGTGTTTACCAGAAACTGTGCTGTTGAAGCCTTGAAAAAAGCAGATGACAAGGTTGTGCCGATTCTAGGCGAACTCTCCGTTGACAGTAATCGGGACGTCCGCAAGTTTGCCATTGACTCCCTGACCACCCGGGACACCCCGGAGGTAAGGTCTATTTTAAGAGAGAGATTTGAGGACTCGGACCCCAATGTTGTCTATACTGCAGTGGAATACCTGGGTGTTTTAAAGGATATCAAATCAAAAACCGCCATTGAACGTATTGCCATGAATGCAGAAAATAATCCCATGCTTTTTTGTTCCTGCCTGGAAGCGCTTGCTAAAATAGCGACATCACCCTGTAATATGGATTTGGTCACCTATTGTAAAAAAGTAGGGGAAAATTCACTTTTCAGATATTCGATTTTAAAATATATGGGCTCCTGTGCTTCCTACGAAATTTTGGAATCCTATATCCTTGATCTCCAGGGGCAGTCCGGCGAGGTTTTTGCCAAAGAAATCATAGATAGCATGGAGAGCATATGCCTGAGAGAGCCGGACATAGTTATTCGGCCCAAATTAAAAGAAGTTTTGAAAAGGTTAATTTTTTCAGTTGAAACCGGAGAAAATCGATATGAACTTGCCAAACTGCTGGCTGACAATCGTGATGTTGAAGAAACCCGGGCCGCAGCCCGCCTGGACATGAAAAGCAATGATACCATGGTCGTTTTAGCCGCCATTGAAATTTTAAGCAAATATGGCCAGGAATCAGATGTTATTGCCATGGAAAAACTGGCAGAAGAGACTGATTCTGATGAAATACTTGAAGTTATAGGGGATGCAGTGGAAAAAATTGGAGGTCGAATCTTATGAACCTGAGCATGAAAAATTTTATGATCTTCAGGAATCTTGTGTATGATCGTTGCGGAATAAACTTTGAGTCAAAAAAAATCTATTTTGTAAAAAAAAGACTGATTTCCCGAATGGAAGCCCTGGAGATTGCAACAGTGGAGGATTATCTTCGCTATCTTAAGTTCCGTGATCCAAAAGGGACTGAGTTTCAAGAATTGTTAAACCTTTTAACCACAAATGAAACCTACATGTTCCGGGAATTTGACCAGCTGGCCGTGTTCGCAGAAAATTGCCTTGAAGAGGTTTGTAAGCGAAAGAAAGATAAAGGCAACAATCAGATTCAAGTATGGTGTGCAGGTTGCTCCACAGGAGAGGAGGCTTATACCCTGACCATTATCCTCATGGAAATGCTTGAACCGTTGAGTGATTGGAATATCAAACTTATTGCAACGGACATTGACACAAAAGTATTATCAATAGCTGGCAAAGGTGAGTATTCTGCCAGGTCAGTTAAAGATGTCCCCGACGAATATCTGGAAAAATATCTTCGAATTGGGGGTAGCGGTTATGCTGTGAAAAGTATTGCAAAAAAACTAATAACTTTTAAACACCTGAATTTGATGGATACAAAACAAATCAAATCAGTAGGACAGTTTGATTTTATTTTTTGTAGAAATGTATTGATTTATTTTGATGAGGCCAGTCGAAAAGAAGTTGTCAGTCAATTTTATGAACATCTTAATCCTGGCGGGTTTGTGTTCCTTGGCCATTCTGAGTCAATAGGGCGAATCTCATCATCCTTTACCCTTCGTAAAATGGGCGAGATGATTATGTATCAAAGAAACTAATTTAATTATTAAATGGAGGGTTCCCATGGCCCGTTTGCTAAAAAAGAAAGCAACATCAGAAATTAAACCAGTTCAAGAGAGTAGACAAAAAATAATACTCCTTGCAGATGATTCTGAAATGGTCCGAAATTTTCATTCATATATTTTAAAAAATGCCGGCTATAAAATTATTGCTGCCATTGACGGAGCAGATGCTCTTGAGAAGTTGCTGATGAATCCTGTTGATCTTGTGGCAACAGATATTAATATGCCCAATATGAATGGATATGAACTTGTCAAAAGGATAAGAAAAATGGATGATTATGAAGATATACCGATCATCATCATCTCAACTGAATCAGAAGCTCAGGATAAACAAAAAGGTTTTGATGCGGGCGCCAATGTCTATATCCTCAAACCGACCCCGCCGGATCAACTGGTGGAAAGTGTTAATTTGCTGATTTAATTTTTATCAACGTAAAACCGGCTGTATATTATTAGAACGGAGGAAATATGGAACTGAGCATTGCCGCCTTAGAGCTGGAAGTTCTTAGTTGTTTTCTTGAGGAGGCATTAGAACATCTGAAAGGCATAGAGGAAAAAATTCTGCAGCTTGAGAATTCTCAGGAACTGGAACTGGTTGACTCTATTTTTCGACCCGCCCATACCATTAAAGGAAATGCATCATTTTTAGGCCTTAATGATATCAAATATTTATCCCATGAAATGGAAACAATGCTTGATGATCTGAGAAATGACCGCATAGGAGTTTCGGCTGAGTTAATCGATGCTTTGCTGGATGGGGTTGACAGTCTTGGCTCCATGCTTGCTGCTGTCCAGGAGGGGGTCAAAAACAGTGACCAGTCAAAAGATCCTGTTTTGATTACTATCGCACAAATTGAATTTCAAGAAATTATTGATGCGATTAATGCCGTTAAAGAAAATCAGGAATCCAAAAAAACTGATAAAATAAAAAAAGAACCTGAAGACAACGGCCCTGCGCTTTTAAACCATGAAGAATTAAAAAAGATTTCCTATCCCATGGAAATGGATATTGCTTTTGAACAGGAAAGCCGTGAGCATCTGGATACTCTTGAACGTGCACTTCTTGAGCTGGAAGATACGCCTGAAAATTTTGAGTTATATAATGATATTTTCAGGGATATGCACAGCCTGAAAGGGGGAGCCGGAGTGCTTGTCTCCACAGTAGAGCCCCAGGAAAACCGTGCCAGACACCCGATAACCGTATTCCAGGATCTGGCCCATGCAGCAGAGGGGCTGGTCCAGCAGGCAAGGGACAGCCAGAGTGTTCTTCCCGCTACTGCGGTGGAGGCCTTGTTGACCATTATTGACCGGCTGAAATATATGCTGGATAGTTTCATGAACCATGATTCCTCCCCGGCCAAAGCAGATGATCTGATTGCCCTGTGCCATGAATACAGTCATGATGAAAGCACTGCCGGACCTACAGCTGATGAAAATGAGGATGCTAAAAAACAGAGCACAAACAAGAACATGGCCTTTGCCCTTTCAAATACCCTGTCCCAGTCTCTGAGCGCTATCAAGGCAGGACTTGACGAAATAAAAAATGTTGATAAACGGCAGAGTGCCCTGAGTAAAATTATCAGATCCGTTAATATGATCATCAAAATAAACCAGAAATTAGAAATTGCAAACCTGACAAAATCTGCTGATGGGATTTTGAATATAGCAGCCTTCCTTCGTAAGGCAGAAGAGGTTACTGAAGATGAAGATGACCTGATTGCAGGAATGGCGGATGCTTTTAACCTCCTAGAGAAAACCGTTCTTGATCAAATACAGATCGATACCGAACCTGTTCAAGAATCTGTAAAACCACCTGCCGCGCTGGAAAAAAAGCCTGACCTGCAGCAAGACAAGCCTGTATCAGATCAACCAGCGGCCCAGCAGGTCGCCTCCATTATCAAGGTGCCCCAGGAACGGCTTGATATCTTGATGAATCTGGTGGGGGAACTGATTGTCAGCAAAAATAATTTTCCTGCTCTGGCAAAAGAGATCACAATCGATCACAACCTTACCAATCTTGGGAAAAAAGTTAAAAACGCGGGCGATCATGTGGGCAGGATTACAGATGAATTACAAAATATTGTGATGAAAATGAGAATGCTGCCCGTGGGCACCGTGTTCTCAAAATTTAAACGGCTGGTTCGTGACCTTGCTAAAAAACTGGATAAAAAAATTGTGCTCAAATTCAGTGGAGAAGAAACCGAGCTTGATAAAACAATTATAGAAATCCTGGGCGACCCAATGGTTCATCTCATTAGAAATTGTGCCG
>Ga0190313_1001297_pt1 | contig 13597 bp, 12 predicted proteins | sample 4870071011_MG_FD_169989 | JGI IMG/M metagenome (GOLD analysis project Ga0190313, IMG submission 169989) | Hydrothermal vent sediment bacterial communities from Southern Trench, Guaymas Basin, Mexico - 4870-07-10-11_MG | ecosystem: Environmental > Aquatic > Marine > Hydrothermal vents > Sediment ...
GGTTTCGGGAATTAGATTAAACGATGGTAGCGAAATAGAGGCGGATATAGTTATAAACTGCGCTGGATTATATGCGGATGAGATTTCCAAAATGGCCGGAATAGACAAATTTGAGATAAAACCCAGGAAAGGTGAATATTTTCTGTTTGATAAAGAGGCGGAACCAAAAGTGCGGAGAACACTGTTTCCCACCCCCACGGAAAAATCAAAGGGCGTTGTTGTAACAACAACAGTTGAAGGTCATTTGCTCATAGGCCCGAATGCTCAGGATGTGGAGGATAAGGAAGATTTGGGCAATACTGAGGAAGGACTTAAATTCGTCTGGGATTCCGCCAAGAAAATAGTGAAAGAACTTCCTTCGCGAGATAAGGTGATAAGAACCTTTGCTGGATTAAGAGCGGAGCCGAGCGGCGGGGATTTTATAATTGAAGGATACGATGACCCGTGGGGTTTTGTCAATGTTGCAGGCATACGCTCCCCGGGATTAACTGCGGCGCCGGCCATAGCGGAAAAGGTGGAGAAAATTATAGTGAAGGATTTTGATATTAAACTTAGAAGAAAAAAATCTTGGAAAAAGAGGAGATATAGAATAAAAAGAATCTCGGAGATGAGCGATGAAGAGAGAAAAATCGCGATTCAGCGAAATCCAGCCTATGGGAAAATCGTTTGTCTCTGCGAGAATGTGAGCGAATATGAAATACGAGAGGCGATAAGGAGGGGCGCCACAACACTGGATGGAATAAAGTTCAGAACACGAGCCATGATGGGAAAATGTCAGGGAAACTTTTGCAGAGTTAAAATTGCGCTAATACTAGCTGAGGAACTGGGAATCAAACTGTGGGATGTGGAACTCAAAGGCGAGGGAACAGAAATAGGAGTTGGAGATATTAAGATCCTTCTAAGGAGGGCAAAGAAATGAACTACGATGTCGTAGTTGTAGGCGGTGGACCGGCCGGAATGGCATCCGCCCTAAAATCTGATGAATTGGGATACAAAACCCTTTTGGTTGAGGTATCCGATAGACTTGGAGGTATTTTGCCACAATGTATTCATCCGGGCTTCGGATTACATTACTTCAAAGAAGAATTAACGGGCGGAGAATTTGCGGATAGATTCATCAGAAAGATTGAAAAAGAAAATGTGGAGATTCTTCTAAGTTCCTATCTTGAAGATTTAACCGTTGGTAATGAAAAAATTTTGAAATTAATAACTCCAAATGGTATTAAAAAAATATTCACAAAGAGCGTTATATTTGCCACCGGAGCCCGGGAGAGACATCGCCATGAAATAGGGATTTTGGGTGATAGAGTGGCGGGAATATACACGGCGGGAGAGGCACAAGCCCTTATGGATCTCTACGGTGTGCTTCCCGGAGAGAAAATACTCATTGTGGGCTCCGGTGATGTCGGTCTTATAATGGCTAGAAGATTTGCACTTGAAGGCTGTGAAGTTGTGGGCGTAGTGGAGATAATGCCCTATCCAGGAGGACTTATGAGAAATGTTGTACAGTGCCTGTACGATTTTGATATACCTCTTCTTCTACAGCATAAAGCAATTTCAGTGAAGGGAAGGAAAAGGGTTGAAAGAGCACTTGTGAAAAACCTCAAATCTGGCGAGGAAAAGTGGATAGATTGCGATACATTAGTAATTGCTGCCGGACTTCTGCCAAACATTGATATAATGAGAAGAATAGGTGTGGATATTGATGAAAGAACGAAGGGCGTTGCGGTGGATGAATTTTTCCAAACAACATCGCCCGGAATATTCGCGGCTGGGAACTGCGTGATAATAAATGATCTCGTAGATTACGCTGTAGAACAGGGTGAAACTGCCGCCATTGGCGCTTCAAAGTATATAGAAGGTACTTTGCCAAAAAATATTAGAAAATTAAGGATTGGACAAAATGTAAGATACTTCGCTCCTCAGAGAGTTTTAGGAAATGAACCTTTCTTGATTTACGGTAGGGTCTCAAAACCCATGAGAAATGTAAAAATCAAAATAGGTGATGTTGTTGTACATTCATATCCTGTAGCAAGGCCTTCGGAGATGTTTCGGTTCAAAGTTAAAATAAATATAGAGGATGAGGATGTCGTGGAGGCTGAGGAAGGATGAAAACAATATGCATAATATGTCCAATTGGCTGCGAACTGACCGTGAAGGAGGAAAACGGTGAAATAAAAGTCTCTGGAAATCTATGCCCGAGAGGAGAAGAGTACGGGAAAACGGAATATTTGAATCCAAAGAGAGTGCTCATAACCGTTATTCCCTGCAAAAATGGAGAACTGCCTGTTGTGTCGGTGAAGAGTTCTGAGCCAATAGATAAAGAATTGATTCCTAAGGTAATGAAATTCTTGAGTGAGATTGTAGTGGATGCAGCAGTAGATGTTGGAGATGTAGTTATAGAAAATTTGTTAGGTATGGGCATAAATATTATAGCTACAAGAAAGAACTATAACATTATGCTGGAGGAGGTGCAGCATATTGACATCTAATATTAGACAAGTAAACAACAATTCTAAGGGAGATAAAACTGTAGTATTCGTAGAAGCTTTTTGGCATCACGATTTACTCTCTACTATATATGAAATTTCTAAAAATTTTAAAGAGTGGAAGCCTATCATAATTTCCACCGACAGAATAATACAAAAAGCTGGTCTAAAAAGTGATAATACAAAAATAATAAAAATAAAAGATTCTTATAGACATGAATGGGCGTCCTTGGATTTTAAAAGAAAATTAATTTATTATCCCAAATTAATCTCATCATTAAAAAAAGAGGGGGAGGATTTGTTAAAAATTTTAAAAAAAATAAAATTTGATGTGTTAGTAATAAATACTCTTTGTGAGCCCGCATTTTTCTTTCCAATATTTCAATGGATCAAAAAAGAAAGACAAAATATACGTCTGGTGGCAGTTATACATAATAGTTATCTATGGGAAGTCTCTTGGTTTTTAAAAATGCTAAATACAAAAGATATCAGAGAACGAAGAATTGGTTGGTTATTATTCAATATAACTCATAAGGAATATATTGATGGTATCATAACACTTGGTGGATATGTAAAACTTCCCAAGAATTTTTATAATATACCGAAAATTGTTATTCCTTCAAGACTTCCTGCAAAAAAACCACTAATATGTGATAAAGAAGATTACAAAATATATTTTGTCATTCCTGGAAAAGTTCAGCAAGCATATGGGAAAAATTATATTGGACTTTTAGAGGCCTTTAAAGATATATTAGAAAAAAATCCTAAATATAAGGATTTTGTAAAAATTGTTTTGTTAGGAAAGCTTTTAGATACTAACATTAGAGAGTTCATAATCCGATATCTTAAAGAAAGTGTGATATATTATGATCATTTTGTAAAAGAGGAAGAATACCTTCGCTGGATGTCAAAAGCTCATTTTGTTATAATTCCCATAACATCATCTGAACCTTATGGAAAATATAAAATTTCGGGAGCTTTAAATGATGCTTTTGCTTATGGGGTACCTGTGTTACTACCAGAAAACTATGCTTCAGATTATCAATTTGATAGAAATGTAATAAGATTTTCATGGAGTAATCTAGAGAGATCTATTGAACAGTTTATTGAAATGGTCCTCAATAAATCCGAAAATTATATAAAAATAAAAAAGACTGCTGAGATCTTTAAAAAGTCTATGGAGGCATCATATGTTGCGTCACAATTTGAAAAGTTTTTAGATGAGGTATATCTTAAATCATAGTATTATAAAAAGTGTTTAATATCCTTAAATGAACATATTGTCATAAGAAGAATCGTGATCATCAAAAAATTTAACCTTATCAAATTTATCAGGAAATCCCACAAATAACTCATACTTTTCTTTCATAACTATATAGTTCACGGCATCTATGAAATCCTTTGCAATATAATCTGGTTCGATATTCAATTCCCTTAACTTTATAAAGTTTTCATTTTTACCGGAGAGAAGTATTGTAACGCAACCAACTTTCTTGCCTGCACAAATATCCATCCAAGTATCCCCTATTATGTAGCTTTTCTTCAAATCTATATTATAATCTTTTGCTGCCTGAAGAAGCATACCTGGATTAGGTTTTCTGCAATCACAGCCTTCATCCGGAAGACAAGGGCAGTAATATATGGCATCTATATTCACACCTCTCTCTCGTAAAAGATAGCACATCTTGTCATGTATTTCTTGAAGAGTTTCTTCATCAAAGTAACCTCTTCTTATTCCTGATTGATTTGTAACAACAACAAGCATGAATCCTAAATCTTTAAGGATTTTTAGACCTTCAGGTACATTTGGAAGAAGTTCAACTAGTTCTGGGTTGTTCAGGTAAGGTATATCTTTTATAAGAGTTCCATCTCTATCAAGAAAGACAGCCCTTCTCATGCGTCACTCTCCAAACAACTCTTGCTCTGCATACTCACATATTATATGTCCTATGAGTATGTGCGCTTCCTGAATTCTTGGTGTTTCTTCTGATGGGACCTCTATCACATAATCCACATCGCAAGCTACGCCTTTTCCACCTACTAATGCAATAGTTATAGCTCCTAACTCTCTTGCTTTTTTTAGCGCTCTTATAACATTTTCTGACCTTCCACTTGTAGATATTCCTATCACTACATCACCCTCTGAAACGAAAGCCTCAACTTGTCTCTCAAACGAGAATTCGTATCCGAAATCGTTGGATATTGCAGTTAGAGATGATGTATTGCCATGAAGAACTATTGCAGGCAAGGGTTTTCTTACTTTTCTGAATTTACCTACTAGTTCTGCGGCTATATGTTGTGCATCTGCCGCACTTCCACCGTTACCGAAGATTATCACTTTCTTTCCATTTTTATATGCATTAGCAACCACTTTACAAACTTCAGCGATCTCCTTTGATATATTCAAAAGATTTTCCTTAACATTTATGCTATCTAGAATTCTTTTTCTCACAAACTCTTCGTTCATTTTATCACCCATGTCTGCAGTCCTTTGAACTCGAAGTTAAACGGAACAATCTCTCCACCACTATCAACCAGAGCTTTCATGACTTTCCGTCTTATTTCAAATGGAGCATATATAAGAAGATATCCTCCACCACCAGCGCCTAGCAATTTTCCGCCAAAAGCACCTGCCATTATTGCCGATTCATACATCTTATCTATTTCAGGAAGTGATATATGTGGCGAAAAATTCTTTTTACATATCCATGCCTCATGTAGGAGTTTACCAAAGTAATCAAGATCTCCCGTCAATATACTCTTTTTCATCTCATATGCGATCTTTTTTGTTTGATCCAAATATTCTACATTGAGCCCCTCCTTATATCTTTTAATTTGTTCTTCAATTATTTTTACATTTTTCCGAATTCTTCCAGTATAGCAAAGTATGAGATTCATCTCAAGTTCATTTATTATATATCTTTTGATTTTAAGCGGATTAACAATAGTATAATCTTTAAAAAATTCCATAAAGTTGAATCCTCCGAAGGTTGCAGAATATTGATCCTGTTTACCGCCAGGAATGCCCATTTTAATCCTTTCAATATCATATGCAGCTTCTGCTATTTCATAATCTGTCATAGGTATGTTTAACCACTCTTTCACAAGCCCTATTAGAGATACTACTAAGGTTGATGATGAACCCAAACCACTACCGGGAGGGGCCTCGCTACTAACAAAAATATCTGCCCCGCTATCTACTTTAAAGTAATCAAAAACTGCCTTTATAAGATCAAAGTTTCCGTCGTAGATTATATTTGATATATCATATTTAAGAATTGTTTGATAATCAATAGCATGTATAATTATTTTTTTATCTTGCCTTGGAACTAATGTAGTATATATATATTTGTTTATTGTTGAATTTATTACTGCACCACCTTTTTCCTCGGGATATGGAGGTACATCTGTTCCACCGCCACCAAAACTTATTCGAAGTGGTGCTTTTGCCCGAATTTTCATATAAAATGGTAAAACACAGCAATATTTAAACTTAATTCCACAAACTATTGTGGTGGTCAAGATAAGGACATTACCTATGAGATTTAGTTGAACATATACTTATAAATAGGATAATGTCTTTCACACATCTCATGACAAGAAAAATAATAATATTGGGAATAGATGGACTTGAATATACATTGGTTGAGGAATGGAATCTAAAATATTTAAAACAGAAAGCATATACAAAAACAGATTTATCTGATTTTGGTGTAGTAATAACTCCTTTAATATGGGCTGCTATGTTAACAGGGAAAAAAATTGATGAGATTGAAAAAATATTCTTAAAAAGAGCCAGATTTTTTTCAGAAAATCCTAGGTCGGTTAAAGCGAAAACTGAGCAATATTTATTTGCAAAAATAGCATCTAAAGTTTTGCCTGAAAAAGTAAAAAGGTGGATTATAAAAAATATACTGCCGGATGTCTTTGAAAAAACAAAAGATATACTTAGAGCTAAGAATTATACAACTATATTTGATTTCTTTGATAAAACTTGGACCAATGGACTACCAGCATATGGAAGAAATGTGGTGACTACCAAATCTAAAAAACTTCATAAGTTGGCTACAGAAGGTAATCCTAAGCCGTTATATAAATATTCATTAGAAATGTATAAAAAAGAAAAGAGAATGCTACTAGACGCATTAAAAAAAGATTATCAACTCATTTTCTGGTACACACCGTTCCTAGATAAAATTGAACATTTTTACATAAATAAAAAATCTAAATTATTAAATATATATATTGATTTAAATAAATTAGTTAGAAAAATATATGAAATCATATCTTCTAATGATATCTTATACATAGTATCGGATCATGGTATGGTTCCTGTAGAGCGATCGGTATCAGGAAGTTTTGGCGAGCACTCAGATTATGGCTTCTTCAGCAGCAATACTGGCGAATTGATCAAAAAACCCCAAGATTTATTTGATTTGGTTGTTAGCAAAAAAGCAAATCATAGATAAACCTCTTTAAAACTTTTTAATAAAGAAACATCCAAACCCCCACAACCATTATATACCTCCCGCTCCATATACTCTCTGTGGACTGGGAAATAATAGTCACATTTGGGATTGTTTGGATTTTCGTTCTATTTCTGCCTGAAATAACTTTTAGGTTAGAGATTACGGCAATACCTTTTTTTCTTATCGCGGGTATGGTTTTAGGTCCCTATGGTTTGGGTGTAGTTCATGGATTTGAGGGTTTAAAATTTATGGGGATGCTCGGCCTACTCTTTCTAATTTTTCTGGCAGGTCTTGATGTTCATCATGCTGGAAAACTAAGATTCAAAGACTCTGTTATGATGGCGACTATTATAGGATGTATATCGTTCTGTGGTGGATTTTTATTGGGAATATTTGCCGGTTATTCCCCACTATCATCCGCTCTGCTAGGAACGGTTTTTCAGAGTTCTTCTGTTGGAGAGATAATACCTATCGTTAACACGAATCGCAGGTTGAGAGAAAAATTCGGTATTCTTATACTTCCATCTCTAATAATTATGGATATAGTTAGTCTTCTGATGTTTTCCATATTTTTGAACTTCAAGGATAATTTTCTTGAAACCCTTCTTATAACCTTGGAATTCATCGCCTTCGTCACGGCAATATTCATAATAATTCCGCGTGTTGGAAAATATCTGGATAGAAAATATTTTATGGCCAGTAGAGAATTCAGGGTAAAAATTCTCACAATGATCGTTCTCGCAGTATCTTCCGTTTCGCTTCTTTTGGGTATGCACCCCATAAGCGTTATGTTCATTTCGGGCGTTCTTCTTGGAAAATATGTTGATGATTCGCTTTACAACAAGTTGGAAACTATAGGACATACATTCTTCATCCCAATATTCTTTTTCGTTATAGGCGTAGAAACTAATTTTCAGCTGATTTTTTCATCCACAAACTACATATTGGTAATTTCGGTGGTTTCCGTTTTAGTTGTATCCAAATTTATGGGTGGATTACTATCCTCAAAAATACTAGGTGTTAGTGGGAGAGATTCCATAGCATTGGGCATAATATATATTCCGCAGCTCAGCGCAACTCTTGCAGCTACCGAAGTGGCATATTCCTTAGGGTTCTTTGATGATTCTCTGAGAGCCGCGATAGTGAGTATGTCAATAATAACAGTTTTGATCACACCAGCCATACTCCGATTAATTTACAGGGAGAGAGAAAAGGTGGATATGAAAGACCATGTGGTTATTTTAGGTGGTGGTGTTTCTGGAGAGTATGCGGCTTCTGCCCTTTACCTAATGAAGGTTCCTTTCGTCGTAGTGGATAACGATTTGAAGGTAGTGAGAAGGTTACGTGAAAAGGGATATACGGTAATTTATGGGAATGCCGTTCACAGAAATACATTAATTTCCGCCGGTGTAAAGCGTGCGAAAATAGCCCTAATAATGCTTCCCGAACCTCATGAATGTGTAGTATCTGCCCGTCAAATAAGGTCCATAAATCCCGATGTGAGAATAATAGCGAGAGTGCATTCTCAGAAAGAGGCGAAAGTGATAAGAGAGTATGTGGATGAGGTTCTCGTTCCTGAGGTGATAACAGGAATGAACATAATATGGCTCCTAGTAAGAGAGTTTAAAGAACTCAATAAGGAGTGATTTCATCAATTTCATACTCATCCCAGCGCCTGACTTTAAGAGCTATTTCTAACTCCTGCGGAGATATTATTATCTTTGATGATTTTTTCTCAAATTCTTCATCGTATGTTATTCTGGGGCAGGCTGTATTTACTACCACATCAACGGGTAAGTTCATAAGTTTGTACGGCATTATCTCATCCATTTCTACCAGATACGCTTTAAAAGATGCGCTTTCAATAAGTTCCATAATGTATTTTGCCAGTTCCTCTCTTCTCTGCCCTATTTTTTTGCAGAGTATCACTCCAAAGGATTCTGATTCCTCGGCTTTTACTATCCGCGCGAATCTTTTTCTCAAAAATCCCTCGTTATGGATTTTCTCTATTCTCCCGGCTATGGGATTAAAACTGTAAACATTTTTCCCCGTAGCCATATAAGCGCCCAGAGGATGAAATTCTCCCGTGGACAGTATTATATATGCATCCACCTTTTCATTAATTTCCTTGAGTGATGAGTAATTACATCCCAAAATTTGGCCGGTATGCGCTATTCGTTTATCTCCCCTACCGATATAAACCTCCCTTCCGTACTCTTCCAAAATTTCCTTAAGAGCTTTTAGATTTTTCAAAAATTCCACGGTCGCGCCTAGACCTATTCTTTCCTCCGGAACAACGGTGGCCAATGAAAGAATATCCCTCTCAACAATTATTTCCGGCTCTATGAATATCGTTGATTCATATTTCAAATGTGGTATAGGCGAATGACCTATATGGACAACAATATCGTAACCTGTCGGTTTCTCAACATCACATGCCCCGTAAACATTTTCTCCGCTGTAAATGGCCCGGGGAAAAATCTCGGAAATTTTTGGTATGAGATGCTTGAGACCTTCCGGTATTTGAAAATATACTTTTTTCCCGGCGATTTTCTTTTTTATTGCCTTGAGCTTTTTGAGTATGCTTTCCTCCATTGAGTTCATAGTATATCATCCGCCGAATCTTCTATTTGGCTGCGCAGAGGAGGATTAATCTCATTAAGGTCCACTGAGATTAGAAGTACTCCATCATGCTCCGCCGTGCATCCCCTTATTGTATCCAGGAATTTGATTATATCAGCGTATCTATCACCAACTCTCATAATTATGCGGTTTAGATTGTCAATCATTATAACCCTGTGTCTATCCTCACCCATAAATTTCTTAATTACATGCGTTAAGGTACTTAGATCTCCGGGAGGTATCCTGTCTTCAGAGTATGTTGCGCCATCACCTATCAGCATAGCTCCCATACCGCCCAGTTGCTCCTCATTGCCATGATAATCCGTTAACCATATCACTCTGACATCCTTTGAAAATTCCACAGTGGAGGGCTTCCGATGAGTTATACATAGGCCCTCACTACTTTTTTCAAGCGCTTGGTCAAATATTCTGTAAATTTTTCTGCCTTTCGTTTCATTGACGAGGACTGTGGAGCCGTACTTCAGAACAAATTTCGGCTTGGTTTTCCTATGTTTCGCTCTACCTTCCGCCTTCTTTATGAGATAATCTTTCACTCTATCCAGCAAATTGTCCTTCTCGCCCCTAAGCGCTTTCTTCATAAGTCGCACGGCATCCTCAACACCTTTTCTGTATCCTTCCAAGTAATCCTCGTTCACGAAAGAAGATATGGAAGGGTGATATATAAAGATAGGGGTTGATAAACCCGGCACACGCGTCCCTTTGGCATGGGTTGAGGCAGCTTCGGGCGTTAGTAGCCGCGGGCTGAACGCCTCGCCCCGAAGGGCTCGGCGCTTACACCCCGGCTCTATCAAACCCGTCTTTTACGGGTGCCCTCAAACGGCGCCTCGTTTTAGGGGGGGCTTCGCGCTTAGATGCCTTCAGCGCTTATCCCCTACGGCGTGGCTGCCCGGCGATGCCCGGCCGGACAACCGGTACACTAGAGGCCGCGGACCCCCGTTCCTCTCGTACTAGGGGGTCCTTCCCCTCAGGCGCCGACGCACCCCCACGGAAAAGCAACCCTACTGTCTCACGACGTAGTGAACCCATCTCACGATCCCCTTTAATGGGCGAACAGCCCCACCCTTGGCAGCTGCTGCACCACCAGGATGGGGAGAGACGACAACGAAGTAGCAAGCCTCCGGGTCGATATGAACTCTTGCCGGAGACGACTCAGTTATCCCTGGGGTAACTTCTCTCTTATCAGACGGCCCCACGTATGGGCACAGTCTGGTTCGCTAGGCCCGCCTTTCGGCTCGCGGTTCCTTATTGTGCGGAACCGCGTCAAGCCGGCTTTTGCCCTTGCACTCAACGGGGGAGTTCTGACCCCCCTGAGCCGACCTTTGGGGGCCCCTGTTTCCTTATCGGGGGCGTGGCGCCCCACCCAAACTGCCCACCAACCCCTGTCCCTCCCTTACGGGAGGTTAGCGGTACAACTCCGGAAGGGCGGTGTTCCATCGGCGCCTCCACCCCCCCTGGCGAGGGGGCTTCTACGGCTCCCGCCTACCCTCTACATCCAGAGTCATACCGCAAGGGCAGGCTGCAGTAAAGCTCCACAGGGACTTCGCTTTCACGTGGGGGGGACTGGATTGTGCACCAGTACATCGGTTTCGGGGGACCCGACCCGGGGACAGCGGGACGCTCGTTGGACCTTCATGCAAGCCGCCAATTAAGCGGCTAGGTATTACGCTACCTTAAGAGGGTCATAGTTACCCCCGCCGTTTACCCGCCCTTGACCCCCTTGGACGGGGGCTTCAGGTACGGGCACTGGGCAGGCTTCAGCCGCCGTACTCACCCTTACGGGCTTGCGGCGACCTATGTTTTTGTTAAACAGTCGGGGTCCCCAAGTCACTGCGACCTACCTCTTCGCGAGGTAGGCACCCCTTCTCCCGAAGTTACGGGGCCAATTTGCCGAATTCCCTCGGGTCGGTTTAATCCCACACGCCTTAGGCTGCTCACCCAGGGGCACCTGTGTCGGTTCTGGGTACGGGCGCCACGGACACCATTTCCCTGCAGGCTTTTCACGGGCTCCAGGCATCAGCCGAACCCCCCACTGGGGGGCCTCGGTACCTTCATCCGGTTCTCCGCATTACGCGACTCCCCGGACTTCGGTACCTCAATACCCTGGCGAGGGTACTCGGCCCAGCCCGAAGCGTCACCCGCAGGGCGAGGCATCCGTGACGGGGCCGGAATATTAACCGGCTTCCCCTTCGGCCGTGTCCGATTGGGCACGGCCTTAGGACCGCCTAACCCACGGCTGACGAACATTGCCGTGGAACCCTGAGCCCCTGCGGCGGAGCCGATTCTCACGGCTCTTTGCTCCTACTCCCGCCAGGATCCGCGTTACCGCGAGGTCCATGCCTGCTCACGCAGACACTTCTACCCTCGCGGCACGCCCCCCTACCCCATCGCCTCTCGGCGGGGGTGGGTCTCGGCGGCCGGCTTAGTCCCGTCCATTTTCGGGGCCCAGGACCTCGGCGGGTGAGCTGTTACGCACTCTTTAAAGGATGGCTGCTTCTAAGCCAACCTCCCCGCTGTCTTAGGCCCTGGACACCCTTTGCATGACACTTAGCCGGCACTTAGGGGCCTTAACCCACCTCTGGGTTGTTTCCCTCTCGGACGTCAAGCTTATCCCGACGCCCTAGCTCCCCCCATCTACGGTGCCGGCAGGTTCGGAGTTTGAAAGGGTGCTGGGGACTTTCGCCCCCTGGGCACCCAATCAGTAACTCTACCCCACCGGCTACCTCCGGGGAGGTCTACCTGCGGGTAGTCTCGGGGGGAACCCGCTATTGCCGGCCTAGATTGGCCTTTCACCCCTAGGCCCAGGTCATCCGAGCGATCTGCACGTCAGCACCGGTGCGGGCCTCCACGTCGCTTTCGCGACGCTTCACCCTACCCAGGCCTAGATCGACCGGCTTCGGGTCTCCCGCCGGCGACTCCGGGCGAGCGCACCCCGTCCCTCGCCCATAAGGGCTGCGGACCTGTTGCTTTCGCTACGGCTACTCGCCTTCGCGATTAGCCTCGCCGCCGACCGGAACTCCCTGGCCCGTTCTTCAACACGGACGGCGGGACGACGGTCCACCCCAGCTACGGGGCTTCTTCCCTTTCTCGCCCCGCCAGGCTGTAACCGGCTGGTTTCAGGCTCTTTTCACCCCGCTTCCGCGGTACTTTTCAGCTTTCGGTCACCCTACTAGTGCGCTATCGGACTCGGGACGTATTTAGGGTTGGATGTACGTGCCACCCAGCTTCCCGCGCCATATCCGAGGCACGGTACTCAGGATACCCCACCTCGTAGCCACCGGGCTTACCCCTACGGGGCTTTCACCCTCTACGGCGCCCCTTTCCAGGGGACTTCGGGTTCACCCGGGAGGCATTGGGCGGGGTCCTGCAACACCACATCCCCCTTACCTTTCGGCAGGGGTTCGGTTTGCCCTGTGCCGCTTTCGGTCGCCCCTACTCACGGCATCCCTATTGGTTTCTTTTCCTGCGGGTACTAAGATGTTTCAGTTCCCCGCGTTCCCGCTCCTTACGGAGCGCGTACCCTTATCGGGTACGCAGGAGGTCCCATTCGGGGATCCCCGGATCTACGGCTCCATGCGCCTCCCCGGGGCATATCGCAGCTTGGCACGCCCTTCATCGGCGCCCGAGCCAAGCCATCCACCAGCCGGCTTCTCTGCTGCCTCAACCCATTCTGCCGGGACGCGTATGCCGGACTCATCGACCGTAATAACGATCTCAGTCCCTTCCCCGTAGGAGCATCGGGCTCCACGGGTGCATCCGCAAAAGGATGTAATAAGGATGAGGTATATAAGATTAGCGGAGGATTCATATGATTGATTATATTCAAAAATTTAAATTTCATTTTGAATTTTTTCTTCCCTGATCATTGAATATATCGGAGCAAGAAATCCTGCTTTTTTGAAATTTTCAACAGCCTTTTTTAATGATTCTTCATCGCTTGTACAAACATATTTGAACCTGTAATGTATCGCCAACAGGAGTGGTTTTTCGGTGATTTTC
>Ga0190313_1001298_pt1 | contig 13592 bp, 14 predicted proteins | sample 4870071011_MG_FD_169989 | JGI IMG/M metagenome (GOLD analysis project Ga0190313, IMG submission 169989) | Hydrothermal vent sediment bacterial communities from Southern Trench, Guaymas Basin, Mexico - 4870-07-10-11_MG | ecosystem: Environmental > Aquatic > Marine > Hydrothermal vents > Sediment ...
CTCCAAAAACTCTGTAATCATCTTTAATACTTCTATGTCTGCTGGGGATCGCTGGGATTTTGATGCTAGTGTTGCTATTTTGAACAGGTGTTCTAATTTGTCTTTGCCTGTCCTTTGGAAGAATTCCTGTATCCACTTCTCAGTTTTGTCTAATAGTTTCAGTGATGATGCCCCTATTCTAATTAATGTTTTTATAAAGTATGATGTGTCCCGGGAACTCATGCTGGCACGCTCCTTACTACCTGGTATTCTACTCGCATTGTTATTAGTTTAATTAGATATACGATTATCAGGATTGCGATTAAGGTTATTGTTAGGCCGAGGATAAATGTAGCGAGCGGACTTTTCGCGATTTCGCTTATTATGTATCCCGCAAGGCCTACTGTTGCTATTATTGCGATGTACCGTAAAAATTCCCCGAATTTTACTGGCTCCCGTAGCGCTTTAACGGTTTTCTCTCGCATTTTCAATGCTTTTGCCATTCCTATAAGCTCTGCTTCCATAACCAAGAGCCCGGCCTCATTGAGACTAGTCCTCAACATATTATTTTCGAGAGTTAATTTCTGCAGTTCTTGTTGTGTTTTATCTAGCTTCGCTAAGCTATCAAGCCATTCGCGATACATTGATTCCCGCACTACTTCTTTTATCTCCTCTCTGTCCCACTGAAACACGTCTGTCTCCGCCGGTGGCACCTCATCGCTCTGATACAAATATATCGTTTTAACGTCTGTAGAGATTGTTGGACCATCTTCTCCTAGCTGCAGAGGAATTCTCACTACTTCTGCTGGGAGATATAAGAAGTTCGCGTAGAATACCCACTCATTCAGCTTTAGTGTTGCTATGATATACGCGAGAATTGATATGATTATGAGATAGAACATGTCCCTGGCCGTTATTAGCTGCATCAAGAGATACTGTATTTCTGGATAGTAATATCCTGCTGCAAGAATCACAAGCCAGATAATAAGTATTATGTTAAGAATTAGCTGGATCTTGATGATTATTCCTGGGTCTATGAATTTCCGTTTAATTCTACTTAGTCTCGACAAGAGTGATAGAGTTTTTGGTATTCGATATCTGAAAAAGTGCCATTGCCCACGCTCGTCTTTTGCCGCCCAATATTCTACCTTCCAGCCGTCGAGATCCTCCTGTGTAAGCTGTATGCCTTTTTGTCTCATTGTCTCCCATATCTTGTCGCGATGATATATCTTCTCAAGTATCTTTTTTATTTCATCATCCTTGAAGCCAAGGTCTCTTAATTTTGTAATAAACTCTTCTTCCCTTCCTTGTTTTAACAATTCGAGAAAAGGTTTTACCTCGGAGGGGATTCTTAAATCTGTCTGATTGATTAAATACAGTGGTGGCTTTATTAGAGCTGTTTTTCTCGTGTCGCTGTGTAGATAGAAATATGCGTCTTTTATTGCCATTATCGCGTGTTGTTTTATTTGTTTTTCTAATCCGTTCCCGAACATGTAATCACCTTATATAAGTAATAAATAAATGAGAAGGGCGCAAATAATCAGGAGTGTTATTAAGATTATGTCTTTCCAGGTAACTGTTACTTGGTATGAGTAGCGGATTGGCCCGGTTCCTAGACTTATTTCTGCTTGTTTTCTTCTCTTCTCGGTTAACCAGATTGCTGCAAAGATCAGGCTTGCTGCTATGCTGCCCAGTCCGAATAAGAATCCGTGTAGTATGTAGCTAGGAGCTTCTTCTTTTATTTTGCCCCAGAATCCTTCGTCTACGTGTATCTCTGGTTGTGATATTACTACTTCTTTCCCTGTATCTGATAAAGCAACACTAACAAGCAATGTTCGAAGCTCTACTTTGAGTGTCTTATAATCTATACTTATTACTGTTATGTAGTAGTCTCCTAGGGGGAGATCAAGGACTACCGCTGTTCCTTTTAGAATTACTATTGTGATGTTTCTTTTTTGAGGGTCGTCTTTGAGGGTTATGTTTACTGTTATGTCTTTATCCAGGTCGTTATATATGATTAGTCTGCCTACAGGAATACCGATTTTGATTGATGCATTGGCGGGATGTGAAGCATTGTACCATACTCTATCCCAGTAATCTGTGACTATGATGCTAACATTATCGGCTAGGGTATAGTATTCATGTTGAAAGACTCGTCTATCGTTAATATACACTCTGAATAATTCGCTCTCAATACCTAGTCCAGTTAGTGGATTGTAAAGCTCCCAAGTAAACCTGTTGAAGAAGCGACGAATCATCTCATCTAGCGTCGCAATCTTATCCCAAGTTGTGGTGAAGTACTGCGTGATGTTGTTGTCTAGATCTCTAAACTTCAAAATGATTGTCTCGTTCAATGCGTAGATATCATTCTGAACAAGCACAATGTTATCTGTGATGTTTACTAGCATGTCGACAATAGTTGTGTTCATCACCGTGATGTTGTTCTGTAGGTCGATGATCATAAGGCCCAAAGATGTGTTCACTGCAACAATCTGATTCTCTAAGTCAGCCCACATCTCATAAATTGTTACATTCTGGGTTGCCAATGTATTCTGGACGTCTACAATCATCTGACCTAAGGTTGAGTTCACTACATCTATTCGGCTAGTCAGATTCACATAGTAGAGTTCCATGGTTGAGTTAAGGGAAAAGATGTCGTTCTCTATGTCGATTAACATTGCACTGATATTTGAGTTGGTAGCATTGATGTAATTGATGATGCTGACATTGATGTCGCCCACTAAAGATTCGACTAGGTCTATCCTACCAGACAAGTCGGTATAGTATGTACCCATAGTGGTGTTTACTGCAACGATGTCATCTTGAACGTCCACTATCATGGATATGATGGTTGCATTGCTACTTACGATCTCATCATAAAGGGTTGCGTTGACCTCAGCTATAAAGCTCTCAATAGCGTCTAGTTTATTTGTCAGGTTTAGCTCAACTTGCAAGATGGTTGTGTTGATTGAGATGATGTCGTTTTGGACGTCTATAAGCATGCTAACGATAGTCCCGTTAACATTAAGGATCTCGTTGTACAGGGTCTCATTCATCTGCAATATAGTTGCGTTCAAGTTTGTGATCTGGTTCTGGACATCAACTATCATATCGAACAGTGTTACGTTCATGTTCACAACGTTTATGTTCACATCGATAACTTGATTCATGATTGTTGAGTTAACGTTTAGTAGCGTGATGTTCACAGAAACGATTTGGTTCATTATCTCTTCCTGGTTATTGATGATGTCCGCTAATGTGTATCCTGTGAGCAAGAAGTACGTGTCGTCATTTATCGTAATGGTGTAGCTGCTGGTCTCATCTGTTAAGGGGTAGTAGATGTCGAGATAGTAGGTTCCAGGATACAAGATGTACTCGGTCAATTCTCCTGGCCCTATCCACTCACTGTAATAGAAGCCGCTGCCCTCTTGCTGTAGCGTGATTTTAACGAATGTGTCGTCTCTGGCGTTCTTGAATTTCCAGCTGTAAACCTGGAAGATGAAGTCCTGATAAGGTTGATACGGTCTAGGCTCATATGCTAACTGATTTCCCCATATATCCGTTACGTTGAACCATACATAACCATACTTTGGGTGCTCGTAAAGCGGGTAGAGAAGCGGTTGCCATTCAGTATCGTGGATCTTTTCTTGGAGATAGCCGATTCTGACGTAGTCGATATATAGAATGCCATCGCCTGTAGCATCATCTTTTGCGCATTCAACTAAAGCAATATAAAGATCATCTATTCCAGATGTTTTAAGATAATCATCTGTGATTCTTATAGTTGTCCATTCAGTTGGTATATCTATGTAGTAGTCATGGAATGTTCCACTACCGTCTTTGATGATGATACCAATTTTCATATTAGAAGATGTAGTCTCTCCTCTTAGTCTGACTTCGATAACGTCTACTTTCGTAGCAGGGTTGACATCATAATATATTCCATTTCTTTCTCTGTTTGTTGTTTTCGTGAATTTTTCATAGATGATTAGTGTTCCTCCTACTGATGATAGCCAAGAATACTCATCTGCACTCCATGTATAATGTTCATACCCCTCAATCCGATAGATCCGTATCCAGTCCCAACAAACGAATCCATTTGTAGCATCATCTCGTCCGTAGAGTCTTATTTCAGTAATTGTCGCTCCTCCAGTTTTCTCTTTTATATTCCATCTGAAAATTCCCGTTGACGGCGGATCAATATACAGAAAATATCCATTTGTTCCATCGTAAAGCCAGATGTACAAATAATCTAAACCATCACTTATATCTGCCACTCTTACTTCTAGGAAGGGATAAGAATCCGTGTCAATAGATAATCCAGAAATTCTTGCAGAGAAATAACCCTTATCAGTATCGCTAACATTTAAGATATCTCCATTCGTGCTTAAGGATGCTCCATCTCCAGCATGCCACTCACTAATATCCGAGAAATCTTCGCTGAAACCATGCCCATCCTCAGGACTATCCATCTCGATGTCCCACGTTGCCCTGAAAGATTCGTCAGTGTAATAGCCACCGATGTATTGTTTAGCGATGTAGTATAGATTGTCGAGCATTTCTTTTGAGAGAGATTCTCGGAGAACGATTGCTTCGTCTATCATACCAGAGAATGGTTGTGTTTTTGCATGTATGTCATCGCCGATATACAAATCGGATGAGTACTGATAATTTATATGAACAACTGTAGAAAACGTCAAAACATCTATAACTCCATTGACATAAATCATTAAAGAATCTCCACTGAATATCCCAGCTATAACATACCATTTGTTGGGTTCAACGATAATTGAACTATGCACACTATACTGGGATCGACCAGAAACTTTTACTGCGAAACGGAACACACCATCTGAACCTAGATATAACTCATAATGTAATGCACCATAACCAACAGCACCTTTAGCAAGAATTCCAGACCATCTAATTTGTTCAACATAAACTACCGAAATCAAAGTTATGCTCCCTTTCGAGTTAGTCATTGACGTATCTTGTGAATACAGTACTCTATCATCTAAACCGTCAAAGATCGATGTATAACCAAACAATCCCTGTGTTATATCTCTGTATGCCTTACTAAATTCTCTCCCCATCAAGTCACGATATCCATCATAGTAGAACACTATTGCGTAGTGCCACCAAATTTCCTCGGGGGTTAATGCACGTTTGTAGATGCGGACTTCGTCGATGATGCCGTTATAAAACTGTGTGCCATCGCTTCTCCCAATCCATAGAGGTGATGTTCCTTTGAAAATTGTATTACTCCACTGCTTTTTTGCTACCATTTTTCCGTTTATATATAAATATTTGTAATTACCATCAAAAACTGCAACAACATGATACCACTGAAACAGAGTTAGTTCATACGGAGAGTCCAGATAATCTTCAGTCGAAGTTGTCCCGTCTGAACTTGTTAAAAACCTCACCTTCCCATCTTTTAGTCCCAATTCATATTCCCGTTGGTCTGCAGACCACTCATATTTTGCAACAATTCCTTGAAAAACAGAGCTTTCACTGGTGGGATAAATCCATGCTTCAATTGTTATTGCATCAGATATGTCAAGTAAATCGTTATCAGAAACTTCAACATAATCATCGCTCCCATCGAAACTCAATGCTTTCCCTATGTATCCAGTTACCCATGTTGCCCCATGAATTGTTCCCTCTAGTCCCTGCTTCCAGTCATATGTTTTATCTCCGCTTCCTTCGTTGAATCTGAACCAGCAAACGAGATCCGGATCGTTGATGTCTGGTGCGTATCTTATCAAACGTGTCGGTGATTCAGCAATGTATGTGTGGAAGCTGTCGAAGTTCAAAAATTCTCCTCGTGAGTTGAAGAAGGCTACCCTTGATAACTCATACTGTGGATAGTTCCAGAAGTCATAGCTTACGAAGTATAGTGTGTATGTTCCCTCTATTATTGCATAGAAGCTCTTCTCTGTATCGTTCCAGTCAATGGTTGGGCTTGAGTTGTAGAATACCCAGTTTCTTGGTAGGTTGAGGAATGTTACTTTTGTTCCTGCGTAGGATACTTCGAATTGTACTTTGTGAAGGACATAGTTGTCTGTGGTCGTGTGTAATGGAATGACATTGCTGTAGTAATAAGTCGTGGTAAGTTTAACCTGATCAACCATCAGGTAGCAGTCCTTGACACCTTCGGTAGAATCATCAGTACCTAGTACCTGATCATCATTGTCATGACTAGCAACCAATACCTTAGTCCCATCCCATTTCATCAGATACACGAAAGTATCTATTTCGAAATCATCGTAGTATTCCCCTTCCCAATATGATGCTTTGTCATAGAATTTTGCTTTAATTTCTAAGTAAATATGTCCGTTGATTATGTAATCTGCTGTGGCATCGAAAGTATCAGTATAGATGAATTGCAGGGCATCTCCGCCCTCTATAGTCATCCTTACTTTGTATTTCACACTAATAGTTCCAAGGTATGATGCTGGTATTGATGCTCTAAAATAAAGATACCAGTATCCCTCATCGATTTTATCGTCTGAAGATACTGAGAAGGCATACTCGTTAGCATCTATGTGACCAATGTAGTATGCATCGTCTGCTGCAATAGTGTCTCCAATATATCCGCTTGTATCAAAAGATGTCACTAGACTTGCTTCTGTATTTGGGTTATAAGTATCGTATGTGAAATAACCATCATCAGGGAATGATGGTGGAGGCTCAAACTTCAACGTTAAGGCGAAATCATTGTTAGAACTAGAAACTTTCACTTCATTGTTATTTTCTTCATTAGGGCTAGTAACGGGAGATTTTTCTGTACTAGGAAGCTTAAACAAAACACTTAGTGCAGAATTCACAACTAAAAAAATTAGGAAAAGAGCAAGAATGAGTTTTGATCTCATACCACAACCCTTACTTTCTGCGTTTAATCAAGATACCAATGCCGACTGGTATAGCAATCAGAATTGGAATTGCTATGAGTAAGTAGTTTATGAGTGGTTTAGTAGTTTCAGTAGTTTCTTCTTCTGTTTCAGCTAACTCGACATTTGTATCTTTAAGCACGCCGATCTCATGGGAAATATTGGCAGAGACAATGCATGTTGAAATACCAGTTGTATTTGTCACTCTTCTGATCAAATTTGTCGTCTTATTCATCTCGAAGTATACTACTAGTCCAGGTTTTAGAACTGATATCTCAAGATGCATTGTGATATTAAGTGTTATAATCCAGTCTCCGATCCAGCTAACTATTGCTGTTTTGTTTAGCGAGGCTTCTATAATCAGTTTTCCCTCTCTAAGTCTAAGCTCGATGTGTCTTATGATGATTGTCTGGTTTATATCAACGCTTTCTCCTTCTGGAATCTTATACGGTGGTGTTCCATGCGTAACATTAACAGGAGTAAAGAATGGAAATAGTAATCCCACTTGCTTTGGATCAGAAAGATTGATCAGAAGTTTTGCGGTATCTTCCTCACCGCTACCTGTTTCTAGATCTTTCAGCTTCATATATCTGGTTATTCTGATAGTGTCATTCTCTATCTTATTAATCGTGAAGTTATATTTTATGAGTACTACTGAAGACCAGTTTGTAGCTAAATTCTTCCATGTTGAGTTTACTTCATAGTAGAACCAGTCTCCTTCTTCAAGCCATTCTAATATATCGCTCCACTTAGGGATATTGGTTTTCGCTTGTACTGTTGCTGGTGTCAGGGCTAGGAGTGTTATGACTAGTATTGGGAGTATGTGTAGTTTCATTGAGTCACCCTGGGCGAGTTGTGCAATATATGTTATTTGAATTTCTTACGGTATATTTGTTGTACCTTCTCCATTGCCCGTCTATATATTCCTGCGATCTCCCGGAGCTCTCTCTTCTCTTTTGTACTTAGATTTTTTCTTTTGAGTGCTGCTTTTGCACGATTCGCAGCTAGGTTTAATACTCTTATAATTCTCCTGACCTTCGAGGGTCTCTTCGCTTCTCTGGCTTCCTCGATTAACTGTTTTGCTGATTTTCTTGCGTTTGCTGGTGTGTCCATTTTCACTATTTCTGCGTATTTTTGATAGTAGGGGGGTTCGTAGAATATGCCTCTTTTCTTCCTCGCCATTATTAACACCTATAATTAAGATTGCCGGGCCCTTTCGGGCCTCTCGGGCTTTTATAAAAAATAATAAAAATAGGGAAAGGATTATTCGAAGTGTTCTTGGACTAGTGCGCGAGAGAATATGCTGCTGATTATTAAGCTGATGATTCCTACTCCGACGTCGTCTGTCCAGCCTGTTAAGGGTATCGCATCAGGAATAATGTCGATCGGTGATAAAAAGTAAATTATTGTGATTATTACTGCTATTACGAATGCTATTGCTTGTGCTAGTGCTAGCTGTTCTCTTTTTGTTCTAGGCCGGAATCCCATCTAGAATCTCCTCCTTGTTACTGTTAGGCCGTAGCTTAGTAACGCGATTACTGCTATTACTGCGATTATTATACCAATCACAATGTACGTTTTGAATTTCTTAATGAATCCTGTGACTGCTCCGTATGCGAGTTTGCCGAAGTTGAGAACTGCTCCTGGTGCTGCTTTAACGGCATGCACTAGTTTTGCTCCAGCATCAACAATTGTTTTCTTGACGTTTGCTAATGCTTTTCCTACATTATTTACCGTTGATTCAGCGAGAGATTTTACTGTTAGCCCTGCGTTTTTGATGCTCTCTGCCAAGTTCTGAACCGTTGAGGTTGTCATTTTAGCCATGCGGCTGTATGTCTCTGATGCTTTTCTTGCTACGTTTGTCGCCCCAATTACTACGAGGTTCGCGGTGCTCGTGGCTGTCTTCTTTAGTTCACTTGCTGTTCTGCTCAGATACATTCTTACAGTATCTAGGTATCCCGCTACCGTTACTCTTACCTTCCTAAAGCATCCTGAGAGATCCGGTAGGATCGCTAGTGAGGTCCAAGAATATTTGATGATTCCCGCAGTCTCGTATTTTATATTCTTTCCTACTTTTAGCTCAATGTTGAATGATGTTAAGTTATATGTCTCAACCTCTCCGAATGTATTCTTCAGCGCTTCCATGATGTAATCATGTAAGCTATCAACTCCTATCCAGATGTTTTCTGTTTTCGCTTCCTCCGTTGTTTCCTCGCTTATTATCTCGCTCTCTGTATCGTTAACCGTTAAGTTCTGCTCCTCCAAGAATCTGTGGTCTCTTACTGATAGTTCGTTGTAGTATAACTTCGTAACTGGGATATAAGACCCTTTCGTAACCACATATATTGCTGCTATTGTTGTGTATGGCAGTGGGAGCCAGAATTCCTCGTTTTCTTCTACTGTTGCCGGTTTGTTCCAGAGAACTATTTCGTTCCCGTTTGAATGATTCGTGTCAGGGTCTATCTTAACTTCAGTTACTGTTATTCTAGAACTAGCCTTGAAATATAATATGTAGTACTCTCCATCGGACTCTACCGGACTTGAGAGTGTATACCACGTTGCATTTGCTTGGAATTCAGCTAGCGTACTTACTGGGTGTAGCTCTGCCAGTATTCCTTTTGAATATTCTTTTTTAGCATCCGTTTTGAATTCCTCGACGTTTGTTGACCTAATTATTACCCCGTCCTTGGAGTAGAACTGCGAGATGCGGAATAAAGCTATTGCTTTATCTCCACTGGGAATTATTCCAAGTTCAAGTTTTACTCTTGGTATAACTATAAAGTCGCCAGTCGTAAGTGTATGAAAACCTGAGAGTATTTTCGCAGAAGTCGATGGAATAAAAATATCCATTGTTGCTTCAAGGTATGGTATTACAGCATCTTCCTCCCTTATGACTACTGGTGCTTGGGCTTGGACCTGGGCCAGAGGCAGTATGATGAGTAGGACTAGGATTGGGGCCACGAAGAGAAGGCGTCTTGGCAGTTTTACTAAAACTGTCATATTTTCACCTTTGCTTAATAAAACTGGGGATATGGCAATATATTATCCTAGATTCGCTTTTTGTTTAAATATTCGCTTTTAAATATCAACAGTAAACAGAATGAGTAAAATGTTTACCGTTGATACACTTAGTATGGGGAATAGTCAACAATTTGCCTTCGCGAAAAAATAAATTGTAAACCCTCCTGCTGAATTGTTTATGATAAACTTCTTTGGTGAATTGTGGAATGGATTATATTATCAAGGCGAAGATTGGGAAGAGAAGAATAAAGGCTGTTAGACCTAAAATCGTGCTCGAGGTTCTCGATAGACTTGAGCAACTACAGAGAAGGAAGAGAAGGAGTTGGAGGTCTAGGAGGTTTCTAATTGGTTTTTTGTTTTGGACCGGTCTTAGAGCTAGTGAGGCTATTCTTGTTCGTCGTAGAGATTTGAATATTGCTACAAGGATCCTTAATGCTCCTACTCTTAAACAACGTGATGAGATTTATTATGTACCTATTTCTTTGTACCATGTACCAGATGATGAGCTAAGGTTCTGGGAGCAATATTTAGCTGGGAAGAGAGAGGATGATTACATCCTCGATATAAGAAGTAGGTATGGGGTCTGGAAAGCGGTGAGAGAGAGTTTTGAGGTGTTCGGGTACAAGGGAATTTATCCACATATGCTACGGCACGCAATCGCAATTCTCCTTGTTCAATGCGATGTAAAGCTTAATGTGCTACAGCGGTTTCTAAGGCACACGGATCCGAAGAATACAGCGATTTATTATGCTATTGGAGCAAAGGATATGCATCCACAGATGGAGTGGGCGAAATACCAATTAAAACAGAAGTTGCTGCGGGGAGAATTATTATTATGAGTGTTGGATCTTACTCTTCTTGTTGTGTTATTTTTTCTTTTTCTTGTTTCTGATTTGAGATTTTATCACCGGGATTTCGAATTACGTGAGTGTTTTTAGGCCTAAAGAAGTGATGATAGTTGTAAGATCCATGCGGTATAGGGTATTAGCAAGATCCGGTAAAAACCCTATTTTTCCAGGAAATTTTGTTAAGTAGTGTTTCGTCTTGTCTTGCATGGCTGGAGAGTAGTGTAACGTGAGGTCTAGGGTTTTAAAGCACTGTTAAGTAATGTTATGTCTAGTTATGCACGCTAGGATAGTTATGTATTGTTTTGTCTTGTCTTGTGCTATTTATTGGTTTAATAAAAAATAAAAAAGGGAAGAAGGTTTAAGTTATGACTTCGAATTTTAGTAATTTGTATTTCCCGTAGCCTAGGCTTCTTTTTGCTCCAATGCCAACGCTCTGACCAACCTCAAAGAGTTTGCGGAGAAGGTTTGGATCTATTATAGGGCCATCAGCTGTATTGGGGATTTTTAGTTTAAATTTCACTTTTATGGGCCTCTCAATTACTTCTGTGAAGGTTATCGACACTCTATTGCCAAGCAAGACTGGTATTGGTCTCCCATATACTTCTGTACCTGGTGGTATTGGGATTTCTTGGGGTTCCATTGTGATTGCATGTCTTATCTTGAATAGTATGCCTTTCTCTTTCGTTGATAATCCTAGGACTCTCACGACTTCTTTCAGAAGTCCTTTTACGTGTTTCTCTTCAAACAAGATCCTTGTGCCATTTTCCTTTCTCCTGAATATGTTGTTCTGGAATCTGGTTTCAACTGGTTCTCCGAATTGGTTAACAGATAGCCCTGGCTCTCCTCCTGCTATCCTTTGGATTTCCAGCTCGACTTCGATTATTGTGAATGGCTCTTCTGGAAGTTGCAGTTTATTCTTCTTCTTCGGCATCGCCCTCACCCCATGCTCTTCTTAGTTGTTCGCGGAAGTTGTTATGTATTATTATTAGCTGTTTGATTGCTTCTCTGATTGCTTCGCTTCTGCTATTGTAGTAGCCTTGTTTTACTAGTTTATCGAGATGTTCTAGTAAATCGCGATTGATTTTGAAAGTTATAATGTAGTTGTAGGGCATGGAATCACCTCGGACTTAGGAGTACGTCGAAGTAAACTTTTCTCGTTGTCTTCTTGAAAGTTATCTTTGCGATTATTTTGGTCGCTCCTAACTTCATTAATTCCCTCTCTAACCGCTGAGTCATTGAATTGTCTAAGAGTCCGGATAGCACTGTTCTTTTTCGTAAATGCTGATAACGCTTGTTTAGTTTTAGTTTGTACCTCCCCTCTATCGTTATTATTAACTCCCTTATTGCATCCTGATATTTCTGTAGGCCCTCTTTCTGCAGAATTTGTTTGTATATTTGTGATATGATCTTCATCCCTGGATCCCCTCGCTGAGGATCCCGAGAATTGCGCTTAGGGGTGTTATTTCGTCGATATATAGTTCTAATTCTCGTTTTTTCTTCTCGCGTGTTATTGTTATTCGTAGTTTGTGGTTTTTCCAGTTTGTTGAGATGTGGAATGATTTGGGGTATTGCTTGAGGAACTGTGTGAGGATGAAGTTCCCGAGATCTTTCCATAGTTCTATTATTTCTGAGAGGGTAATGGGGAACTCTATTGGGCCGCAGAGAGTATGTATCTTTATGTGATATAGTCTCTCAAATTGTGTTTCCTCAATCTCAATCATTTTGATCCCCCATGTAATTTTTCCTCGAGATCTTCTCTTTTCTTTTTGGCTTTTTCTACAAGAATTCTTAGTTTTTCTCGTAGTATCAGGATTTCTTTTACTGCTTCGCTTGCTTCGCTAATCGTATCCTTGTCGTGTACGAGTACCAAAGCCTTCATGATTATGTCCTTGCACTGGGTTAACTCATGTATTAAGTTAAGTAAACGGGGGCAAGAAAGAGATGTGTATGCGTATAGCTCATTCTCGATGCTCACTCTTCTCCCTCCATTGTTTTAATAGATGTCGGAGGAAGTCTAGTTCGCCTGCTAGTTCTATTATTGCCATCTCTACTGCATCCAGAAATTCCCGATCTTCTTCAGCCTTCTTTACTTCGTTCAGTAAGGCTTCTAGACTCTCCTCAAACTCTATTGTGTTATCAACAAGAATGCCAACATCGTGCTGCCACAAAAAAAGCAGGAATTTCTTGATTGTCTCGGCTGGATCCATAACATCACCTTGAGGAGGGGTCAATAGAAATAGTAGTCACATGAAGTATATAAATATTTTCATTTTGTAAACAATTATTTTCATTTGTGAAGATTTTTATTTACAAGGAGATAATAATTATTTGAGAAGACTCAAATTAGCTGTTTACTGGTGGTATATAAATGAGCAAAACTTGTGAAGAAGTGTTTGGAATGAGTGCTGAAAAAGTCGCGAGCTTGATTGTACAGTTATACGGGAAGAAGATTGTTCTTGAGGTTATTGGTAGGATTGCTGATGAGATTGGTTACAATAAGTTAGCTCGGTTAGCTGGAATTACTGCTGGGGCTATAAGCAATGCTTTAAGACGGAATAGTATGAGAGAAGATACGATGCAAAAGATACTTTATGCTGTTGCTAAGGAGAAACCGCATATTTTAAAGTACCACCTAGAGCGGGTCATCCGGGAGTATGGAGAGCAGTACAGGAGTATTATGGAGGAGTTAGTAAAGATCATAGAGGAGTCTTCTTAGAGCTTTTTTTATTATTTTATTTAGATGAGAATTTTAGGCCTAATTCTTTTGCTGCATCTTCGCTTATTCCTAATACACTGACCCTTCCCGTTTCTTTATCAATCATCACCACCATCCCTTTTTGTACTCCCCTGC
>Ga0190313_1001299_pt1 | contig 13586 bp, 14 predicted proteins | sample 4870071011_MG_FD_169989 | JGI IMG/M metagenome (GOLD analysis project Ga0190313, IMG submission 169989) | Hydrothermal vent sediment bacterial communities from Southern Trench, Guaymas Basin, Mexico - 4870-07-10-11_MG | ecosystem: Environmental > Aquatic > Marine > Hydrothermal vents > Sediment ...
CTACCGGTACCGCAACCTCAGCTGTGTGATACACCCTCTTTATGGTGGATACCATGCTTACTACAACGCTCCTGTCAATACCCTCGCCCAAATCAGCCTTGGTCATATTAATTTCGTTGACCTCACCACCCTCCTCCAGCGCAACCTTTGGCTCGACCAGCCCCTTATTAGCCATCACTCCGACTAGTCCCTGACGAACAGCTGTATCCTCAATTAATGAGTCCCTGATAGCCTCCGTATAGAGCCTGCTCACATAGAGCGTGCCACCATAGAAGTAGGCGTGCCAGCTCTCCTTAGGAGCCTCCAATACAATTGGCTTATCCAAGTACCAGCTCGGTCTGTAATCATCAAGCCTTCCCCAGAACCTCACCCTCGGGTGTCCTGCCTGTACATCTTGAGATATTAATGTATACATCGTGCTCCCGAGGAATGCATAAGTGGCACTTGGTGAAATGACCGCTATTCTTCCACTCGCCCCAGAAACTGGGTATATGCTGTATGTCCCCTCCTCAGGATAGTATGAGATTATTGCATTCGGCAAAGTCGCAATCGGGTATGCCTCACTTAGAACCGCCTCGGCAGGTGCATGTGGCATTACTATATCATAACCGGCAAGATCGAAGCTAATTGTTACTGTTTCTACAAGCTCTAAATCAACACCGCCTTTCCACTTCCACACTTCAATTGTTCCATCATCCTTAAGCCCAAACGCATACTTTCCATCCTTAGTTGCCAGAAATGCAACATAGTGGTTCCCATAACTGCTTCCATTATAAACCTTCCACAGTCCTGATAAACTTATTATGATGAACTTATTCTGTTCATTATCCCCTGTAATTATGTACGCATCAGTTATGGTAAGCGTCTCAGGGTCTCTAAGACCGGTCTCTGATGATGGTATGTTCATTATCATATCTAGGTTGCTATTAAAAACATATATGTCTCCGTTTGGTGGCGCTCTTTGCCACACCATTATTTTCCCATCTAATGTAGCTATGAAGCTATCACATCCATCGCCTGATGGGAGCTCTGTTTGTTTTACTAAGTTACCTTCATAGTCGTAGAGATAGATTTTGAGTCCATCAGCCACAACGATTCCTTGAGGTACAGCCCAATGGTGATGGTAATCCTGCGAGAATGTGAATGGTATGTCCACTATTTTCTCTAATCTACTCCCATCACCTGCAACTCTTGCTACTCTTATTGTATCTGCTGGAGGTGTATCGCTCCAAACGACTTTACCTGTTCTAACATCTCTTATCTCGACAGCAAAGCTGTAAGTGACTATGCCCATCTTCTTGTTGTACGTTACGCCCTCTCTAGGTGCTGTTGAGTGCCCCTGACCAAGCAGAACGTATTCATCACTTAGGAACCAAGCGTACTCATAACCACTAACGCTATAAAGTGGTATTATGGTTACAAAATAGGTTTTTGTGCCATTAGTTGTTTCAGCCGATACTAAAGTAATCTGTGAAATTAATGAGGTACTCACCAATATACTGAGTAGCAACGCGACATAATGCTTGGTCTCCCTCCTCATAACCATTCCCCATGTTTATATATGTTCAAGCCACTTTTAATTAAACTTTTTAATCACTTCGACCAACACTATATATTGGTGCTGTTGCATGAGAAGGATCAGGCTGTCAACACTTGTAATATCCCTGCTCCTACTACTATCAGCACTAGCCCCAATAATGCTAGCACCACAGGCAAGGATTGCAAAAATTGCAAAGGCACAAGGAGGAAAGTCCATACCAATAACGATAGTGGAGAGGTCTGGGAACGACCTAGCTAACTACACAGTAAAAGTAGAGCTGACTACTGGCAACTTCAACGACTGGGACAGCATACTGTACGACAACGGCACAGACGTCTACTTCACGGACTCGCAGGGCACACCGCTGTACTACTGGATAGAGTACTTCAACAAGACCGAGAAGAGGGCAACAATATGGGTAAAAATACCGAGTATACCTGCTAATGAGGCAGTAACAATACACATGTACTATGGAGGCGATAATCCGTATAGTGATTATAGAAATGGGACGGAGACATTCCTCCTCTTTGATGACTTTGAAGGAAATGCACTTGATACGAGTAAATGGACACGGAGGACATCTGGGACTGTTTCTATCACAATTGAGGATAGCTTTTGCAAACTTTATAGTGCTACTGGTACTGATAACCAGCAACATTTAATGTCAAATACTGCTTTCACCCTCAGCAATATTGGTATAACACTAAGGATCAAATATCAAATGCGTGCACCTTACCGTGCGACTTTTGCTATAACAAACTCTTATTCCTCCTCCAATATATACGACCCTGCTGATGATTATATTTTGATGTACAAATCATACTACTCTGGAGAGGCTTCACGCATTCGTATTGCTATAAATGATACTCTACAGATAGAGGAGACGGTTCAAAACCCAAGCGGTTTTGTCTGGTATGTTGACGAAATTAAAGCAACAAGATATAAACAAATGTTCTACTTTAATGGTACACTCCTTTCAGCCACTCAGGTCATAATGCCTAACGAAACCTACCATGTATTTATAGGTGAGGTCTCTGCCTTCGATAAATCTTTTGAAATCTGGATTGATTGGGTTCAGGTCTATAAGTATGTTGATCCAGAACCTTATGTTGCTGTCAACTGGACTAGTGGCATCAAAGGCTCTTACTACGTGCCCATCACAATTCAGGAGCGTAGCGGTAATAACTTAACCGATTATGCTGTGAAGGTAGTGCTTAACAGCACCAACTTCCCCTACTGGAACCACATAGCCTACTGGAACGGCTCAGACATTTACTTCACAGATGAGGCTGGAAACCCATTATACTACTGGATGGAGAGCTTCGATCTAGACAAGAGAAACGCCATAATATGGGTGAAGATACCGAGCATACCTGCTAATGAAACTGTAACCATACACATGCATTATGGGGTAGAGAACCCATATCAAGACTATAGAAATGGTACTGAAACGTTTGTATTCTTTGATGACTTTGAAACAGACCTGTCAAAGTGGACTGAACTTGGAGTGGATGCGGTTTCACGGGTTACTAGCCCAGTAAAAGAGGGAGCCTATGCCCTGAAAATCACCGATAATAGCGAAAATGTGGCAGAGGGAGTAGAAGCCACAATTGCTTCAGGTACAAAATACGCAGTACAATTCTATATTAGAAGAGATGATACTAGTGCAGAGAGCTTCTACATTTGGATAAAAGGCGACGATACTCTAGGCCCAGATATTGGCTTTGGAACGGCGAACTACCCGGGGCAGATTCTCTATTATGCTGGTGGAAGCTGGCATAGTATTGGCACTTACTCAGCGGGTACTTGGTACAAGATAACAATCTTTGCTGATGCTAGCACAGACACGATGGACATATACATAAACGATGTTCTTAAGGCTAATGATGTAGGCTTCTATAATTCAATACCGTATATTAATAAGTTGGAATTTCATGGAGGAACTAGTGATACGGTAACAGCCTATATAGACTTGGTTATCGTTAGAAAGTACGTTGAGCCAGAGCCTACCTACACCTTTGGCATCGAAATAGGTGGTGCAGGTATATTGCTTAGATGCTTCGACAAGCTGTTGAACAAGCTAAACTACGAGCCTCTGAAGATACTTCTTGTGAACAAGACCACAGGAGAAGTTATTGCTGAGCTTACTGGCAGGTACGAGTTCTTCATTGACAGTCAACTGCCACAGGGCACATACCTGATAATAATAAAGTTCATGGGCGTAGTGCTCAAGGCACTTGAGGTCTACTTCAACGCTACCGCAAGGGTAGAGGTAAACTCCACAGTACCCGCACTATCACTACTAGCCGACTACAGGGGCTTGTCGAGGAGCTTTGTGTGCAACAAGACAATTGTTGACGTTGAAGACCTGAACCCGAAGTTCCCGTACAGCAGATCGAGAATACTGGTCAACGGCACAGGGCACTTCAAATTATTCATCAACTATCAAGGCGATTTACCATCAGGTATATCGGTAAGCGGTAATGTGACCAACTTGCAGTACTGCTGGAACGGCACTTATCTAGTTATCGAGGGCGACCTTGGCAGTATTGGCGAAGTGAACGTAACAGACCTGTACAAGATCAGGCTTGAGATATACGACAGGCTGGGAAACCCAATGCCCTCGTGGATATACGCATACATAAACAATACGAAGTACACAGGGTCAACCATCGAGGACTACTACTATCCAGAGGACTACGTGATTAGAGTGCCCGGAGAAATTAACGACTTCAATTTCTATGGATTCTTTGACGGGTACAACAGCACGGTAAGGAACATTACTGTTAGCGATAGCGACGTGGTGTATAAGGTATGGTACCTCGTGGCTACTAACATAACAATGCGTGTTAGTGAGATAGCCGGCACCGCAACAGTCGCCTCTTGGCTTAAACAGCTGTTCGCAAGGCTGTTTCAGTACGAGGAGGAGATAGAGACTGTAAAGAGCACTATTGACGGTTACGTCTTGGACTACTATGGAAACGGCGTTCCGAACAGGAGGGTGCTGGTAAACATAACCAACACGAGGACTGGGTTTACGATTCCCCTTGAGACCACTACCGACGCCTCTGGATACTTCAGCGTAACTGCCGACCTAGTGAGGGGTGATACATACAACATAACGATATGCTTCCTAGGAGACGACGTATACGCAGACACATCAGCCTCTATGCTGTACACAGTATCGAAGGCTGTAGCCCCGGCGCCGGTAGTAAAAGTGCCTGTAGAGTACTACGTAATAGCAATAGCGGTAGCGATAATCGCAGTAGTAGCTATCATTATTGCCGTTAGAGGGGCTAGAGGCATAATACCGTACAGACCTAGGAAATACGTTAGGTTCAAATCCTAAACTCCTTTATTTTTAGCACATGGCTTTATGTTTTAATTTCTCGGTTTAACTTCTATTATTGATGTCTGAGGAAATAATTTCGATAAGGGAGAGGGCTAAGATAGCCGAGATCTGGTGCGGAATAAAACATATGTTGTGTGCCGAGGAACATCTACTGGAGACCGTGCAGAAGCTAGCCAGAGAAAAGTACGAGTGCGAAGAGAGGGGAGATAAGGAATCTGCGTTGCAGAAGCTGGAACAGATAGTAGAACTTTCAGAAATAGCGGACAGGATAAGGTTTTTGAGGCAGAGGACTGTAGATGTGGCGTTCGCCTTCATAAGTGAATCTAAGCTGAGGGAAATCCTGTTAGAAGTGCTCAGCGACCCAGAAAGACTTAAGAGTATTGTAGGCGAAGAAAAGTTAGGTGAATTGATAAGGAGGTTGAATGAGTATGTTCAGAAGGAGGCTTCTGGAGAGGGAAGATCTGGAGAAGATCCTAGGGAGGAGGACTTATTCAAGGAATTCAAGGAATATATACCCAAAGAATAGGACTAAGAAGAGGTTGACTATTGATATTGATGATGACTGCGTGCGGTGCGGTGAAGATATTTTACCCTACTAGCCCGAGGAACGACAGGATTATTCCCATCAGTACACCGTAGAGGGCGCCTATGGCTAAGCCCACTATGAGCATGAGCAACGGCTGGTCTACTGGCATGCCTGCCGAGTACAGCATGTTCACAGCGCCGGTGACGGTCATCCTCATCACCCACGCAACCGAAAACCCTATCAGGAACCAAGTAAACGACCTCCCCCCGAACCCGACATAGAGCGCATATGCCACCACAATACTCGTAATGAATAAAACTATTTCATTCACTATTCTTTCTTTAAACGGCTTCCTCAGTACATAGTATTTACCACGTATCAGGTACATAGTCCTCGTGTACCTCTGTATCGTGTAGACTACTGGGAGCGATAGCGCTACTGAGAACCCCAAATTATACTCAGTATACTCGTGTATGAATATCCTGAGCACTAGCGTGTGCCAAGCCATAGCTATGATGAAGAGTATGTCCCGTATCAGTTTCAGGTCTCTCTCGTCCATCGTTCACTCACTCCTTCGCCTTCTTTCGTGCCTCTTCAATTGCCTTTGAGAGGAACCTGTTTATGAGCATCATGTCTGTGGAGTACCATTCATTAATGCACTTCTTCATCTCTTCCTGAAACTCCTCAGGGGTGCTTGCATACTCCTGTGCCTTCTTTGAACAATACTTTAGTACATACAAGACGGTCTTCTTAGCTAGTTCAGACTCCTCCTCAGACCCCTCCGGGCTTATTAATTCCTCCTCGATAAATTCCTCGGCACTAGCTAGAAACTTATCAGCGATCTCCTTTACTATATCCTTAGCCATACTATCCCCTAATAAGAATAGGATAAAAAAGAAATAAAAAGATAAATCTATTTTAGCCGATCCTCACGTACTTCCTAGGTCTGTACGGTATAATCGCCCTCGCTCCCCTTGTTGCTATTGCGACTAGGAACAGCGCAAACAGTAGTATTACGAAGGCTACTATTATGTAGGTCTCGATAGTGTACGTGAACGTGTAGTACTTCTCGTAGTGGGCTGTTATTGTCTTGCTCGCAGAGCTTAAGTCTACCTTAACAGTATTCGTGTCGTAGGATACGCCGTCAACAGTTACGTTTACAAGCCTTGCCTCTACGAAAGGCATCAACACCATCTTCTCTGGGAACGTTATGTTTAAGGTCTCCTTTGCATATACCGTAGCGTTGGTCTCCACTTTAGTGCTTACCTTGCTGTTTATCACGGGGACTACTGTCACTTCTATGTTCTCTATGTTGGACTTTATGAAGGCGGGGTACATCTCAGAGGCGTTTAATGCGTATACTAGACTTGTGTTTAGAGTTGATACATCTACGGTGTTCAGTATGTACTTGCCGGTTGCCAGCTCCACCCAGAAGGTTACCGTAGCGTTCGGCACCTCTACTTTAGCGTAGCCCGTAGAGTTGGTAGTTGCCTCTGCTACCTTTGCCCCGTAGCTGTCGAATACCATTACTGTGGCTCCCGCTACTGCTGACCCCGTCTCATCCTTGACTAGCACCGTTAGGGTTACATAACTCCCGGTCTGCGCAAGCGCCGGTGATGCTAGTGCTGTTAACATTATCAACAGTATTGCTAATATGCCTATCCTCCTCATACTCCCACCTTATTTTATAGGCTCTCCACTTTTAAGTTTATTGAAATAAAGATATTAATCTTTTTATTCCGGTGCTAACGGTATGCCCTCACCGCTTATGAAATCCTTAAACAACGGGTTAATCTTCACGGCATACCTTTTGAAATAGGAATAGATCGCCCTCCATGACGGCTCTTCGTGAAATACATAGATGTACCACTCCGCCCACTCACAGGCTATGCCTGATGCCACAGCACAGGACATAGAAGTGCCTGATAACCACATGTAGTACTTGTCTTTGACAGCCTCGGGCATAACCTCTTCTAAATACGATTTAACGGTTACGGGTTTCGGGGCTAGTATCCATACCCCTGCGCACAGAAAATCTGGCTTCATCCTTCCGTCCTTGGTAGTCCCCATGCTTGACCATGTAGGTATTGTTCCCTTATACGGGTTTATCGCCCCTATTGCAATTACTTTTCTGGCGCATGCTGGTATGGCTATCGTGAATGGGAATGCATAGTTATTGCCAGCGCTTGCGAACAGTATGTAGCCCTCATCTGCCAGCTCATCACAGGCTATGCTTATCGGGTCTCTACCATCGTTAGCACCGAATGAGCCGAAGCTCATGTTTATTATCGTTATGTTGAACAGCTTACCGTACTTCTGCACCCAGTCTAGTGCATCTAGTATTATGTCCACAGACGCAGTACCGTTATCTGTGAACGCCTTTATTGACACTATCTTCGCATCTGGAGCCAAGCCCTTTATAGAACCACCACTCGCATCCCCCGTGCCTGCAATAGTCCCTGAAACGTGCGTTCCATGACCAAACTTATCCATCCAAGGGAGAACCATATAGGTCTCATTTATTGACTGCTCGTACTCCCACGCCTCTTCAAGTGTACCGTTGACCCCTGCTATCCACACTAATGGGTGGTTATTTCCGTACACATACATGCTGACCAGCGCCATGACGTTGGGCTTCAGGTCTGGGTGCAGGTAATCCACACCTGAATCTATCACGCAGGCGACAACACCCTTACCAGTCCACCTCCTGCTTGCCCTGTGGAAGTCACGCTTCACATCCCCGGCATACTCCTTTGCATATTTAAGGTCATTCATCAGCTCGAACTTCACGCTCTTCTTGATAATCCCTATGGGGTCTATTATCTTGACTGTTTTGATACCGCTGACATAAATCGAATGCCTGCTTATTGCGTACAGCTGTTCCCTACTCGAAACCGTGTATTTCAGAATGAGGTGATCGCCGAACCTCCACGCCTTGATCGGAACTGGGAGGTATTGAACCTCATCTGGCTTCGCTACTGCATAACATGTAACACGGCTCCCAGAAACAATTTCCTCAACAACTGTTGGATCTACATTACCTAGCGACCCTTTAAAAGACCCATGCCCCCTCTCAGATATAAAGAGGGCTGATATGGTGAGCAGAAGCCCTATCACGCCTACGAGCAGGGGTAGGCTTATGGGTCTGGGTCTACTTATTCTTAAATGTGACATACTTAGCCCCCATCCTCATAATCGCCCTAGGCATCCTCATCTCAGGTCTCTGCATCACTAAGTCTGTGAACGCACATATCGCTGTAATTGCGCCCACTACAGCCAAGCCCCTAAAGAACCAGTTTTCGAAGTAGCTGTAGTACCACACGCCATAGTACATCAGCATCCCTCCGACGAAGAAGGCTACGCCCTCTGTAAAGTAGTTTATAGCCATTAAAACGGTATTGATCTCCTTTATCCTTATACCTATCATGGTCATAACGTCGAACAGCGCATCAACTGCTGATATCAGGAGGGCTATACCGAACAGGGGCGATATCGGGAGTACTGTAATCCCCGCCAGCACTAGGAACCAGCAGGTAAAACCGTTCACGCTGACCCTCAGCGCACGGTAAACAGCACTCGCACTCACCATCAGTCATATCACCGTGAGTAAAAATGACGGTTATGAATATAAATGTTTTAGGGAAAAAAGAGATAAAAACAACTGGATATTTAAGTTTACTTCCCTCTCCCTCTCAAAGCGTAAATTACTCCTAGGATCGCTGTACCTATGATGAATCCAAGGAATGCGTACATTGAAGCTGTTATGACTGCAAAGGCATGGAATTTAGACATTGGCACGGCTCCGCCCATTGCTATCAGGGGCAGGTAGCCTGCCTCCACTAAGCCCCATGTTCCCATTACTGCCACTACTACGAGACCATAGATCATCAGCTTCTCTCTAGGTCTTATTAGTCCTCTCCTCTCTAATTCATTTGCAAGCCATACTAGCCCTATTATCTCTCCCGCAAGAACTGCTATAAGGAGTGGGCTTAGTCCGAAATAGTGTATTATCCATGCTAAGCCAGTAAGGAGTACGATAAGGACGGCAATGGGTATTATCTCTGGTAGATACTCTTCGGTAAACTCCTTTGTACTTATTGCCATTATCTCACCAAGTATTCTTATCCGACTTAGAATATAAAAATTCTTATTCTCTGGCTATATATAGAATTGTTGCCCTTTCACGTTTTATGTTTTAAAGGAAGTCATGCGTAAATATTCCATGATGCTTACTGTGGAAATAATACTGATATTGGGGTCTATAGCATGTATGGTCGTAGCATACGCCTTCGCAGTAGGAGCGCACTTAGGGGCAGGAGCGCTGTTCGTAGCGGTATTTACATGGCTGGCTGGCTTCCTGATAGGCTACCTCATGCTGTACTCACACACAAAGGAGATGGAGAGAGTCCTTGCGAGGCTGAAGGAGGAAATGGTGAAGCCAGAGGGCGATGTGATGGAGTTCTGGGATACAGAGCTGATACAGCTGTTCGTGAACAGATCCCTGCCCAAATTCGTCCATATAAGGGGAGTGGAGGGAGGGGGTAAATGAGCGAGAGCGGGAAAATCGGGATAATAGCGGAAGCGGTGAACAGCGCACTCAGCACATACGATGAGAAGCGCATAACCCCGCTAGTCGCAGAGGTGAACCGATTAAAGCGGAGGGTAGAGGAGCTTGCTAGGGCGTTAGAGAGCGTAAACCAGCTCAGGTCTCTCATACTCTCGTTAAACGACAGGGTGATTTTCAACTCAATAAAGGCAATTGGCGAGGTACAGCTGTCCGCCAAAGTGGATGAGATTGGAAAGCGGGTTGCTGATTCCGTAGCCGACTCCGTGAGGCAAGCCCTTGAAGGGGTAGTGGATGACATAGTACAGCGCATTCAGGAGACCCTGCAACAGGCGCCCGCTCAGGGGGCGACTGCACAGGGAGTGCAAATAGACTATGAAAAGCTGAAGGGGGAGGTCATTGAAGCCCTTAAAGAGGAGCTTGACAAGAAGCTTGACAGCTCCTTCTCCGCTTTCGTGATACAGGTGCGGAAGGAAATCAGCGATGTAAAGGACACTCTAAAGGATTTTGAAAAGAAACTGCGGGATACCAGAATCTCCGTAGACGGTTTCGACTCAGCTCTCTCCAACATAATGTCAAGTATGGAGAGGTTAAAGAAGGACATCAACATCGTAAAGTCATTACTGGGCGCATCATCGCCTGCCAGAAGTGGAGGGGAATTAGGAGGGGAAGTAGAGGAGGTAATAGAGGGAGAAGAGGAGGGGGAGGAAGCTGAATGAGCAAGGACTTGTGGGCTGACATATACAAGTCAGTACTGAAATCCTTAAGAAGAGGGGTACCCCTTAAGTTACCCCCATCTGTAGGTCAGCCCATAGGAGCGAGCAAAGCCCTGTTCGGACTGCCTGTAGTAGTCGTGGAGACCAGAAAGGGAGTGGTAGGGGGGTCTTTCAGGGGTCTCTATGTATCCCACTCCGAGTACACGGTAGGAGGGGAGACCGTGTGGGTGATAAGGACTGGTCTGTTCTCGATAGTAGCCCCCTTCTACGACCCCGAGACGAGGAAAACCGTCTACTATCCGTTCGTTGAAAACGGCTTCCTGACCAGCATAGCGACAAGCGTGCTCTCTTGGATCAGGAGGGGCTACGATGACTATGGCAGGCGCTTTGCAGGGGTTTTCGAGGCTGTAGGCAACTTCAACTACGACGTAGTCGAGTGCCGTAAAGATGACATACTCTTCTTCGACTCCATAACTCAGGGACTGCTACCTGTAATCATAATTGACAAGTACAAACTGCTGAGGACTGGGGCGCCACAGGAGCTTGCGGAGGAGTTCGTCGCCTTGTACTATATGAACTGGGAGCTTATAAAGCAGAAGGCTGAGATGGAGAAAACAATAAGGAAGCTGAGGACTGCATACTATATAAGGGAGGCTGAGTACACCACGCTGAAGAGCGACATAGATGAGCTTAGGAACATACTGACTACGGTAGTCAACGAGAACAGGAGGCTGAGGGAGGAGCTTACAAGGAGGGACGTGAGGCTGAGGTTCCAAGAGGGCGCCCTAGACACCTACAAGGCGATGATGGATGGATATGAGAGGATGTCCAACATGTTGCAGGATGCGATGAGGAGGCTGGCTGTAATTGAGGAGAGGTTAAGGAGCACACTCGCACCGCCCAAAGCGTTGGCGGAGGCTAAGCCAGAGAAGGCTGAGGAGAGGGCTAAGACTCCCCCGCCAAGCCCTAGGTATGTAGCGCTGAGGGGAGGTGGAGGAGGTGAGCGTGGAGCTGGTACTTAAACAGAGGGATCGCCTTGATGCCATCCTTAGCAGGCTCAAGCAGAAAATAGGGCGTGCTATGGTAGACCCGATGGTGACCAAGGAAAACCTGCTGGAGATGGTGAACCGATTTGAGAGCCATCTTATGAACTTAATCATTATAATAGAGGGCACGAGCACGTCTAGGAGGAGCACGGCTCTGATACCGATGGTTCTGGAGGCTGAAAAAATGCTCAGGACTGATTTATTAGCTCTTAGAAGTGCTATTAATGATAACCGATTGACGGACGCATACAAGCTGGTTGACAACGTAAGGACGTCTTTCTTTTCGCTGTTGAGGACTGCGCTCTACGTATTCCCGAGGGGTGCTGGCAGGGGGGCTGAGACCGCACCAGAGCACATAGCGGGCATAAAGATGCCAGAGGAGATGTCAATGAATGCCTTCAGGGTGTACACCTACCTAAAGCAGAAGCCAGAGATGGAGGCTGACCTAGAGACATTAATGAAGGTCTTAGGGATGCCCGAGGATGTGCTGTTAGATGCCATAGAGGAGCTTAAGGACTTAGACTACATAGACATACTCAGCAGGGGCAGGTCTATCATAATAAGGCTGAAGGAGGTGTAATAGTGAGCGCAACTGCACTATCTCTCATAATGATGCATATATACTACACCATATACAAGAAAAACAAGAAAATAGTGGACAGGGAGCTGAAGAAGCTATCTGAGAGGCTGGTGGCGGGGAGGTACTTCAAGTTCAGGTCAATACACGGCGAGGAGGAGAGGGAGGAAAAAGAGGAGGAAATAAAAATCCCAAAGGACTACATGGGCTACATAGTAACGCCTACAGGGGTCAAGCTCAGGACTCCCCTAGGGGAGGTGACTGTGGAGAGTGTGCCCAGAACTGCCGAAAGGGTAGTCAGGTTTAAGACGGAGTACCCGATTAGGGTTTACTCTACTGTCGCCGAGGCTTCCACACCCCTGTTCAGGGCTGAGATAGGATCTGCGTTTGCTAGGATCAGGAGGAAGAAGAGGATGATGGAGGGGAGGCGGTAGTATGGTAGTCTATGACGACATAAGACATGTTGAGGTGATCCTCTACTACCGACCGGGGTGCCCGTACTGTAGGGCGCTTGAAGAGATACTCCTAGACGTCCTGAGAGACCCTAGGTTTGCAGAAAGGGTGTCATTTCATAAACAGCTGTACGACGTTACGACCCATTATTGGAGTCCAATTGCCAGAGTTGCCGAGGAGAAAAAGGCAATTGTTGTGAATATCGGCAAGGGCAAGCCTGAGATTATTGATGCTAGGGATATCGCAGACTATGCTCACCAATATTTCGCAGGCACACCGATACTTGAGATAAGGCTCTACAGGAATACTAATACCTATAGGCGTATGGAGAAGTTCCTATTTTTAGGCTTCTTCGGAGCACCTACAAGGGAGGAGTTCGAGAAGAGGGTTGAAGAGCTTAAGCTCAACCTGAGGCTCTTTTTGGAAATATTTACGGCATAAGGGCATGATTCTGTACCCGTAGGTGCGGAGCGAAAACTTATAAATACTCATGCTATAATACTATTTCTTGGTGGGCATATGGTAAACATAATAGGCTCTGGAGACGATGCTGTTAAAACATTTGCGAAAGAGTGTTTAGAGAAGGGAGGAATACCAACGTTTGTTCCTGAGTATGCAGGCATTCCATTAAAATACGGCGGGAAGCCCGCTGTAATTGCAAGGTGCTACCTACAAGGTGAACCATTACGTGGTGGCTTAATTACAGACATTAGCGAAGACCTTTGGAAGAAGATAAAAGAGGCTAGAAGAGACGTTAGGGCGCTTGCTAAGGAGCTTGGAGTTGCTAGGGAACTTGGACTTGCTAAGGAATA
>Ga0190313_1001300_pt1 | contig 13584 bp, 13 predicted proteins | sample 4870071011_MG_FD_169989 | JGI IMG/M metagenome (GOLD analysis project Ga0190313, IMG submission 169989) | Hydrothermal vent sediment bacterial communities from Southern Trench, Guaymas Basin, Mexico - 4870-07-10-11_MG | ecosystem: Environmental > Aquatic > Marine > Hydrothermal vents > Sediment ...
ATCTGCCTAATATGTTTATAAATTTTTAAAAATTAAAAAAGAGTGTATTTTAAGAATGTTGCCAAATTGTTTTTTTTTATATCAACAAAAATAAATGGTTATAAACTACAAAAACTTTTTTGCAAAACAATCAATAAAGCAGATTCACCGGATTTGACATTACATGCCGGATAGCATTAAAAGCCAACCTGTTTTTAATTCTTTTACATTATATTTTCATATATATCTACATCGAACTTTTCAGACTCATTTTTTTAATAGCTTTATTAAAATCGTATTTTAAATTGATTTAAAATAAATCTTTAACTTTGCACAAAGCAGTCTTTTAAAACTCTACAATTTTTTTTATCTTTTAAATATTGGGATATTTTATATAATGAAAGCTATTTGGGAAAAAGTAAAATCCAGTATAAGGCAGCAGATTCCTTTACACTCTTACAAGATGTGGATTGATCCGATCCGGTTTAAAAATTTTTCGACAAATTGCATGGAGCTTGCAACCCCTAATTTTTTTTCGAAAAACAGAATTTTAAATCAATATGCGCCGATGATAGAATCTGAAATGGTTAAAATATTAGACAGACCCTGCAAATTTAAAATTATTGTTTCCAATGAAGGCGCTTCGCCCAAAAGCAGTAAGGCTCAGACTGAAGACCATATGGAAGAAAAGGTTAATTACCAGAAAACTCTATCAAATATTGATATATATCCTGACAGGGGAAGATTTTTAAGAAAAGAATTTACATTTGATCAGTTTGTTGTTGGAGAGAACAGCAATTTTGCATATTCTGCGGCTCTTTCCCTTGCTTCTTTAAAAAATACAATGCAGCCTTCTTTGTTTTTATCTTCAAAAACAGGCATGGGTAAAAGCCATCTTTCCCAGTCCATAGGCAATAAAATTTTATCCGAGAACCCTTCCACCCGACTCTACTATATCACGGCTGAAGATTATACAAATGAGATGGTTCGCTCTTTCCAGAATAATTCCATAAACCAGTTCAAAAAAAAATACTCAGATTCATGCGATGTACTTCTTATTGAGGATATGCATTATATAAGCGGGAAGGCTCGAACCCAGGTTGAACTTGCCTTCTCCCTTGACAAATTAATTGAATCAGGAAAGAAAATTATTTTTTCATCCAGTTGCCTCCCGTCGGATATACCCAAGCTAAATGATAAATTAAAGTCTCGCCTCACAGGTGGTATAATATCCTGTATTGAGCCTCCTGGTTTTAAAACAAGAGTTAAAATCCTGAAAAAGAAAATTGCCGGTATGGGTTATGATTTCCCAGGGGATGTTATAGAATACCTTGCTTCAGAACTTCAGGAGAATATAAGACAGCTTAAAGGGGGCATGTTTGGAGTTGCTGCAAAATCATCTCTCCTGGGAATTCCAATAGATATAAAACTTGCTGAAAGCGTGGTTAGCAATATTGTTACAGCGAAAAAAGCAATTACAATTGACTCAATAAAAAATCTTGTATGCAAAGAGTTCAGCATTAAAAAAGAAGATATCGTTTCTAGCTCACGCAAACAGATTTTTGTCAGACCAAGGCAGATTGCCATGTATCTCATGCGTAGATATACGGATGCTCCTCTTCAGGTTATAGGAAAATTTTTCAACAGATATCATGCCACAACCATTCATTCCATAAAACTTGTTGAGCGTGGAATAAGTAAAAAGGGTGCAATTAAAAAACAGGTGGATTTTTTGTGCCATAAGATTGATTCAGGAAAATTTTAATTTTTTTTAAATCAGCCCACTTTAAATCAGCAAGGTCGGCATATGCCTTTAGATAACAGGATTTTTAAAAACCTCAAAAAAATTACAGGAGCACAATACTGCACCAGGGCAAAAGAAGATCTTGCATGCTATGCATATGATGCAACAAAAAAAGAATATTTTCCTGATGCCGTGGTATTTCCCAAAGATACAGATGAAGTATCGGCCATATTAAAGCTTGCATGTAAACATAAATTTTATGTGATTCCACGTGGATACGGCTCTGGAATGACAGGCGGCTCACTTGCAGTCAGAGGTGGGGTTGTTCTTGTTATGACCAGATTTAACCGAATCTGTAAAATTGACAAGGAAAATCTTATAGCCATAGTTGAACCAGGGGTGGTTACAGGGAATTTCCACAGGGCTGTGGAAAAAGAGGGTCTTTTTTATCCTCCTGACCCTTCAAGTTCCGATTTTTCAACCTTGGGCGGCAATCTTGCGGAATGTGCAGGCGGTCCCAGGGCTGTAAAATATGGAGTAACCCGGGATTATGTGCTTGGCCTTGAAGTGGTTATCCCAACAGGTGAAAAGATAACTACAGGGGTAAAAACAGCAAAAGGCGTTGTGGGATATGACCTCACCAGACTCATGGTCGGCTCGGAGGGCACCCTTGGCATTATTACATGCATGACTCTTCGCCTCCTTCCTCTGCCTGAAACCGTAAAAACACTGCTGGCTGTTTTTAAAAAAATAGAGACTGCCGCAGAAACAGTTTCTAAAATTATCAGGCAACGCATTATTCCGCGCGCTATAGAATTTATGGACAAGAGTGCAATAAAGTGTGTGCAAAATTATGCCAAAACAGCTTTGCCTGTTAATGGTGAAGCCGTGCTGATTATTCAGGTGGACGGAACTGAAAAACAGACTTCAGCCGACATTAATCTTTTAAAAGATCTTTGCATATCCAAAGGGGCAATAAGTGTAAAACTGGCAGAAAATGAAGTTGATACTGCAAATTTATGGAAAGCCCGCAAGGCCATTTCACCTGCACTCTACACGTACGGGCCTGATAAAATCAATGAGGATATCGTAGTTCCCAGGAGTAAAATTCCTGAGATGGTAAAAAAAATAAATTATTTAAGAGACAAAACAGGGCTTACCATGGTTAGCTTCGGACATGCAGGGGACGGCAATATACATTTTAATGTTATGCTGGACAAAAAAGACAGTAAACAGATGACAAAAGCAAAATCTGCCGTGGAGGAGGTTTTTGATTATACCCTTGAACTTGGGGGAACCATATCAGGTGAACATGGCGTTGGAATTACAAAGTCTGAATATATCGCAAAAGAGATAGGTCATGTTGAAATCTTGATTATGAAAAAAATTAAAGAAGTCTTCGACCCCCATGGGATTCTAAATCCTGGAAAAATATTTGTTCAGGGCGGTTGACGGTTAAAAACAGATCCGAAAGATAAATTAAGTTATATACCTCTTGTAAAGCTTGAAGCACCTATATCGTTAATATAGTTATCAACCATGTTAAGCATTAAACTGAGCTTAAAAGGTTTTGAGATGGTCTTATATTTGTATTTTATAACCTGAGTCTGAAGTTCCTTCCCCACCTTATCTGTCCCGAAAAAACCGCTCATATATATCACTTTAATTCCAGATTTTTTTTCCCTTGCTCTGTTAACAAGCTCTGTCCCATTCATGTTTGGCATGATAACATCAGTAAGCAAAAGGTCAGGATTAAACTGGCAAAAAACTTCATAGCCGATATAACCGTCAACAGCAACCCGTACATCATATCCTTCCATGAGAAAAATATTATATAGAATATCCTGTAAACCGTGTTCATCTTCAACAACCAGTATTCTCTTTTTTCTTGGAACCTGACCCATGGTCCCTTTTTCTATAATTTCAAGAAGATCATCATCACTTATCTCCCCTATCATCTGTTTAAGCATGTTGAGCCTTTGCTGGGTCAATTTTGCTCTCTTATTATGTTCAGGGTTAAGATCCGGGTGATAGACCTTGCTTAAGAGACGATAGCTGGATTTTAAATATGATAGTACTGCCTTTTCTCCAAGCTCAAAATAAATTTCCCTTGCCTTATTCAACAGGCCCAGATAATCAAGCTCTCTTTCCAGATTTATTTTGTTATTCAATTTAGGTTTTTCCCTCCCCATCAACCGTTAACTGTATTTTCAAAATAGTATTCAGAATATCTGATTGTCAATAAATTTACATATTATCTAATTTGTATATTTTGCAAATCCAATTAAATTCTTTTCACTGACAGCAAAATAATCGGAAAAAATTGACAATTTTTTTATGCTCATATAATAGATGCCATATTATTAAAGTTTATTTTAAGGAGAAAAAAATGGATGCTTTAAATAAAATGGCCAATATTGAGCCGTTAAAGGTTGGTCTGGATTATAAATTCAAATTTAAATGTCATAAGGGGGTTAAATGTTTTACCAAGTGCTGCAGGGGAATAAATATTCTTCTCACGCCTTATGATATTATAAGACTGAAAAACAGGCTGGAGCTGTCATCTGAAGAATTTCTGGCAATATATACCGTTCCCCAGCTTTTAGAGAAAACAGATCTGCCTGTAATTACCTTAAAAATGCTGGATGATGAGCTTGAGTCATGTCCCTTTGTCAGAGATGAAGGATGTATTATTTACCAGGACAGACCTACCACTTGCAGATACTATCCCCTGGGTGTAGCTTCACTAAGCCATAAAGAAGGAGCCGAAGAGGACGAGTTTTATTTTTTTGTCAAGGAGCCCCATTGCCTTGGGTTCGAAGAGGAGAGGGAATGGACAGTCCGTGAGTGGAGAAAAGACCAGGGCGTAGATATCCATGATGATATTAACTCTGAGTGGACTGATCTTGTCGTTAAGAAAAGATCTTTCCCCGCCAATGTTAAGCTAACGGAACAGACAAAAAAAATGTTTTTCCTGGCAAGTTATAATATAGACAAGTTCAGAGAATTTGTTTTTAACAGCAGTTTCCTTGACCGCTATAAGGTGGACGAAAAAAGCATAGCCAAAATAAAAGATGATGAAATTGCATTATTGCAATTTGGTATTACCTGGCTGAAATGGCTTTTATTTAAAGAGGGTGATTTTGAAGTAAAGAGCAGCGTTAAGGTAAAAACCGAAAATTAACCCATTGAAAAATTGTAATTTTTCAACAAATCCTATGGGCAGGGACACGATGCATCGTGTCCCTGCTTGTGGGTAAAGAGCGCAGCTCGCCTTTGATTAATAATCTTCGTAACAAAGCCCCAATATATGCTCAGGATTATTTATCCTTTCAGAAATATCAACACTGAAAAAATCAGCGACCGGCTGCAATATTTCAGGGTTTGTTTTATGTATTTTTCGCGCAGCCTCAACTACTTTTTCAAGACCTTTTTTCGTCATCTTTCCCAAAGGCCTTCTGCAGCCTCCTGAGGGCATGCCGAGAAGAGCCATAAGAGTCTTTATCCCCAAAGGATTTCTTGCTCTGCATAAAACCTTTCCAAAGGGAGTATCCTCATATGTATTAACAGTTACCAGGCCGAATAAGGGCTCAATGGAGGCAATTATATTTTCAGCCTCTAATATTTTACCTTCAGATATAAGCCGGACAATCTGTGTGACTGCTCCAGGCACTATATTTGATACAACTGAAATAACTCCCGAAGCGTTGATTTCAGGATCTGTCATCATCTCAAGTATCATTGCGTCATCACCGGACAAGATCATATATTCTTTTCCGCAGCACTTTCTTGTGAGCCGCATATTTTTTATATTTCCCGTTGCCTCTTTAACCGTACACACGTTAGGGTGTTTTTTGCATAAAATAGCAAGATCCTCAGGCAAAAGCTGAGCCCCTGTCCTTCCGGGAATAACATACGGTATAATTTTTATGTCAGGAAATTTTTCTGCAACGGGCTCAATATACTCCCTGCGTATCTCAAGAGAACTTGGGCCGTTATAATAAGGATCAACAAGCAGTACAGCATCAGCGCCAGCTTCAACAGCATGCTTTGTTGCAGCAATAGCCTCATCTGTATTATTACTGCCAGCGCCCGCTATACAGATACAGTTATTTTTAGATTTTCCTGCTACTGTATCAACAACCTTAAGGTGTTCTTCCCAGGACAGGGTAGGGCTCTCGCCTGTTGTTCCCACAGCGAGAATTCCGGTGATTCCGTTTTCAATCTGAAAATCGACAAGTTTATCAAGACCCGTATAATCCAGAGTGTTATCAATAAAAGGTGTTATAAGCGCTGTATAGCTTCCTGTGATCATAGATCCTCCATTAAATAAAGAAAAAATAATATATTAGATTGCAAAAAATTAAGCAAATGCTCTTATCTGTGTCAAGAAAAAAACCGGTTTGCCGGAGATATTAATTTTTTTAAAGGTATTTAAATCCTTATATGAATTTCCCTTGACAAACAATGCCCATTGTTTGTATTTTATAAAAATTTTTTACTTAAGGATTTAAATAATGCAACAGCTTAAAAATGCAGAAGAATATATAGCTCAACAACGTTCATCAATAGCCGCAAATTCGGAATGTGCAGCCTCACACTACAACCTGGCAGTTGCTCTTCTGGGACAAAAAAAATATGATGAAGCTGAAAAAGAGCTTTTTGAAACCATAGAACTAAGCTCTACTTTTGCTGAAGCTTATGTGCAGCTTGGAGGTATTTGTTTAAAGAGAGGAGATCTTGACGGCTGCCTTAAATACAACCAGTTAGCTGTAACAGCAAAAGCAGCATTTTCAGAGGGTCACGCTAATATAGGTTTTGTTCATCTTCAAAAAGGTGAAATAGATGAGGCCATAAAAGCGCTTCAAAAAGCGATTGCCTATAACTCCAAGTTTCTCCAGGCTTTTGCTACACTTGCAAATGCATATTTAATGAAGGGCTTAATTGATGAAAGCATTCAGGCCAACTTAAAGGCTCTGAGCATTGAGCCTGATTTTGCAGTTGTTCATAATAATATTGCCATAGCATATATGGAAAAAGGTGAATTTGACCTTGCAATTAAACATTGCGACAAAGCAATTGAGCTTGGATATGAAGTGCCTGCGCAAATATCAGAAAAAATTGACGAACACAGATAGTTTTATATCTATTTGATATTGTTTAAAATTTACACCAATAATCTTGTTGTTTGTATAGTTGTTAAAACTTTGGTTTTTTATTGACAAAAATATGAATCAATTCTATGTACTCACAGTTGTAGCATGGATTTTTATAATCTTATAGAAATCAGTTCTATTTTATGGAGAGGAGGTGACCTGTAAAACCCAACAGGGGAGGATACTTTTTATATAGCTTAGACAGTTAATTACTAATAATTATGGAGGAATAATAATGGCAAAACATGAAACTCCTTTGCTGGACCAGCTTGAATCTGGACCGTGGCCAAGCTTTGTGTCTGATTTAAAACAGGAAGCTGAAGCAAGGGCAAAAAATGTAGATAATATTGAGTACCAGATTCCACAGGATGTCTGCGAAGATCTTCTTGGCGTGCTTGAACTCTCTTTTAAACACGGCAGAACTCACTGGAAACACGGCGGCATAGTAGGTGTATTCGGGTATGGCGGAGGTGTTATAGGAAGATACTGCGATCAGCCGGATGCTTTTCCCGGCGTTGCACATTTTCATACAATGCGCGTAAATCAGCCTGCAGGAAAATTTTATACCAGCAAGTACCTCAAAGATCTTTGTGATCTCTGGGAACTCAGAGGCAGCGGGCTTACTAATATGCATGGGGCAACAGGAGATATCATTCTTCTGGGAACAACCACACCCCAGCTTGAAGAAATTTTTTATGAGCTTACCCATACGTATAATCAGGACCTTGGCGGTTCAGGCTCCAACCTCAGAACCCCTGCCGACTGTATAGGTCAGGCACGCTGTGAATATGCGTGTTATGACACACAGGCAATCTGTCATACTCTGACAAATGAATATCAGGATGAGCTTCACAGACCTGCTTTTCCATATAAGTTCAAATTTAAATTTGACGGCTGTCCTAACTGCTGTGTGGCATCAATAGCGCGCTCAGACATCTCCTTTATAGGCACATGGCGTGATGATATCCGCATTGATCAGAAAGTTGTTAAAGCTTATATAGGCGGAGAAGTTCCACCTAACGCAGGTGCACATGCAGGCCGCGACTGGGGTCCATTTGATATCCAAAAAGAGGTTATTAATCTTTGTCCCACAGGATGTATGCGGTATGAAGACGGAAAGCTTGAAATCGAAACCAAAGAGTGTACGAGATGCATGCATTGCATCAATGTAATGCCAAAGGCTCTTAAAATAGGAAACGACAGAGGTCTTTCCATGCTTTGTGGCGCCAAGGCTCCTATTCTTGACGGTGCCCAGATGGGTTCTCTTCTTATCCCCTTTATTAAAGCTGAAGAACCATACGATGAAATAAAGGAAATTATCGAGAAGATCTGGGACTGGTGGATGGAGGAAGGCAAAAACCGCGAAAGACTTGGCGAGCTTATAAAACGGCAGGGTTTTCAGAAACTGCTTGAGGCTACAGATGTTAAAGCTACTCCTCAGCATGTCCAGGAACCACGTTCCAACCCATATATCTTCTGGAAAGAGGATGAAGTTGAAGGTGGATGGGATCGTGATATCAATGAATTCAGAAAACACCATGCAAGATAGGAGGAAATAAAATGGCTTTTATATCTTCAGGTTATAATCCTGACAAACCGATGGAAAACAGAATAACCGACATCGGTCCAAGAAAATACGATGAATTTTACCCTCCGGTAATTGCAAAAAACAAGGGTAAATGGGACTACCATGAAATTTTAGAGCCAGGTGTTCTGGTTCATGTTTCAGAAACAGGCGATGAAGTTTTTACAGTAAGAGTTGGTGGCTGTCGTTTCATGAGTGTAACACATATCCGTGAAATCTGTGAAATCGCCGACAAACATTGTGACGGCTATGTAAGATTCACCACCCGTAACAATATTGAATTTATGACTGACAGCAAAGACAGTATGGAAGCCCTGAAAGCTGATCTTTCAAACAGAAAATTTGACGGCGGAAGCCTTAAATTTCCTGTCGGCGGCACAGGAGCAGGCATTACTAATATAGTACACACCCAGGGCTGGATTCACTGCCATACACCTGCAACAGACGCATCCGGAACTGTCAAGGCTACCATGGACGTGCTTTTTGATGATTTTAAAAGCATGAGACTTCCTGCACACCTTCGTGTTTCCATGGCATGCTGTCTTAATATGTGCGGTGCTGTACATTGCTCTGATATTGCCATACTCGGTTATCATCGCAAACCGCCCATGTTGGATCATGAATATCTGGACAAGATGTGTGAAATACCTCTTGCTATTGCAGCCTGTCCTACAGCCGCAATTAAACCTGCAAAGGTTGAAATTAACGGAGAGCAGGTAAAGAGTGTTGCCGTAAAGAATGAAAGATGCATGTTCTGCGGAAACTGCTACACCATGTGTCCGTCCATGCCCCTTGCAGATACAGAGGGCGACGGAATTGTTCTTATGGTAGGCGGCAAGGTTTCCAACAGAATCAGCAACCCTAAATTTTCCAAGGTTGCAGTTGCCTTTATCAAGAACGAGATGCCCCGCTGGCCTACAATGACAGATACAATAAAAAGAATTGTAGATGTATATGCCAATGATGCAAACAAGTACGAGCGTCTCGGCGAATGGGCTGAAAGAATCGGCTGGGAAAGATTCTTCGATAAATGTGAATTAGAGTTTACACATCATCTTATTGATGATTTCCGTGACTCTGCATATTATACATGGCGTCAAACAACTAACTTCAAATTTTAATTTTATTTAAAATGTTTGAAGTAAAATATAAGCAGCCGGGGGGGTATTACCTGGCTGCTTAATAAAAAAAATGAGGAATTTTTAAAATGGATCAGGCAGAAGCAACCAAATTAGTGGTTGATGCTCTTACAAAAAAGGCAAAAACAAAATCAAAATTTTATTTCAGTGAGCTTGCCAAAATATTAGGTGAAAAACCGAGAGCAGCAAAAAAGTATGTAACCAAAATGATAGAAGAAGAGGTGCTTGAATTCTGGTCAAGTGGCAGCACATCCATGTACGGACTTAAGGGAACAGGTAAACAGGCCGCAGCAGAAGATGAAGATTAGATTTTTTTTATAACCTTTATCGGAATACTTGGGCATTACATATTTTTTATTCACTTCTTATGCTGTAACCTTAAGAGAGTATGAGTTTTTCAAAAATTATTATTTCGGCTCTAAGTGGAGGTTCCGGAAAAACCATGCTTTCAATAGGAGTTATTGCTGCATGGAGAGAATTAAATAAAAATATTGCACCGTTCAAAAAGGGGCCTGACTATATTGACGCAGGCTGGCTGGCTCTTGCAGCTGGTCGGCCATGCTATAACCTTGATTCATTTCTCCTTGAAGACTCCCAGATTTTCAACTCATTTATTTCCCACACCAATCCAGGCGATATTGCAGTGATAGAGGGGAACCGAGGGCTTTATGACGGCCTTGATGTCCAAGGCTCCACAAGTACTGCAGAGCTTGCCAAACTTCTCAACATTCCTGTTATTCTCATTTTAGACTGCACAAAATCAACCCGAACAATGGCAGCAACCCTTCTCGGATGCATAAAATTTGACGAAGATGTAAAGATCAAGGGTGTACTGCTAAATCGTGTGGCAGGAACCAGGCATGAAAAAATTTTGCGTGGAAGTATTGAGCGTTATTGCAAAATACCTGTTGTGGGTGCAATCCCCAAGCTTGGGAAGCAGAGTTTCCCTGAAAGGCATATGGGTCTGATACCCACTGCTGAACATTCATGGGCACTTGAATCTATATCCGCAGCAGCAAAAATAGCTAAAACCCATATGGATCTTGATGCCCTGGAAAAAATTGCCCAACCGAATACCGAAATTGAAACAAAAAAACCGGGGACTGAGATCAGTCTGCACCTCAACGAAATCGAGACTCTTCATGCAATGCCTAATGATTCCAAAGAAAAAGTAAAAATCGGCATTCTTAAAGATTCAGCCTTCCAATTTTATTATCCTGAAAATATAGAAGCTCTGACTTTATTGGGAGCAAAAATAATCTTTCTAAGCCCGCTTTCAGACAAAACTATCCCACAAATAGATGCTCTTTATATTGGAGGTGGTTTTCCTGAAACCCATGCCGCTGAACTTGAAAAAAATAGAGACTTTAAAAACCGCATTAAATACCTGGCCGAAGACGGCCTTCCAATATATGCAGAATGTGGCGGATTGATGTACCTGGGGGACAAACTTATTATAGGTGAAAAGACATATAAAATGTCCGGTGTGCTCCCCATTAAATTTGGATTATCAAAAAAACCCCAGGGCCATGGTTATACCATTGTGAATGTTGAAGAAGAGAACCCTTTTTTTAAAAAAGGAACCAAAATAAAAGGCCACGAATTTCACTATTCAAAGGTTCTGCACTGGGCCGAAAATAGCAAAAGCTCTAAGCATAAACTGGTATTTTCCATGGAAAGAGGTGCCGGTTTTATTAATAAACGTGACGGGGTGTGCTATAAAAATGTTTTGGCAACATATACTCATATACATAGCCTTGGCACACCGGCATGGGCTGCGGCAATGGTTCGCAATGCTACAGCATATAATAAAAAAAACAAGAAAGGGATGTAACTTTTTACATCCCTTTCTTTATTAAAATTTTCCTTATGTAAAACTTACATAAAGCTTTATTTAGCCTTTTTGGGATGACATTTTGAACAGGTTGTTGGCGCTGCACCTGCGTCTTTTGATTTTAACCCCTTTTCCTTGTTAAATTTCTTGTGACATCCTTTACAGTTATCATGAATTGCATTTGCATGGTATTCAATCTTTTGGGATTTTGACAGACCCTTAGCCTTTTTCCCCGTAATATATGCAGGTTTTTTATGACAATCAATGCAGTTTTGAACATCGTCGCCTTCTTTCAGATTATTCAGAGGCTTATTATTCTCATCGTGGTGGCATTCACCACATCCAACTTTATAGTCAGTTGCATGTTTCTTATGTGAAAAGGTTGCAATGCTTTTTTTATGTTTGCTATAAGCCTTGTTTTCCATCTTAATAACATCATCAGCCTTTGTTCCCGCATAAATACCAACTGCAAAAAATAAACAGACTACCATTAGAGTTGCAGGTACAATTACAAAAAAACTTTTTTTAAAAAATCTCATTAATTCTCCTTTCATCTAAAATACCATTTAATAACAATTACTACTTTATAATTAAAAAATATCAATCTGAATGATCTTTGTCAACGACAAATTATAAGATTAAATCAATATATTTAACATCTATACTTCTTTATGTTTTTTTACCGAATATCCTGGCTCCTACTATACTTATCTCATAAAGAAGCATAAGGGGTAACGCCATCATAATCTGTGTTACCACATCAGGCGGAGTTAAAATCGCTGAAAAAACAAAAAATAAAAGCAAAGCATATTTTCTGTTTTTCTTTAAAAAATCAACAGATACTATTCCAAGTCGTGCAAGAAAGGTTATTAAAACAGGAAGTTCAAAAACTATCCCGAAAGCTATTAATAATTTTGAAGCAAAATTTAAATATTCGCGCATTGAAGGAAGCGCTTTTATGTTTTCTGTTGAAAAACTTAAAAAAAACTTAAACCCTATGGGAAAAACAATAAAATAACCGAAACATGCTCCGCCAATAAAAAAAAATATAGACAGGATTATTATGGGCAGCAAAACCCGTCTTTCCGTATTATAAAGCCCTGGCCCCACAAACATCCAGAACTGATAGAGAATTACAGGAGCTGCCAGTATAAGACCGGAGATAAAGGCTGCCTTAAGGTATGTAAAAAAAGCTTCAGGCAGACCTGTAAATATAAGACTGCTGTTATCCTGCATTATTTTTATTAAAGGCGCTGTAAGTATCTCGAACAGTTTTTCTTTAAAAGCATAGGAAGCCAAAAAACCTGCTCCGACAGCTATAAAGCATATTACAAGCCTCTTTCTGAGCTCCTCAAGATGTGCTGTGAATGAGCTTTTTTTATCATCGCTTTTTGTCATATGGAAACGCTTTTTAGCCCTGCAAGGGTTAAATATACAAGTTACTCTGTTTTTTTATTCTTATCATCCTGCTTGTCATCTTTATTAACGGTTTTTAAATCTATTGCCTCTTTAACAGTCTCTTTAACATCTCTGATACTATTTTTTACTTCATCTAACTCTTCATCCATCATAACTGTTTTTTTAAACTCACCTGTAGCCTGTTTTAATTCTCCAAGGGCGCGCCCCAAAGTTTTAGCGAGATCGGGAAGTTTTTTTGGACCTATAACAATTAATGCTATGGCAAAAATCAGAATTAACTCAGGCATGCTCATGCCGAACATTGAATACTCCTAAAAAATTTTAAGTTAAATCGGGTTTTAATACAATAAAGTACAGATCGCCTTTGTGCTGCATATACCCGGCAGCAATCTCGGCATATTTTCCTGTGCCCCAGAAAATATCACCACGACCCGGCCCCTTTATAGCCCCTCCTGTATCATGATTCAATACAAATCTGTTAAATTTTGACCAGGAGGATATCTTTCCCCCGCCGTCTATTAAAGGCTTTTTTGTGGTAATAAATCCAAGCGCTGATAAGGGAAATATTTTTCTGTCAAGAGCAATGGATCTTCCAGGAGTAAGTTTTAAGTTCAGGCAGCCCAGAGGACCATCCTCTTCAATATTAAAAAAAATATAGCTTTTATTATAGGCTAATATTGTATCGACCTCACCCGGGTACTTATGCAAATAAGCGCGAATTGCCTGCA
>Ga0190313_1001303_pt1 | contig 13537 bp, 22 predicted proteins | sample 4870071011_MG_FD_169989 | JGI IMG/M metagenome (GOLD analysis project Ga0190313, IMG submission 169989) | Hydrothermal vent sediment bacterial communities from Southern Trench, Guaymas Basin, Mexico - 4870-07-10-11_MG | ecosystem: Environmental > Aquatic > Marine > Hydrothermal vents > Sediment ...
ACTCCGTAAAAACACAGTTCAAAAAAGGGAATATCCCACAGACATGGGTGCCTGTCGGCAGCGAGCGAATCGGGAAAGATGGAATTCTGCAAATAAAAATATCAGATACCGGTTACGGCCCACGGGACTGGAAAAGCGCCCACAGCATACTGTGGGAGTCTTGTTTTGGGCCGGTGCCGCCGGGGCATCTTATTATTTTTAAAGACGGTATCCGTAAAAATATTTTTATTGATAATTTAGAGCTTGTCAGCAGAGCCGAAAACATGCGCCGCAACAGTATACACCATTTGCCTCCGGCTTTGGCCGATGTTTGCCGCATCAAGGGTGTTTTAAACCGCCACATAAACAAAAGGAAAAAACAGGATGAAAAATAAAATAGAAGATCTTAGAAACCATCTGTTTGCTGTCATTGAGGCTTTGCAAGATGAAGAGAGCGGTATGGACATTGAAACTGCTAAAACGATCAGCGCTGTAGCACAAACAATTATTAATTCTGCAAAAACAGAAATTGATTTTTTAAAAATCACCGGCGGGATTGAAGGGAGTGGTTTTATCCCCTATGAACCGAGGAAGCCTTTGCCTCCTGGACCTTTGGGTATTGAAAAGGATAAAGCATGAAAAAACTTATCACAAAAGAGCAGGTAAGATGCATTAAGACTGTGCAGCGCAGGCATCAGAGTGATGATGAATATTATGAGATGCTTAAAAGCCGTTTTAATGTAACGAGCTGCACGCAGCTGAGCTGCGGCCAGGCAGGAAAATTAATAGAGCTGTATATAAAATGGGGATGGGCAAAGTCATTAAAATCACGGCCTCAAATGAGGGAGAAAAACAGGAAAATTCAAACATCTTTGCCCAGGCAGTCCGGCAATATGACAAAAATGGTGTCACCTGCACAGAAAAAAAAGATCGGCGCCCTGGCGAATATGATCCAGTGGCGGGTCAAAGATGGTTTGACAAGATGGATAGCAAAACGGTTCTCGATAGATAAAATAAAAACAGCCCAGCAGGCATGGCAGGTGATAGAGGGACTAAAAAAGATGTTTGAGAGGCAAATGGAAAAGCAACACGGTCCCGGATGGAAAAATATAGATTACGACGACAGCAGTATCAGGCGGTATATTAATGGATGAAGTGGATTGCACACAGTTAAGGGAAGAGCGGCAATTAAAGGAATGTATTGATAACAACAGGCTTTTCGGCGGCTTGAACAAAACAGGTGAATGTATTGATTGCGGGGAAAATATACCGGAGGCACGTATAAAAGCTGTCCCCGGATGCGAGCGATGCGTGGTCTGTCAGGAAATATATGAGGGGAGGGAAAAAGCATGAAATTAATCTGCCCATCATGCGGGGCCGTGCATAGCTCTGAAGCCTGGCAAAACGATGCAACCGCCCGACAGTGTCTGAAGCTGGCAGGAGAATTTCAATATGATATTTCCAGCAGGTGTTTTTCATATCTGGCGTTATTCAGACCGTCTGCAAGATCTCTGGCATGGAAAAAAGTTTTGCGGCTGTTATCAGAACTTAAAGATCTAACCAGCGCGCCTCATATACAGTGGGATAAAAACGCTGCAAGGCCCAACAGCGCAAAAGCCTGGGGGCTTGCAATGGATCAGGTTGCGGAGCACCCGCCAAAACGCCTGCCTCTGAAAAGTCACGGATATCTTCGGGCTGTTGCCTACGATATCGCAAACGATATGGACAGACATACAGAAGTCAAAAAAAATAAAGCGGAACGGACTGGGCCCTTTCCCAGAACCCCGGTAGTGACGGGTTTCAAACCCGTCTCTACTACATGCGAAAATACAGATCCCAAAAGAATGTCAATGGAAGATATGAAAAAAATAACAGCGCAAAATTACCGGAAAAGGGGAGGCGGGAATGACACAGGAAAAAAAGCTTCTTGAAAAAAAAATGCTGCTCCGGCCGGATGAAGCAGCAAAAATATTGAGAGTGTCGAAAAAAAGCATATACCGCCGCTGTAAAGCAGGCCTTTTGAAGACAGCATCACATAATCCTTTGCGGATCACAGCGAAAAGTGTGAGGGAATATATCGGGATGGAGGAAGCAGGAAATTAATTTTTTTTAAAAAGGGAAAAAACAGCATGGAAAATGAATATAATGTTGCAACCGGGCAGGAAATCGAGGGAAAACTTGCCGAACTCCCTGCCCTGCAGGCATTAAAAGATGAAATTTTTGAGCATCAGCTGGCAATAAGCAGGCTTAGAGACCTCCTTTTTGATTATTATTTTAAAGATAGGATATATACAACGGAAGACGATACGTACCAGGAGATACGGCGTAGAAATAAAAAGCGCCTTGATAATTTGGGTTTTGGGCAGGGAACACGACGCACCGTGCCCCTGCATCCGCAGAAATAACCGAACAAAATCATAAGATTAAAAAGGGAAGATAATATCATGACCATAGAAACAACCACAGACGCATCCGCGCCAAACTCAAATCTGATTCACTTTCAAAAAAATGAACTCGTTAACACTACCAGCGAAGGTAAACCCGTTACAACATCCCTGCTCATTGCCGAGAAATTTGAAAAAAGGCACGATAACATCATGCGCGACATCAAAAATCTGGAGTGCTCGGATGAATTCTCGCTCCTCAATTTCCAGAAGCGAGATTATGAAAACCGCGGGCAAAAATATCCCATGTGCCTCATCACCCGGGACGGATTCGCTCTTCTCGCAATGGGATTTACCGGAAAAAAGGTAATGGCCTGGAAAGAAAAATACATTGCAGCATTCAATGAGATGGAAAAAAAGCTTTATGACCGGTCCGCAACCCGGTTAAGCCAGGATGATTCGGACGCCATAAGTTATTTGTTGTCGTCAGTCGATACAATACAACGTGACATTGCAAGGCTGACGGAGATCAGGAAATATAATGATAATCCAGTTGCCCCTTTTTGTGATGACCAGTGCTCATATAAGGCCAGCGGATTTATCCTGAAAGACGAAATCTACAGCAGATACAAATCCTGGTGCTACATCAAGGAAGAATATACCCTGTCCAAACCGGTATTCTTCAGAAAGCTTTATAAATACGCAAGCTTTGTAAAAGCGGTTAAACACATCATAAAAGGTAAAGTCTCATACGGTATAACTGGTTTCAGCTTAAATAATTTAGATACACGGCGCGCCGTACCCCTGAATCTCATAAAAGGAGGTTCCCGTGACAGCCTGCATTAATACATAAAAAAACTACCTTCACTATGTGACTGCCTGTATTAAAAAAACCCCCGGGAAAGCAATTTCCCGGGGGTTTTTATGTTTTTTTTAAAAAAAAATAAAAAAACAGGGACAGCGGTGGACAAATGGGACACTGGGGGACACCGTGCGTTTTACTTTCATTTTTTTTATGGCTATACTTTCTTTACTTTAATCCAACCGGGTCATTTTTAATAATTTTAATTTCCAAAAAAACAAAGGGAAACAGCCAAAATGGATTGGTCGCTGATAGACTATTTTAAACCGGAGGAATTTGATGATCCGCTTGTGCCGGGCTCAAATAAATATATGAGCCCGGCAACAATTTTAAGCCTTGAAAATCTCAGAGATTTTACAGGCTGGCCAATTATAACACATAACAAATTCGGTTTGCGCGGGTGCGTGTGTGTAGACCCTGACGGCCACAGCGAAAATTCGTATCACTATGTCAGCCATGAAAAAGGCTGCTCTGCTGTTGACTGGCATTTTGCATGTGACGCCGATCCGCGTGAACAGGCGATGATGGTTTTGCAGAGCGGTTTTACTGGTATCGGGATTTATTACGATTGGAGCTGGAACGGGAAATCATTACCCGCGGGTTTTCATACTGATTTTCGGGATCACCCCCAGATCTGGAAGCGGGAAAACGATAAATGTGTATATCTCCTCAAATAGGAGGGCGTTATGGGTTTGGATCTAACAGGAACAGGATCGGTTGCGGATTTTGCAGGGACGCTGGCAGAACGCTTTTCCCCTAAAAAAGGGAGAATAAAAATATGATCTACGCTCCTGAAGCATATAAAAAACTGACGCAAAAACAGGCAGCCGCAATCATAAACGGCTGTGGTCCCGGCGGATGGAAAATTGATCTTGTCCCCGACACCCTGTGGGGACTGAACATTACTGATGCCTGCGATATTCATGACTATATGTACCATGTCGGCGATGACATAAAAGATAAAGAAGAGGCCGACCGCGTATTTTTAAACAACATGATACGTTTGGTAAACGCCGGGACAAAGTGCCGGTGGCTGAGGCTGCTGCGCCGGCACAGAGCGAATATTTATTATTCAGCGGTCAAAAAATTTGGAGGCCCGGCGTTCTGGGCAGAGAAAAATCAGGGAGGGGGGATATGACACCGGATCAGATTACTGCGTTTGCAGCGTTTTTAGGGCTATTTTTTGAAATGAGTGGATGGCCGATGGGAGTAATCCTGTTCATAATGATAATCGGCCCGTGGCTGTTAGCCATGCTGTTGAGTTATTTCCAAATGCGCCGATTTGAATCGGTAGTGAAAATGTATGAAAACAACATCGAATTGGTCAAAAGGTATGAAGACGTGGCCAATGATCTCAAAGAAGTGGTCATAATGAATACAACGGCGCTGACCCGCGTGAAAGATCGGTTCTACAGGGAGGGATAGGTGAGCGAAAGATTAAAATTCCAGGGCAGATTAGCTGAAAAAGAGCTTGAAGCAAAAGAACTCAAACTCCGTATTGAAGGGATGATTGATTCAATCAGAACACAGCTTGATCCTTTTGAAGATATCGAAAACATCAAAGCATGTTTGATTGCAGGCCAGGCAGTTGACCTGTCGGAATACCACACCATGTATCTTGAATGCCTGGCCGATATACTCAAGCTGAAAAAAGCCCTGGGGACAAAATAATGGGAAACGCGCCGCCTGAAACCCGTGAATTTGCATACAATGTCTGGCGCGAATGCGGCCAGAACCTTTCTGAATGCCACAGAAAAATGAACGGCGAACATGAATATGTAATATCCCGCCAGTCACTGCATGAGTGGAAAACCAAATATGACTGGGAAGCAAGAGCCGCCAGGGCAGAAGCGGAAAAAAGCATGATGGCAGATGCCACCTCAGATGATGCGATCCTCGCCCCGCTGCTGAAACAAAAAGAAAAATACGAAGCATATTTTGACGGCATGGCAGTCGGGAAAGTCGATAACCAGGCGGTTTACGGGTACAACGCAATATTGAAAACAATTCTCGATATCAGACAAAAAATAGAAGACCGCAAAAAAGAAGGGGAGACTGAATCAGCATCCGGCCCCGGGATTATCATCAAAACCCCCGAAGATGCCATAAAAGCCCTCCAAACCGCAGTTGAAAACAAGCTCAATGCAATGCTTTCACAAACCGGCGCCGTAAGTTTCCAGGGTGTCCAGGAGATGGAAAAAGCCCTGGTAATGATTGAAAAGATGAAAGCGCGATACAGCCCTGAAACTGAAGGCGATGCTCAGGTTGAAGGCGGCCTGTCAGACGAAGCTGCAGACATGATCAGACAGCAGATTCTTGGAGTGCATAAAAAATGACATTAACCCATGTAAAAGAAGACAGGTCATTACGAACACCAACTGTACTGCTTGGTTATCAATCCAGGTGGCAGGCGGATGACGCAAAAGTAAAGGTCTGCGAAAAGTCAAGACGGATAGGCATTACATGGGATGAGGCCAGCGAGGATGCACTTCTTGCCGCTTCCAGATCCGGCATGGACGTTTTTTATGTGGGCTACAACAAGGATATGGCCCAGGAGTTTATTGGTGATTGTGCGGACTGGGCAAAGTTTTACAGCAAGGCGGCTGGTGACATAGAAGAGTATATTTTCAAAGACGAAGACAAAGACATAATTGCTTTCAAAATCAAATTTGCTTCAGGGCACAAGATTGTTGCCCTGTCATCAAGACCATCAAACCTGCGAGGTATACAGGGCAAGGTTGTTATTGACGAAGCAGCATTCCATGACGACCTGAAAGAACTGTTAAAAGCTGCCCTGGCCCTGCTTATGTGGGGCGGCCGGGTGGTGGTTATTTCTACACACGATGGAGATGAAAACCAGTTCAACGATCTTATCAAGGAAATCAGGGCAGGGAAAAAGCCATACAGCCTGCATAGAATTACCTTTGACGATGCCCTGGCAGATGGCCTGTATAAAAGAATCTGTTTACGACTTGGGCGGGAATGGAGTCAGGAAGCCCAGGACAAATGGAGAGAGGAAACAATTGATTTTTATGGTGACGGCGCTGATGAGGAACTCTTTTGCATACCGTCCCAGGGCGGCGGAGCATTTTTACCAATTGCAATGCTGGAAGCCTGCCAGGATGAGGATATTCCGATTCTGCGGTTGCAGTGTAAGCCTGAATTTGTAGACGAGCCAAAAAGAATCCGGGAGGCTGAAATTAAACAATGGTGTCAGGAAAATCTTGAAGAATTGCTTGCAGCCATGCCGGAAAATTTCCCCACATATTTTGGCGAAGATTTTGGCAGGGATGGTGATCTTTCTGTTTTCTGGCCTGTTCAGGAACAACCAGGCTTGAAGTTCAAGCCGCCTTTTGTAATCGAGTTAAGAACGGTGCCGTTTGAACAGCAAAAGCAGGTATTGTTTTTTATTTGTGACCGGTTGCCGCGTTTCCGGGGCGGGGCCCTGGACGCGAGGGGTAACGGCCAGTATCTCGCAGAGGTTGCCAGACAGGAATACGGGCAGGACAGAATTCTGGAGGTAAAACTCACGCAGGAATGGTACCGGGAGAATATGCCGCGTTTTAAAAGTGCGTTTGAAGATAAGGAAACGTTTATCCCGAAAGACGGCGATACTCTTGATGATCATCGTGCTGTAAAGATGATCAAGGGCATTGCAAAGGTTCCGGACACAGGCAGAACAAAAGGACGTGACGGCAAACAGCGGCATGGCGATTCCGCCATTGCCCATGCGCTTGCTGTTTTTGCCACGCGTGAGCTTAAAGGCAGCCCGATCGAATTTGAAAGCACAGGCAGAAAAAGAACATACAGAGCATCTGCAATGAGAAATTATATAGGGGCTTAGATGTCTGAAAAAGAGAAAAAAGAGAAAGTAATTACAGATGAAATAGCAACCTCCCAAAAAGATATTGATATATTTTCGGGCTGGCTTACCCGCCTGGAAAACCCTGACCCGACTCTCAGAACAGAAGCAGGCGGTAGAGGCCTGAAACTATATGATGAGGTAAAACGGGATTGTCATGCAGGCTCTGTTTTGCAGACAAGATATCTTGCTGTTACGGGCAAAAACTGGAGCATAATCCCTGCTGATTCAGGCTCGGGGGAACCCAACAAAAAAAATGAAGAGATAGCAGGTTTTGTGAAAAATGTGCTTACATCCACTAACTATGGACAGGCAATGCAGGAACTTTTACAGGGTGTTTTGTACGGATTTTATGTTGCGGAAGTGATCTGGAAAAAAACGGATACAGGCATTAAAATATCAAAGATACGCTCAAAACATCCGCGCAGGTTTTCGTTTACAACAGACAGGCAGCTCAGACTGCTCACACCCGGCAACATGATCGAAGGCGAAGAATTGCCGGAGAGAAAATTTATACATTTTGCCTTCGGCTCCTCAGATAATCCATACGGAGAAGGGCTCGGCCAGTCGCTCTGGTGGCCGGTATGGTTCAAAAAACACGGCATAAAGTTCTGGCTTATATTTCTTGAAAAATTCGGCATGCCAACGGCTGTCGGGAAATACCCGACCGGCACAGACGCAACACAACAGCGGGCCCTCCTTGATGCGATTGATGCAATTCAAAATGAGACCGGTGTAAAAATACCGGAAACAATGGCAATTGAACTTCTCGAAGCAAAGCGCAGCGGCAACGTTACCTATGAATCTTTGTGCGAGTATATGGACAAACAGATTTCAAAGCGTGTACTCGGCCAGACTGCAACAACGGAAGGCACACCAGGCAAACTTGGAAACGAGGACGCACAGCGGGATGTCAGGCAGGATTATCTTGAGGCAGACGCAGGGATCCTGGCCGAGTGTTTGAATGAAACCGTCATCCGGTGGATAGTCGATTACAATTTTCCAGGAGTTACAAGCTATCCGCAATTTGTAATTCGCACACAGGAAGAAAAAGACCTGAAACCCCAGGCGGAACGGGACAAAATACTTGTGTCCGATATCGGCCTGCCTGTGAGCGAAAAATATTTTTACGACGAATACGGGATCAAAAAACCTGAAGATGATGAAAAGCTTGTTACACCTCAAAAGCCTTCCGCCCCGAATAGTGAGCCTGCTGAGCCCGGGACAGCAAGATTTGCAGAGCAGGAATCACAGGACATTATTGATACATACGCAGACAGGTTAGACAACGAAGCATCCGGCCTGATTGATCAAAACTTTATCGATCCTGTGAGAAACCTGGTTGATCAAGCGAAAAGTCTTGAAGAAATCAGGGATGGTCTTCTTAATCTGTACCCGGATATGGACGCATCGGGAATGGGAACTCTCATGCAAAAGGCCTTTGCCGCTGCTGAGCTTTTCGGCAGATATGAGGTGATAAATGGCGATTGACCCTCGTTTTGAAAATTTATCTTTTGACGAAGCAATAGAGTTTTTCAAAGACAAAATCAAAGTCCCGACCAGGCGATGGACGGATCTGTGGAAAGAGATGCATGCAAAGGGGTTTATGGTTGCAGGCGCAATGAAAGCAGACATCCTGACCGATTTTTATGAGGCGGTTGAAAAGTCAATAACAGAGGGGATGACGCTTGCGCAGTTCAGGGAAGAGTTTGACCAAATTATTGAAAAAAGCGGCTGGAAATACCAGGGCGGGCGCAACTGGCGAACCCGTGTGATTTTTGAGACAAATCTCCGCACAGCATATTCAGCAGGCAGATATGCGCAGATGACGGATCCGGACGTGTTGGAATCCCGGCCGCACTGGGAGTACAGGCACGGTGGCAGTATTAACCCGCGTCCCCTGCATCTTGCCTGGGACGGCAAAATTCTGTCGGCTGATGATCCCTGGTGGCAGACGCATTATCCGCCGAATGGCTGGGGCTGCAAATGCAAAGTTTTTGCGTTGTCAAAACGGGATTTACAACGTATCGGGAAAAAAATTCCGGACAAAGCGCCTGATGACGGCTCTTATCAGTGGACGGACAAAAAAACAAAAAAAAAACACATAATTCCAAACGGCATTGATCCGGGCTGGGATTACAATGTGGGAGAAGCGGCTGGTCAGAAAAAATGGAAACCTGATCTTTCAAAATATCCGCCAGGTCTGCAAAAATATTTAAAAACAGAGGAAAAATAATGAAAAATTTTAAGGGGTTTGATGACTGGATTGAAATTTTCAGAGGTGGAAAACAGATTGACAGCAATGGCCGTGAGCATGACGGTGATGCTGTGATTGACAGGGCCGTCGCAACATTCAGCGCGTCTGAGCATGAGCCTCCTGTTGTTGTAGGTCATCCAAAAGACAACGCTCCGGCTTTCGGCTGGGTTGCTGGCCTGAAAAAATCAGGAAACATTCTCCTGGCAAAATTCAAAGACATTGTTCCGGAATTTCAAACCGCAGTAGAAAACGGCCTGTACAAAAAACGATCCGCCAGCTTCTATCCTGACGGCAGTCTTCGTCATGTAGGCTTTCTCGGCGCAGCTCCGCCTGCGGTGAAAGGCCTGGCGGACTTGTCGTTTTCCGATAATGACCAGGAAGCAACGTTTGAGTTTTCAGAAACCAACCCCTGGACATGGCAGGCAATTGCGGACGTATTCCGGCGTTTGCGGGAATGGATTATAGAAAAAGAAGGCAAGGAAGCTGCCGATGCTATTATCGGCAACTGGGATATCAGGGAAGTAGAAGATGAAAAAACAAACTCACAGACAGCAATGGAAAAGGAGGCGGTTATGCAGTACACGCAAGAACAACTTGATGAAAAGCTGAATCAGCAAAAAAGCTGGTTTTCAGAAACCCTGAAAGCGGCAAAAAAAGAGGCGGCTGAAGAAGAGCGCAAAAAAGCCGATGCCGAGTTTGCTGAAAAACAGCGCACGGACAAAAAGGAGCTTGTCAGGCAAGAAGTTTCAAACTGGTGCGAGACAAAACTCAGGGACGGCAAAATTGTTCCAGCCTGGGCGAAAGCGGGGCTTTCTGAGTTCATGCAGAATCTTGAGGCTGAAGAGGAAATCAAGTTTTCCGAAGGCAATAAAAAATCGCAGTTAGACTGGTTCAAGGATTTTCTTGAAGAACTGCCGAAGGTGATTGACTTCGGAGAGATTGCTTCGAGGGAAAAAGATATCGGAGCCGGTGACGCAGGCGCAAAGCTGGAGCAGCTGGTTAAAGATAAAATGGACAAAAAAGAGATTGGATATAATCCGGCATTTGCAGAGGTGCAGGCTGAACACCCTGATCTCGTAGAAGAATACATGTCTGAAATGAAGGCGTAGGGGCGGAATCCATTTCTGCCCTTGTAATAGAATCCGCCCCTACAGTTAACAAAAAAAGGAGATTTTAACAAGATGGCAACTGAAAACGGAGTAATAGACCTGTCTTTTGAGGCAGATGAAGATCTTTCAAGTGACCAATACAGAATAATGGTACTTGATGCAACAAGCAAAAAGGTTCGCCGGCCGAATGCCGCAACCGATATTCCGGTTGGTGTTCTTCAGAATGCGCCTGCGGCCGGGGAAGCGGCGAGCATCCGGCCTGTCGGCTGCGGAGGGGTGTCAAAGGTGGTGCTGGGGGCAACGCTTGCAGCCGGTGTGCTTGCTGCGCTGGAATATATATCAGCCGCGGACGCCGGCAAGGCAAAAGCAGCGGCGGCAGCTGCCTTCACAGTCGGTCTTTTGCTTGAAGGTGGAGCTGAAGACGATCTCGGCAGTATTCTTTTGGCGCCCATGACAGTTCACGCATAACAGCAGGCAATAACAGCAGTCAGTAACAGCCAAAAAATACAAAAACAGGAGGGCATTAAATGCCAACAGTAAAAGACTTAATCGTAGCAGGGCCGCTTGCAAACGTGTCCGTAGCCTACAAAAACAAAGATTACATTGCGGATCAGGTTTTCCCGATTCTTGACGGAGCTGATCCAAAAGCAAAAATAACCAAATACCAAAAAGGCGCCTGGTTCAGGGATGAGGCTGGTATCCGTGCAGCTGGAACAAGAGCGGCGCGCGGGGGTCATCCTCTCACCAGTGTTTCACTTTCCACAAAAGAGTACGCCTTTGCATCTGAAGTTACGGATGAAGACAGGCGGTTTGTTAAAAGCCAGGGTGCGCCTGCAATCAAGCCTGATCAGGATGCAATAGAGCTGGCATCCGACAAGGTTGATCTTAAAAAAGAAAGAAGAGTCTCTGCGGCAATTACGGGCACAACCTGGGTGGATGGCAATTCAGGCGGCGAAGATGCCGAGGGTTTGTGGTCACCTGTTGGGTCAACAAATACATTCCTGACTGACATCACAAAAGCACAAAAAGCAATCAAAGCCGCAACCGGAATAATAGCAAATACCCTGGTTATTGATTACGCAACATATATGGGACTCAAAGAAGTCGAAACAATTCTCGATAAAATCAAATACACCCAGCGCGGGGTTTTAACGGTTGATCTGCTTGCTGCAATTCTTGATCTTGATCGGGTTCTCGTCGGGTCAGCTGTTTATTCGGACGCAGAGGAAACCCTGGCAGGTACGGATTTTAATGCGGTTGATATCTGGACGGTTACGGCGGGAAAAGGTATGGGTTTCCTTTATTACCGCGTACCGAAATTAGGACTAAAAACGCTGACAGCCGGAGCACAGGTCAGGGTTGCCTACGAAAACGGCCAGGCGCGCCGAACTACAACATGGCGGGAACCGGCGGAACATCAGGACGTGTACGAGGTGGCGGAAGAAACCGACATTGCAGTTATAGCTTCCGATGTAGGCTATCTTTTTGCGGATACATACGCAACATAACAGCCGCTGTTGTAGAGACAAGGCATGCCTTGTCTCTACCGATAAAATCAATAAAAAAAACAGGAGGGAACAATGAAAATAAAATATAAGGGGCCGTCCCCCAGCGTGAACGTAGGCGCATATCCTGCACAAAGCAAAGGCCAGATTGTCGATTATCCTGACGATGTAGGGGAAGAATTGCTTGCATCAGCCAAAAAACAAAAATTTATCTGTGTAGAAGAGGAAGCTTTGTCTGATAAAACCGCTTCGGAAAAAACTGAAAAAAAAGGCAAATAAATGGCGTACTGCATCCTCGACGACATAAAAGAACAAATCCCTGAAGATGAGCTGATACAACTCACAGACGACACCGGCACAGGCACGGTTGATACTCCCGTAATAGATCGTGCAGTTGCGGATGCGGATGCAGAGATTAATGGTTATTGTGCTGAGCGATATGCTGTGCCTTTTAATCCCGTGCCTGCCATTATCCGCAAGTTTTCCGTTGATATCAGCATATATAATCTGTTTTCCCGGCGTCAGGGAGCTGATGAAGACAGACGGAACCGATATAAAGATGCAATTCGTTTTTTGCAAAACATAGCAAAGGGCATTGTTTCCCTTGGTGTTGATGCGCCTTCCGAGACAATGCAGGACACAGTTTCCGTATCTACAACAAAATCTGATCGCATCTTTTCAACCGGCAAAAGTTCGGACGGATCAACAGGAACATTGGATAATTACTAATGGGCATCAGCATAAACATAGAAATAAACGACCAGGGCATCCAGGACTTACTGTCAATCACACAAAAAAGATTGCAGGATCTAACGCCGGCCTTCAAAAACATCGGTGAATACATGGTCCGTGAAAGAGAAGAGCTTTTCAGAGATGAAAAAGACCCTGAAGGCAGGCCCTGGGCCCCGCTTGCGGAAAGCACAAAGTATTCCATTTTCCGCAAAAAAAAGACTGCAAAGCAAGGGTTCAGGACTCTCGCAGGTAAAAAAATCCTGACGCAGGATCATCACCTTAAACGCACGGTCTACAAGGCAGGTACGGATCAGGTTATAATAAGCCCGGACAAAACGAGCAAAGACTATGCTGCAATACACCAGTTTGGCGGAAAAGCAGGCAGGGGAAGAAAGGTATTTATTCCAGCCAGGCCGCATCTTGGTTTTAACAATGAAAACCAAAGAGAATTTATTGAAATTATCAAAGATCATCTTATGGGAATCGTATAATTATGCATGAATTTGAACAGCTCGAAGATGCAGTTGTCACAGCCCTGGAGGCAATGACAGCCGTAAGCGTCAGGACAATAGAAGCATATGCAGGCCAGCTTGAAGTTGATGACTTAACACGGATTACGGCAAGATTCCCATGCATCTATGTGATTGCAGACGGTCTGAGAGTTATCCGGAAAAACAGCATTGATGAATGCACCATGTCTCTTATGCTGTTGCTCGGAGACAAGAATTACAGGAGCAATTCAGCATCAGCACGGGGTGATGCCACAACGCCGGGAATATATGCAATTCTTGAAGCGGCCAGGGGCGTTCTGCACAGGAAAAAGCTGCTGTCAGGCTGGTCTCCTGCA